>FLSK01000118.1_pt1 | contig 12468 bp, 8 predicted proteins | sample 1550541 | NCBI WGS metagenome assembly FLSK01 (sample SAMEA4031773, study PRJEB14383) | metagenome | biome: human; feature: oral; material: saliva | place: Philippines | collected 2014
AACGCGCAGAAAGGCCCCGGTACTGATGTACCGGGGCCTTTCTTCATGTGCAATCTGCACGTGGCGCCTGCCATTAGGCGCGTTTAGAGGCGAACCACCTCATCGCAGCGGGCAATATCCTCAGGACGGTGCGACACCAGAACCGTAGCCACGGAGCTAGAGCGGGTCGCCGCATCCAAGTCAGCCATCAGCGCACGGGCAGACTCAGCGTCCAGGTGCGCGGTCGGCTCATCCAACAGCAGCACCGGCGAATTCACCAGCAGGGCACGAGCCACCGCCAGACGCTGACGCTGACCACCCGACAGGAAAGAACCGCCAGCACCCACCGGGGTGCGCAGACCCTGAGGCAGAGCGTCAAACCACTCGCCCAGACCCACACGGCGCAGAACCTCAATCAGCTCTTCCTCGCTCGGGCGATCCGAACGGTCACGAGCCAGCATCAGGTTACCCTCAAGGGTCGACTCAAAAATGTGAGCCGCCTGCGGGCACCACGCCGCGTAGCCGCGCAGTTGCTCACCCTCCAGGACCTCACCGGAAGCCAGCACACGGCCGGACTCCAGCGGCAAGAAGCCCAGAACGGTTGCAAGCACCGTAGACTTACCGGAACCGGAGGGGCCGGTCACCGCAGTCCAGGAGCCCGCGCGGGCGTTCATGTTCAGGTCGGTGAAGACCGGGTGATCCATGCCGGGCCAACGGGCGGCGGCGTCCTGTAGGCTCAGGGCGGGTTCGGTGACCTTCACGCCAAGCTCCTGCGGGGTGCCGCAGCTAACCAGGGTGGGCTCGCCGGGCTTCGGCGGGCGAGGGGTATCGCTCTTAGAACCAGCCGCAGATTCGGGACGAGCAAAACGCTGGGCACGCTGACGGTCAGCCTCCAGCAGCTCCTCCATCTCGGCCTCCGCGCGGGCACGCAGACGCTCAACACGACGCGGCAGAACGTGGGTGTCCACCTCAGCCTCGGTCGGCACGGAACGCTTCAGGGTCGAGGTGGCGACAATACCCTCCAGGGATACGTCGCGCACGCTCGGGGCAATCGTCGCCAGCAGGCGGCTGAACGCGGGCCAGGAGCGGACCGCCTCAACATGGCCCAGGGAGCTTTCCAGCATGCCGGTGCACAGCAGCACCACAATCGCGGCTTCGGGGGCACGCACGGTGCCGTCAACAGCCAGCGGGTACGCAATGATTGCGCTCGCCAGAGCCGCGCCGAACCAGCTCAGGGTCACGAGGGTACGGCCCACACCCTGAGCGGTTGAGCCCTTCTGCAGGGCAGACAGGTTCTCGGCGTCCAGAGCGCCGTTAGCCTTCTCAGCGGTGGTTGCCACGCCGTTAGCGCGCAGGTCCTCAGCCGCCGAGAGCATGCCGGTACCCAGACGCAGCATCTGCGCGGTGGAGCGGCGAGCCAACGCCTCCGCACGGGCATCGGCGCGGAGCACAATCCACGGAGCCACAAAAGTACTGACCAGCACGGCAAGCAGGACCGGAATCAGAGCCTGCGGCAGAATGCACGCGGTCGTAATCAGCGCCGCGGTCATGACCAGCAGGTGCGCAGCCGGCGGAATAATAACGCGTGGCACGCCGTCGCGCAGCTCATCAATACCGCCCACGAGGCGTTCGAGCAGCGCGTCACCACGCAGCAGAGCACGCACGCTGCTCACGCTCTGCCATGCACCAACCCAGGCGCGCAGACGCAGAATATTCGCGGCGGCAAGAACCTTCGAGTGGGTCATCAGACGCTCAGCGTAGCGGGCGCAGGCACGACCCAGGCCGAAGAAACGCACGCCCACAATGGCGACCATCAGGTACATCATTGCCGGACCCTCAGCGGCGCGAACAATCAGCCAGCCGGACAGCGCGGTCAGTGCCGCAGCCATCAGGGAAGTAATCGCAGCCATGATGACCGGGCCGGTTGCGGCGCGAACACCGATACCGGTCAGTTCCTTCAGGGTGCGCAGGCTTGCGAACAGGCCGGCAGGCTCGGCTTCCTTGACCTCGGCAGCTGCGGAGGCGCCCGCCGGGGCGGTGCTTTCAGCCTCGTACTCTTCCTTGTCCTTAAGCAGGTGCGCGGGGGCTTGCGCGGGAACCGCAACGCGGGCGGTGTTCGCCTCGGCGGTCCAGGTGTAGCCCTGGGCGGTCTGCACGGCACGAACGAGGGTGTCGCATCCGGCGGCGAGCTCCTGCTCGTGGGTCACAATCAGCACGGTTGCGCCCAGTTCCGCCAGGCGGTGCAGGGCGCGGGTCACCAGGTATGCCGAGTAGGCGTCCAGGTGCGCGGTCGGCTCATCCACGAGGACGGTCAGCACGGTCTGCTCACCGCCGGCACGGTAGATAGCCTCGGCACGAGCCAGGGTACGTGCCACGGCGAGGCGGCGCGCCTGACCTGCGCTGAGGGCACCGGGTTCAAGGGCGGTCAGCTTCTGCATGCCCAGCTGAGCCAGCGGGCCAACCAGCAGCGCGGACTCGGCATCGGTGACGGACAGCTTCTTGGAGTCCATCGCTTCGCCGAGCAGAGCGGCTGCACGCTCACGCTCCGCCTCGGTGGCGCTGAGTGCGTAGAGCGCCATTTCGGTCTGCACGGTCGGTGCGGTGAAGACCGGCGACTGCGGAATAACCAGGGTGGTTCCCAGACCGGTCACGCTACCGGTCAGGTGCACGGGCTCCTCCGAGCCGGTGGGCACCAGACCCTCGCGCACGGCACCGGAGAACACGTTCAGCAGGGTGGACTTACCGCAGCCGGACTCACCCATCACGCCAATGACCGCGCCGCGTTCACCGTTGGCAGTGGCAACGCGACGGTTCAGGTTCAGCGACAGGTTAGTCAGCACGGCAGGACGCGCCGGGTAGCTCACCGACAGGTCCTCCACAGCGATGGTGGAAGGCTGAGCCTTCTGCACTGCCGTTTCCTGTGCAGCCGAGTCCGCAGCGGCGGCGGGCAGGGGCGCATCAATAATCTTCTGGGCGCTACGCAGGGCGGCAACGCCATCCTCCGACTGGTGGTAGGCGGCACCCACATCACGCAGCGGCTGGTAGCACTCGGGAGCCAGCAGCAGCACAAGAATTGCGGTGTCCAGGCCCAGGGTGCCGTTGACCAGGCGCACACCAATCAGCACAGCAATCAGCGCCACCGAGATGGTGGTGATGAGCTCCAGCGCAAGCGAAGACATGAAGGCGCTACGCAGGGTCTGCATGGTTCGTTCGCGGTAACGCTGGCCGAGCGCGTTCATGGCGCGGGTCTGTGCACGCTCACGGCCCAGACCGATAATGACGGGCAGGCCGCGCACCAGCTCCAGAATATGGTCGGAGAGGCGGTGCAGTTCAGCCTGAGCTTCTGCGGTTTCGTCGCGGGTGTTCTTACCAATCAGGATCATGAACACGGGAATGAGCGGCAGGGTGCACGCCAGCACCATAGCGCTCATCCAGTCCAGGGACGCCACAACGACCCAGAGCATGAACGGCACAACCGCGGTAGAGACGAACGCGGTCAGCGTCTTGGTGTAGTAGTCGTCCAGGGCGTTCAGGCCGCGAGAAAGCAGCACAGCGGTCGCGCCGGTACCCTCGGGGGTGTCCGCACCACCGGTGGCGAGCACGCGCTTGAGCAGGGCGGAACGAATCTGAGACTTCGCTCCGGAGGCGGCACGCTGCGCGCTCACAGCCAGCAGGTAGTCGGTACCCGAGCGGACGAGCAGGGCGATGACAGCGACCGCAATCAGGCCGGGGGTAATGGTGTCTGCGTCACCGAAGATGCCACCGAGGCCGAGCAACCAGCCGCCGTGCGCCTCCAGCTGCGCCTGCGCGGAGCCCGAGAACTCAATGTAGGCGCGATACACGTCCGGGGCGCTGGTCTCTTTGAGACGCGCGTGCTCGGCAGCAACAGCGGCGAAACCGGCGTGTGCCGCCCGGGCAATAATCACAGCCAGGGCGGCGCTGAAAAGCACCGTCGCGAGGGTGTGCACGGCGGTGATGATGCCGAACGTGCTGAGGGTTTTACGGGCGTCAGGGCCCAGAGGTGGGCGACGGTCAGCGCGGTCGTTGCGCTTTCCCTCGGTCACCTCTGGTGCCTCGGTGTTCTGATGTTTGTCAGCATGACGCGGTGTGTGCGTTCGACTCACGTGTTGTCCTTAGTCTTCTGCTGTTTTTACCTCCCATTAGTTTAAGGCTTGGGCTATCTAATACCTATTTGACCAGTCAGGTTTCAGCTAATTGGCTGGTCCTCACCCAGCGCTATCTTTAGCCGCGCATCGCGTCGGCGGGGCTCTTGCGGGACGCCACCCACGCCGGGTACGCCGAAGACACCAGGCCGGTGAGGGCGCCTACCCCCACGCCGAGCACCACGAATCCGGGTGAGAGAACCGCCTGCCAGCCCTGCACGAGCGAGAGAATAATCGTCGCAATCATGCCGGAGCAGGCACCGATGGAGCCGCCGAGCACACCGAGCATGACGCCCTCCATGAGGAAGATGCGGGCAATCAGCCATTTACTCGATCCGATGGCGCGGCGCAGCGCAATTTCTGCGGTGCGCGATTGCACGGACAGGTACATGGCGGTTGCCGCCGAGAGGGAGGCGAGCACCAGCAAAATTCCGGAGAGCACACCCACGTACAGGCCCAAATCCGAGGCGATGGACGCGCGTAGGCTCTGCAGGTCGGAGGGGGTTTCCACGTTGATTTGGCTGGGTTCAGCGGGCTTGAGGGTCAGCGGAATTGCCTTGGCGACCGCCTTGCCGTAGCCCCGTTCGGTTTCGGCAATGTAGGTCACCTGGCCGCGTCCGGTGCGCTGAAGTGTGCCCGGCGAGACAATGACCGAGTTCCTGAATTCGTAGCCGCTATTGCCGGGGTCAAAGAGGCCGATGACCGGCATCAGCTGGCCGTCCACCCAGATGCTCACACCGGGTGCCACCTGCGGTAGCCCACCGAGTTTAATTCCGTAATCGACGGTGGGTAGCTCGCCGGGTCTGGGCTCGGTTGTGGCGTTATCTGCCGCCTTATCTTCGGGAATAATGCCGAGGGCGCGGGCAGCGGAGACCGAGACGATAGCGCCGGAGAGCTGCTCGGCACGTTGACGGTCGGCAACGTTCTCCTGGGTGAGGGTCGAGTTCATCTGTTCGAGCGCACGCAGAGTTTCGGGGTTCATGCGGGCACCGATTTGCTCGAGCCTGGTCTTCGAGGTGGAGCTGAGGCTAATCGCCGTTTTGGGTTCATCCTCGTAGGGGCTGAACCGAGTGATTCGCACGTCGGCGGGTGCCACACTGCTGACGAATCCGGTGTTCTTCACGTAGTCCAGCGCGCTAATACGGTCGGCTACATTCTGCGCGGATTCGCCCTGCCGGTAGGTTCCGAGCATGTTTTGGTCATTGTCTCTGTCGCTGATGTAGAGCGTGGATTGTTCGGAGCCGAGCAGACGCTGATTCACCTGGTAGCTGGCGGATTCGCTCATGCCGGAGGCGCTGATGAGTCCGCCCACGCCCAGTGCGAAGGACAGGCCCAGCAGCAGGGTGCGTAGCGGTCGTGAGGTGAGCGCAGAGATTGCCTCGATGCTGTCGTCGGTGAGGAAGCTTCCGCGGCGGTGCGTAGCGGGCTTCTCCCCCGGTGCGAGGCTGGCGGGAGCATCAACCGGGGTATCCGTTCCAGCCGACACAACCTCAGCGACCGGCACCGTAGCCGAATCGGCACGGCTCTGCTCGTGTAGCCGCCCATCCTCAATGCGAATCACGCGGCGGGCAGCGGCGGCAACCTCCGGGTCGTGGGTAATCACCAGCACGGTGCAGCCGGTCGCGTTAATGCGCTGCAGAATCTCAATGACCTTGGCGCTATTGTGGCTGTCCAGGTTGCCGGTGGGCTCGTCGGCAAGAATCAGCGGCGGGCGCGTGGCGAGGGCGCGGGCAATGGCGCAACGCTGCTTTTCGCCGCCGGACAGGTACCGGGTGCGGATGCTGGCGCGGTCGCTCAACCCCAGAAATTCTAGGGTTTCTTCGGTGCGTTGCAGGCGCTCACTGTAGGGTACGCCCTGCACGCGCAGGCCCATGGAGGCGTTGGTCGTGCTGGTTTCGTCCAGCAGCATGTTTGAGGATTGGAAGATGAAGCCGAGGTGGTCTCGGCGCATTTCGTCGCGTTCTCTGTCGCTGAGTCCTTCCGTGTTTTTGCCGAAGAGGCTGTACGTTCCGCTGGTGGGAGTGTCGAGCAGGCCAATGGCGTTGAGCAGGGTGGATTTACCGGATCCGGAGGGACCGATGATGGCGAGGAATTCGCCGCGTTCGACCACCAGGTCGAGACGATCGAGGACGGGTCGGTCGCTCCCCTCAAAGATGCGGGTAATGCCGCGCATTTCGATGGCGGGCGCGGTGTTGGAATCGGTGTTAGGCGCGATGTTAGGCACAGTGTCGAGCCCGGCAGCTTCTCCCCTGACCTGCGGGGCTGTCATGCCGTCGGGGGCTCGCTCGGGGATTCCATGATGGCGGCTCATGAGACAAGCACCTTCTGTCCCGTGCTGAGGTTCGCGTTGATGGCGGCGTATCCGCCGGCGGTACGCAGAACCTCAACGTTGACTCGTTCGGTAGCGGGCGCATCCTTGCTGGTCGAGGTGGAGCTTCCGCCCTTTTCAACCAGCACGTAGGTGCCCTGGGAATCCTGACGTACCGCGGTAGTCGGCACGGCGAGGGTGGTTGAGGTGTTGCCCTTACTGGTGATGGATGCGCTCTGCCCCGGAGTGAGCTTGCTCGGGTCGTCGGCGCTGAATCGCACGCTCTTTGCCGCGCCCTTGGAGGGGTCGTTCTGCAGCTCACCAATGCTGGTGATGGTGCCCTCCACGCTGCCGGTGGAGGTGCGCAGGCTAACGCGGTCGCCGGCCTTGAGCTTATTGGCAACGGAGAGCTCAACGCTGGATTCCACGTAGGGTTCGCTGGTTTCTACACTCGCGATGGGGTTGCCGTCGCTGATGAGCTGTCCGACTGCCGCAACTGCGGTGACGGTGTGGCTTCCGCCGGGCAGAATCGCGTAGTTGTTGCGGGCAATGCTGGTGACCCCTTCGCTGGGCACGCCGGTCAGGTGCGCGCGGTGCAGGCGCGTGACGGCGTCGAGGGTGTCTTCGGTGACGGTGCCGCTCAGCTCGGTGGCGTACCCGGCGGAGTTCAGTGCCTTCTGGAAGGCGAGCACGTCGTCGCCGTTATCGCCCAGGTTGAGGTCGCGGTACAGCGGCAGCGGCCCTTCCAGCACGAAGACGGGGTCGGCGCCAATAATGCCGATGAAGTCACCGGCCTTGAGCACGTTACCGGGCTTCTGGTTCTGGTAGACGAGCACCGGCTCACCGTTGGTGCGCGCGCTAATCGGGGCGGTCTCCCCAGCCTTGGTGGTTCCAGCAATGGCGAGGCCCTCGCTGACGGTTCGTTCTTCAACCTTCGCCCAGACCGGAATCACGGTTTTCGCCTGCACGGCCGGGTCGGGGCCCGTGGCGGCGTAGCGGGTGCCCAGGTAGAAGGACAGCATGAGCGAGCTGATGGCGAGGATAGCCAGCAGCAGGAGCACGCGGGGTCGGGCGATGCGCTCGCTAAAGCGGTGACCGCTGTTTTGGTTCTGTGAGTGAGTGGTCATGGCGGTGTCTTTCTGAGCTGTTTTTGCGCTGTCTTTTGTGGTGCTGTCTTTCAGCGTCCCGGTTTACTGGTGCTCCATAACGTACTGCTTGAACTTCTCGTCACGCTCACGTTCTGCCTTGCGGTCCTGCTCAAGCTGTGACTGGTACTTGCGGATGAGCGGCATCTGGTACTGAGCTTCCAGGTCGTAGAGCTGCTTGCTCATGCCGACCTGCTGGTTACATTCGGCCTGGATGGTGGCGATGCGAATCTCTTCTTCGGAGGCGGGCTCGTTGAATCCGTTGTTCTTGCTCAGCTGCTCAGCCAGCGGGGTTTCCTCGGCGACGGAGCCTGCCGAGCGAGGGGTGAGGCCGCGGTCTGAGACGCACTGCTTCCACTTCTCTTCGAGCTCGCGGTGCAGTTTGCTACCGTAAACGGCGTTACCCGCCTCAGTAGAGATACGACTGGATGTGGACTGCCCTTCATTCTCGGGCCTCTTGCCTTCGGGCACCGCGGCCTCCAGGGTCTCGCGGGCCTTGGGGTAGCATTCGGTGCGAAGCTTGTCCTCGGGGCTCATGCTCTCCCCCGAGTTATAGGAGATGGGGGCGGCTGCGTTGTTGGGGTCTCGCTTCTGAAAACCGTACTTCTGGGCGTACTCGACGTTCCAGGGACCGTACTTTCGTCCCAAATCACCGCGGGGTGCGCTTTCAGAATAGGGAGCCTGGATGGTGTAGTTCTGCCCGTGTTCGGCGAAGCATTGCTTCATGGCAATCTGAAAGGCCGTGTATTCGTAGTTGGTGCGCTCGTAGTAGAGGTAATCGTCCAGGGGCATCTTCACGATGTCCTGTTCCGCGTCGAAGATGGCGTGGACGCTTTCGTCGCGTTCCAGCGGCGGGTTGAAGAGCGAGCAGGCGCTCAGGGGCATGATGCCGATACAGAACAGGGCACCCGTGGCGAGCAGGCGGCGGCGCGTGCCGGTGCGAGGGGTAGTTCCGGTGCGAGGAGCGGATGCAGTGGAGCTACGGTTGAGGGACTTCATCGTTGAACACCTTTCATAAGAGTGAGTTGCTCACCACATTACACTTTTTGCTCCTTGCCGCGCTCGAATTTCGGGGGGGGTGTGCACCAAAAATTTTTGCGCGCCCACTCATCTGCCGAGAGCTGCAGCCTCTGCGGGAATATCCTCTGTAGGAATAGTCCTCTGGGGGCATAGAAAAATCCCCCGAACTTCTCAGAAGAGAAATTCGGGGGATCCTTCAATCAGCTACATGCTACTTGGTCGGCAGTTCAGCCAGTTCGGTAGCGTCGTGAGCCTCGGGGATGTGATCCACGTGCAGACGCTTACGGAAGACCCAGTAGGTCCAAGCCTGGTAGACGAACACGACCGGCAGACCAAGGCAGGTCACAAAGGTCATAACGCCCAGGGTGTACTCGGAGCTGGATGCATTCGCAATGGTGAGCGAGTATGCCGGGTCCAGGGTGGAGGGCAGAACGTTCGGGTACATTGCGGTGAAGATTGCCAGCGCACCGAATGCGAGGAACACGGACAGACCTGCGAAAGCGCGACCCTCACGGCCACCCTTTGCGGAGATCCAAGCAATCAGAACAGCAACCACAGCCAGGATGGTGCATAGCCAGGAGATACCGTTACCGGTGGTGAAGTCCAGTGCCAGAACCCATGCAACAATCGGCAGCAGCAGGACGGGAGACCAGCGTACCAGGGTGTTGCGGGCACGGTGGCGGATGTCACCGTCGGTCTTCAGAGCGATGAAGGCAAGACCCTGAACCAGGGAGAAGCCAACGAAGCCCAGACCGCCGAGCAGAACCGGCAGGGAGACCCATGCGAAGGCGCCGCCGACGCGGTCGCCGTTCTCGTTGATGGGCAGACCCATGGAGGTCAGACCCAGCAGAGCACCAACGAGCAGTGGGATAAAGAAGGAAGAAACAGACAGAGCGATGTTCCAGTTACGGATCCACTTCTCGTCGTTCTTCTTGCCGCGGTATTCAATGGCGACCACGCGCAGAATCAGGAAGACCAGCGCGAGGGTCAGGGGGATGTACAGAGCCGAGAAGAGGGCTGCGTACCAGATGGGGAATGCAGCGAACAGAGCTGCACCACCGGTCACAAGCCACACCTCGTTACCGTCCCAGACGGGGCCGATGATGTTCAGCAGCAGACGACGTTCCTTCTCGTTCTTGCTGAACTTGGAACCCATCAGCATACCGACACCCAGATCGAAACCGTCGAGAATCATGTACATGATGAGGAAGACGCCAATGGCTACAAACCAGAGGGTGGGCAGGCCAGGCTGACCGGCAAAGATATTGAAATCAAAGTTCATGGTGAATCAATCCTTACCCGCCTAGTAGGCGAACTCCAGCACATCGCGCTTGGACTTGTCGTTGGACTCGTCCTCGTGGGGCGACTGAACCAGCTCGGGCATTGCTGCCACGACGCCGGCCTTGACGTACTTGATGAGCAGGTAGACCTCAACCACCATCAGCACGCCGTAGAGCAGGCCCAGGGTGAGCAGGGAGAAGAGGATTTCTTCACCGGAAACACCCGGGGAGATAGCTGCTGCAGTGAACAGGTGAATCGAGGGGTCACCCTGAAGGTTCGGAGCCACAACGAAGGGCTGGCGGCCCATTTCGGTGAAGATCCAGCCGAGGGAGATACCAAGGAAGGGAGCCAGGATGGACCAGACTGCAATGTTCTTGAGCAGCTTGGACTCGGGGACGGTGCCCACGCCCTTCTTACGGGTTACCCACAGTGCGTAGAGGTAGAAGGGCAGTACAACCGCACCCAGACCGATCATGCCGCGGAAGCCCCAGTAGGAGACCTCGAGGGAGGGCAGGTAGTCAATCTTCTGACCTGCGCGCTCACCGTAGAGCGGGTTGTTGGGCAGGTTGGTGCCGAACTTAGCTTCGTACTCGGGCAGCAGGGTCTGGATGCCCTTCACCGGGGTGTCGAAGTTGTCGTGTGCCAGGAAGGACAGCACGCCGGGAACCTCGATGATGGGGGTGATCTTGTCACAGCTCTGAGCGCCGAGCTCACCGACGGTCAGAACGGAGAAGGAGGTGCCGTCGTGGCACGCAGCTTCTGCAGCAGCCATCTTCATGGGCTGCTCGTGGATCATCATCTGTGCCTGAATGTGACCGGACGCGCCGATACCTGCGAAGGCGAGGAGGCCCACAACAGCGCCCAGGCGCAGGGACTTGAACCAGACCTGGAAGTCAGCCTTGTCGCGTGCGCCCTTGTCGGACTCACCAACAACAACCTTGCCGTCAACGACGTTGTCGATGCCGTCCTTGCGGCGGCGCCACAGCTTGTACCATGCGATACCAACCAGGAAGCCACCGGCAACCTGAATGGATGCGGTGATGACGTGAGTGAAGGTCACCCATGCGAGGGGGTTCAGCAGCACAGCGCCGATGTCGGTCATACGGGGACGACCGTCAATCATTTCTGCACCAACGGGGTGCTGCATCCAGGAGTTTGCAACCAGAATGAAGAATGCAGAAATCCAGGAGCCGAGGACTGCCATGAACAGCGAGAATGCGTGTACAGCAGGCTTGAGGCGGTCCCAACCGAAGATCCACAGACCGAGGAAGGTCGACTCAACGAAGAAGGCGAAGAGGCCTTCCATTGCCAGCGGAGCGCCGAAGACGTCGCCGACGAAGCGGGAGTATTCACTCCACGCCATGCCGAACTGGAATTCCTGAACCAGACCGGTGGCCACACCCATTGCGAAGTTAATGAGGTACAGCTTGCCCCAGAACTTCGTCATGCGCTTGTATTCGTCCTTCTTGGTACGAACGTAGCAAATGTACAGGTAGGTCACCACAAGGCCCAGACCCAGGGTCAGCGGAACCATGAAGAAGTGGTAGACGGTGGTGATACCGAACTGCCACCTACCAAAATCAAGGGGATCCATTGATAGGTCCTTACTATGTGTGTACTTAATGTGTGTTTGTGCCAGATTTCGGGTAGTCCGCCATCGATGGAGGGCATACGAGAGTTACTGACACAGTGTCTCTCATGCTTCTAAGGTACAGGGTTTTCCTGAGGAGCTGTGAGTAGGCTGTGCATAGCATGGACGTTTATTGTTTGACGTTTCGCTAAAGGTACCTTGGACGTTATCCCTCGATGCAAGGGTGGTGAGAGGAATGAGACACGATGGTGCCTTGCGGGGTTGAGAAGCAGTTTCGGAACCTTGGTGAAATATTGCAGTTTTTAATATTTTCTGCAAAATTTTGGTGACAGATTTCGTGATTGTGACAGGTGCTTCAAGTAGTGCTCAAAGCTTAAATTTGCCTGTTTCATGCGGAATTTACGCGGAATCTCCGAGAATTGCGTGACTATTCTCACACAAAATTCATGGATTGTGACACGCCAGCCACCACTGCCCCGCAAGGCACCGCAATACCCCACAAGGCACCGCACGCTACATATCGATGCTCTCAGTATCCAGCTGATGAGCACCCGCAATGATGAACTCCTTACGCGGAGCCACCTCAGAACCCATCAACAGAGAGAACGCACGCTCGGCAGCCTCCGCATCCTCAATGCGAATACGGCGCAACATGCGATGACGCGGATCCATCGTGGTCTCAGCCAACTGGTCGGCATCCATCTCACCCAGACCCTTATAACGCTGAATCGGTTCCTTATAGGTCACGCCCTGCTCCCGCAGGGAGTCCAGTAGCTCGTGCAGCTGCTTCTCGGAGTAGGTGTACACCATCTCGTTCGGCTTGCCGCGGCGCACCACCTCCACGCGGTGCAGGGGCGGAACCGCAGCGTACACGCGACCGGCCTCAATCAGCGGGCGCATGTAACGGTAGAACAGGGTCAGCAGCAGGGTACGAATGTGGGCGCCGTCCACGTCCGCATCGGTCATCATAATGACCTTGCC
>FLSK01003638.1_pt1 | contig 12304 bp, 12 predicted proteins | sample 1550541 | NCBI WGS metagenome assembly FLSK01 (sample SAMEA4031773, study PRJEB14383) | metagenome | biome: human; feature: oral; material: saliva | place: Philippines | collected 2014
CCCCCGAACCGAAGAGCTACCACGACGTGAAGCGTCTGGCCGGTGAAGTGTACGAGGATGAGCAGAAGAAGCGAGAGGAAGAAAGCGATGACTTTCTCTTCGGGCTCGCGTTCCTCGCCTGGATTTCGAGCTAGTAAGGAGGATACGGAGATGCCCAACGAGCTGAACCTGAAACCCGGTAGCCTACTATCACTGCGGGTTGCGTCCAGCAGTGGGGGAGAGCTCCGCGTACCGGAAGCCCGGATCGCAAGCATCACCCCGGTGGTGCGCTCCGGTGAACCTCTCCGGCACGAGGTGGTGGTGGAACCGCTACCCGTCTTCCGCGGTTACGGCCACGCCATCGACCCGCTGGAATACCGAATCCGCCGTGAAGAGATGCGCGGGGTACCGTGGATGCTGGCCCAACTGCGATACAACGAGGACTCCCTATCCATCCGGCAGCTTGCCTACCGCTACGCCCGTTCCGGGCAGCCGCATTACGGGCGCACGCCCCTCATGGAGGGGGATAAGAAGATCTACGCGATTCTAAAGATCGATAGGGTCGTTGAAGAGCGATGCTCCCCGCTACCAGAGTCACGTGTTGTGACGAATAAGGTCTTCCGGTTCGACGTCGCCCGTGCGCCACGGAGGGCTGAAACGTTCCTCTCCCCCCTCGATGAGCACCACTACCCGGAAGTTCGTAGCACCAGCTACGAAGCGCTCCTCGGGAAGGAGTTTGAAATTCCCGACTGGTACCCGATGCGCGTCGTACTTGTGCTCCCCAAGAGTGCAAGCTGTCCCCTCGGTTGTGTACTAGTCGAGTTCCAGAAGTAACCCAAAGAAAGGAGGCGGGGTTTATGGACCACCGCATCACCGTAAACCCCGCCGCCGTCTATGACGAGCTGGATAAGATTCACTCGTACCGGGAGATTATGCTCGGGCACCTAGCCTTCCTCAACTCCCACCCCGACAAGGCGGTAGCCGAAGCTGCCGCACCCTTCACCCTCACCGCCTCCGAGTTCCTAGACTCCCTCAACGCACTAGAAGACCTGCTGACCGAGGAGTGGGACGGAGACGACGAAGAAGACTACGAAAGGACTGACGAATGACTGAGATCCCCGTATGGATCAAAGCAAACCTCATCTCGTTCGGAGCCGAACGCCCCGGACTGACCCTGCTCACCAAGGAACCGACCGACCCGAGCGCATATCAACTCGCGTTCTGTGCTCTGCCCGGCCTGTACACCCCCTCCTGGCAGGGAACCGAACCGATGACCTACGGCGCAGACCCCGCCGACTACGGACTGCCCACGCTCTACTCCGCACAGGCAGAGAAACCGGACTACACCGGCTTCGCAAACGCTATCCGACCTGCCGCCAACGACATCCTCCGCAACAGCTTCGCCACCACGTTCAGCCGCTCCCTGCTCACCAGCATCGTCAATGCCTACGCCTGGGCGACGGCATCTCGATACTTCCCCGACGAGGACGAAGCCGCACGAGGACGCAAGGAACTGCGACTGCTCCAGGCGGCAGGCATCAAACTCCCCGACGACATGGAGTGGGGCTCCCGCTCCGTCGTCCGAAACCAAGCGTTCACCAACGCACTCAGCAAGCTCAAGCTCTCCGCCCCGGAGCCCGTGGAAGGCGTGAATGACCTGTACACGGCGACTCTGACGGTGGAAGATTAGAAAGGAACCAATGACTAACCTCCCGAACCCCGGAAAATACGGCAAGCTCTACGACATCCCGGCTATCGCCGCCGCTACAGGTTACACCCGCGAAAACATTTACCACGTTCTCGGTGCCCAGAACTTCCCGGCACCGGCAGTGACCTACAACCGGGGCAAGAACCTCGGGGAGGGGCGACTCTGGCGTGAAGAGGACATCCAGGCGTGGGCGGGGCTAACCATGTCGCAGAAGATGCGAGGCGAAGGCTCTAATGTACCGGACGTGGCTCGCATCGAGGACTACGCTACCGGCGAGGAATCCGGGCTCATCGTCTGCACCATCACCGGAGGCGCTGACGGCTTCCTGAGCGCCGCAAAGTCCGTTGAGTACTCAGCAGGTGGTCTAACCCGTGAAGAAGCCACTGAGGTGGCGTTGAAGGCCGCACAGGGAGCATCCCGTGCCGAAGCGTAGCAAGAAACGTACCGGGTGGGGTGCCAAGAGTGGGCTCACCTACCAGCAATCCCCGCAATGGCGGAAGATTCGACTCGACGTGCTCAAGAGAGACGGTTTCCGGTGTAGGGCAATCAATGCTGTGACGGGGGAGCGCTGTACAGCCAAGGCGACTGACGTAGATCACATCAACGGGCCGAGCAACGACCCGAGCAACCTCGCTGCGCTGTGCGGGCACCACCACCGGCGCAAGACCAGCTCTGAGACTGCCCGGAAGAACCGAGAGAGCCTGCAGAAGCTTAGGCGAATGTCTGGACAGACGGTCCGAGGTCTAGGCGGACGAGAAATACTCCGCAAGGACGCACCGCTCGGCGCTCGCATCGACTGGAGTAAGTACAAGGCTTCGGGTAAACTCGGAAGCGCTATAGGTAGAGTTACCGAAAGCGACTAGGGATATACGGGAGAGCCACCCATGCGCTGACGTTCATAGGTGGCTTTTCTGTACCCCCCGAACCGGGGCTTGGCGACTAACTTCTATATAAACTTTCCGTACGCGCGAGGTTTAGGGTCATTTAGCGCCAAACCCCTAGTCAGTGCGTTTTGCCCCTAAAAAATTTTAGGGTCAAACTAGGGTCATTTTAGGGTCAATGACCCTTAATTTAGCGTCAATGGAGAGTCAGCTCACACAGAAAATAGAGGCTATGTGACCCCCGCCACAAGAGCCCAAATCGACACCCAAATAGGAGCCGAAAATGTGTGAGCTGTCTCTCCAAAAATCAAAAGTTTAGGGTCAGTGACCCTAAAATGACCCTAAACGACGCTAAGAAAAATTTAGGGTCATCCCTTGTAAATAAAGGGAAGTGGCGCTCAATGACCCTCGATCTAAAAAATATATATACTTTTCTGGCGAGAGCGTCAGAAAGGACCCCCAAAACCATGAACAGGACACCCCTCGAAAAGGACGTCGAAAAGTACCTCAGCAAGCAGTGCATCAAGCGTCGCTGGCTCAGCTACAAATTCATCTCCTCCGAGACGGGAGTGCCTGACCGAATCGTCATCCTCCCCGGAGGCGAGGTCTGGTTCCTCGAAATCAAGCGCGCACGCGGTGGCCGCGTCTCGGCCCGCCAGAAGCACGTCATCAACAAACTAACCGCCATCGGAGCGAACGTCGCCGTGCTCTACGGACACGAGGGCGTGACGCAATGGCTCGCGGAGCGAGACCGCAGCTGACCACACGAAAGGACTCACCATGACTACCGACCCTATTCTCAAGCTGCGCTCCTACCAGCTGGAGGCAGTAGACTTCCTCCACCGCCCCGGCAAGGGCAAGGCTCTCTTCCTCGATATGGGTCTGGGCAAGACCGCAACCTGCCTGTGCGCCCTCACCCGCGACCACCTGCCCGCACTCGTCGTTGCCCCGAAGCGTGTAGCCGAGTTCACCTGGGCCGCCGAGCGTGACATCTGGGCACCGCACCTGTCCGTCACCGTCGTGAAGGGCACCCCGCAGAAGCGCGCCGCCGCTCTCGCAGTGGACGCTGACCTGACCGTCATCCCCCGAGAGAACCTGGCTGAGGCCGCACAGAAGGCCACCTCCGGCTATTTCAAGACCCTCATCATTGACGAGCTCTCCGGCTACAAAAACCAAGCCACGCAGCGTTTCAAGGGTGCCTCCATGATTACGCCCTTCGTCCAGCACGTATGGGGTCTGACCGGCACGCCCACCCCGAAGGGACTGCTCGACCTGTACTCCCAGATCAAGCTACTCGACGGCGGCCTGGCTCTGGGCCGCACGCTGACCGCCTACCGTGAGCGCTTCTTCCTGCCGTCTCAGCGCTTCGGCAACTTCACCCAGTGGCTCCCCAAGGCTGGAGCCGAGACGAAGGTGTACAAAGCGATCGAGCATCTGGTGCTCTCCCAGGGCACGGAGGGTCGCGTCGAGCTTCCCGAGGTCACCTACGTGACTCACCCGGTGCGCATGACGGCGACCGCTGTGAAGGCCTACAAGAAGATGCGCGACGAGATGAGCGTCTGGCTCGCCTCGGAGGGCGAGGAGATTACCGCCCAGAACGCCGCCGTAGCCTCTGGTAAGCTCTCACAGATCACAAGTGGCTTCCTGTACCAGGAAGCCGACATCGACGCTCCTGAGAGCGCTGAGCGCCCGTTCAAGCAGCTTCACCGCTCCAAGCTCGACAAGCTGGAGGACTTGGTGGAGGCCGCCAACGGCTCCCCGGTGCTCGTCTTCTACCGCTTCGCGGCGGAATTGCAGATGCTCCAGGCGCACCCGAAGCTCGGACCGTTGGTCAGCACCGTCAAGGACAAGGACTTCGTGGACAAGTGGAACAACGGCGAGATTCCCATCCTCGCCGCGCACCCCGAGTCCATCGGTCACGGTCTGAACTTGCAGAAGGGCGGCCACATCGCCGTCTGGCTCTCCCTGCCCTGGAGCAGTGAGGCGTGGTTGCAGTCCAATAAGCGCCTTCACCGCAGCGGACAGGAGCACCCTGTGACTATTCACATTCTTGAGGTTCCGAACTCCATTGACGAGCACGTTTACGCCCGCCTGACCGATAAGGTGGACGCACAGCAGGCGCTCCTGGACTACCTCAAGAAGAAAGACGACGCGCCGGGTGTGTAGAATGGGCACACAACGAAAAACCCCCGGAGCTAAAAACTCCGGGGGCGTAACTAACCGCTGAAAAAAGTGACTCATCATCGACTTAGGAGCAATAGTACCATGTCAGTGCTGTCCCCAACAACACTCACCACCGCCTCAGACATCCGCACCGAGAAGCGCTTCCCCGTCGAGTTCGCGCTGGGTACCAGCGCCAGCACCACCGCCCTGCAGTACAGCATTGAGGACTTCCTCGTCATGCTGGCAAACCCCGGCACAAAGAAGAACGCCCGGTCATACCTCCCCGGTGAGCTGCGCGGGCACCACCGAAGCGGGGATAACGTCGTCGGTCGTAGCGTCATCACGCTTGACTTGGACGGTGCCTCAGACGGCGGATTCACGAGCCTGCTGAGCTACCTGAACGACGTGGCGGTGCTCTGGCACACGACCTACTCGCACTCGGAGCATAAGCCCTCGTACCGGGTGCTCATTCCGCTGGATGAGCAGGTCTCCCCGGACGTGTACGCCCGTATCGTGCGTGAAATCATGCGCGCTGTTCCCCAAGCGTCCATCGACGCGGCCAGCGCAACCCCCAGTCAGATTATGTTCACCCCCGCGGCCAAAGACCCGAGCCTGTACGAGTGGGGGAGCAAGCTGGACCGCCCCTTAGCCTCCGGTTCGTTGTTCCAGGGCGCGCCGGACTCTCCGGGCGACGTAGTATCGCTTGGACGAGTGCGTAAGAAGGACCCGCTGACACTCCGGGGCATCGCCGGGGAGTTTTGCAAGCTCTATCAAGACCTGGATGAGCTAATCGAGGTGTTCGGGCTGCCCTACGAACGTGTCGGGAGCCGCTTCCGCTACACCAAGGCCGATAAGAGCTCCGCTCCGGGCATGAGCCCCTTCCCGGACGCTCCTCTGCTGTACTTCTCGAATCATAGGAGCGACCCGGCCAGCGGGCGAGCGCAGAACGCCTTCGATTTGGTCCGAATCCATAAGTTCGGGCACCTTGACGCGGGCTACGAGGGCGCAATCATTCACTCCCCGTCCGCCCGTGCCATGAAGAACTTCCTGAGCAGTCATGCAGGCTTCGCGGCGCGCCGGGCAGCTGATGCCTACGAACAGGTGGTCCGCCCGGAGGCGGCGGGAAGCCCTCTGACGGGTGGTGAGATTGTCTCAACCCTCACCGAGGAGCCTGAGCACGAACCAGAGCTTGCCGTTGCAGAAGACTCATCAGATATTGAGACTGACTGGACGCACAGGCTGATACGCCACGATAAGACCTTGCAGGTCGAGGATCGCATCGAGAATTACGACCTCATCTTCGAGAACGACCCCGTATTCAAGTCTTTGTGGTGGAATGTTCGCGGAGACTACGAAGCAATCATGCCCGAGAATTACGATTTGCGCGACGGTAGCCCGCCGCAGGTGAACAACGCCGACGTAAGCGGCCTGAAAGACCATATCGAGCGGCGGTACCAGATCAGGCGCGTCACTCGCCAGCGTGTAGATGACCTTCTCGGGCGTGTGTGCCGCGAACGACGCCTCGACCCGGTTAAGAAGTACCTGCAGAGCCTGTCGTGGGACGGCATACCGAGGCTGGAGACCTGCCTACCCGGTGTGGAGAACACCGCCTACACTCGGATGGTCGCCAAACGCGCCCTGCTCGGAGCAGTGGCAAGGGCGTTCAAGCCCGGATGCAAGGTGGACCAGTCCCTTATCCTCTACGGCGGGCAGGGCGTGGGTAAAACCACCTGGATCGAGCGCATGGCACGCGGATACACCGCCAGTTTGGGCGACATCCAGAACAAGGACACGCTGATCTCAGCGTCTCGTTCGTGGATTATGGTGTCGGATGAAGGTCACGCCCTCAACAACGCCGACTTCAATGAGTTGAAAGACTTCTTGACGCGCCAGCGAGACGTGTACCGACTGCCGTATGACCGCTCAGCTACCGAGGTACCCCGCCGGTGGGTCGTGTGGGGCACCACCAACGACCCGATGATGCTAAGGGAACGCGACGGTAACCGCCGCTTCCTCATCGTGGACGTGCTGGAGCAGATGGACTTCGATAAGTACACCCCGGAGTACGTCGATCAAGTCTGGGCAGAGGCCGTGCATCTCTACCAGTCGGGGGAGAGCCCCGTGCTGTCCCCGGAGGAGGAGCAGCTGGCCGAGGATGCCCGAAGGTCGCACACGATGGAGGACAACCTGGTTGCCACCATCACCGAGGGCCTGGACATGCCTGTTCCCGAGGATTGGGAGCGTATGCCTATGTCCGAGCGCCTTGTCTGGTTGCAGGAGCGCGACTACAGCGAACGCACTACCAAGCCCGCCTCGAAACCCCGTTCCTTCCTCACTCCCGCCGCTGTGTGGGTCGAGATTATGCGCAAGGGGCTGCCCGATATGTCCCTGCGCGACCAAAACCGAATTACCTCGGCGCTGGTCAGCCTCACTCGCAAGGGTGTGCTGGTCCAGGAAGAACAAAGGCAGCGCGTCGGATGCTACGGCTATCAGCCGGTCTTCCGCGTGGCCTACCAGGAAGATGTGTAGGCTACCTCACCAATGCCCGCTTGAAGCGGGTGCGGCTTCCATGCAATACTGGAGTCACACCCGCTCCGGCGGGCTCTACATGAAAGGAAATAACCATGAGTGCTCTCAACTCTGAGGCATCAGCCGCCGCCATGAAGGACGCGGCAAACGTCATCATCCACGAGATGCAGTCCATTGCGGCGGCGCTTGAGAACCTGACCCAGCGCGTTGAGGCATTGGAGAACGGTGCTCCGAAGGCCGCACCGAAGGAAGTGTCCCTATCACAGTTGGCTGACACTGCCCGCAAGCTCCAGGAACTTGATCCCGTCGGCGCGCGTGCAATCCTCATCGAGGTAGCTAACGCCGCGGGTTACCAGAAGCTCTCCGAAGCGCCCGCCAGCGAACGCCCCGGCCTCCTCCGCACGCTGGAAGAGAAGGTTGCTGAGCTCGAACGGGTCGCCAATGCCTGATGTCCACGCTAAACTCTCCCCCTCCTCCAGCCACCGCTGGCTCAACTGCACGAAGTCGTTTGACCTCATCGAGTCAGCCAGGGTACCGGAGCAGGCGGCGGGCGTGGCGGCGGAAGAAGGAACTCTAGCGCACGCCGTGCTGGAGAACCTGATGAACCAGGCCCTCGGCAAGGTACCAGCCGCCGAGTTCAAGGCAGAGCGCAAGCGCCTCGCTGAGGCGACAGAGAAACTACTCGGCTACTCGGCAATTACCGAGATGGAGAAGTTCGCCTCCGGGCAAGTTGAGTTCATTTTAGATATTCTCCGCGACGACCCTAACGCACTAGTCCTCATCGAGCAGCGTGTGACGGTCACCGAGCAGTGCTTCGGCACCGCCGACGCTATCGTTATCACAGGCGACACCCTGTACGTCATCGACTACAAGTACGGCGCCGGAATCCCGGTGAGCGCGATTGAGAATCCACAGCTTCTACTCTACGGAGCGGGCGCTTTACGCCTGTGGGAGCTTGTCTTTGACATTCAGACCGTCGAACTGCACATCTTCCAGCCCAGACTGCATAGCCACAGCGAGTTTCGTCTGTCAGCAGACGAGTTGCGTAGCTGGGTAGACACGAAAGTGCTGCCTGCTATTGATGAGATCAATTCGTCCACCGGCTCGTTCTGCCCGAGCGACAAGATATGCCAGTGGTGCCCAGCCAAGGCGGTCTGCTCGGCCCGAGCCAACGCAATGTGGGGATTCCTACTACAAGAAGGGATGCTGACCGATGACTGATGCCCCGGTCCTCGCACCTCCCGGCGAGCTGACGGTTGAACAGCTCGCCAAAGTCGTCTTGAACGCCAAGGCGGTTAAAAAATGGCTCACCGACATCGAAGAGCATGTTCTGACTCAGGCATATGACCACGGTGTTGAGTTCCCAGGCCTCAAGGTGGTGCGCGGCGCAGCCCGACGCACCATCAAGGACCCCGAAGGCTTTCTCCGCGCCCTCGAAGAGAGCGGAGTGAGCACGGACGGACTCAGCCAGACGGTCGTGAAGCTGGAAACCATCACCGTACTGGAGCGCAAGCTCAAGACGAAGTTGGAAGACACCCCGGCAAGCGAGTTCGTCACCAAGACCACCGGAAAGCTTACTCTCGCCCCGGCGAGCGACAAGCGCCCGGCAGAAATCAAGGCCGAAGCAACCGCCTCGGCCTACGAAAACCTCGAAATCTAACCACCGAAAGGAAACCAACCATCATGGCATACAATGCAGTAACCCTCGGCCGCGTCCGCTTCTCCTACGTCAAGCTCAAGGACCCCTCTCGCGTCACCGCTGACGGCAACAAGCGCGAGTTCGTCCCGCAGGCAGTCGTGAACCGTATCCTCGCCGAGGAGGGCGCCAACAGCGAGAAGCTTGAGGGTCTGGAGTACGGTATCCAGCTGATTATCGGCAAGGACGACAAGATCCCCAACTCCGATACCCTCATCATGGACGCTCTGGGCGAGAAGGTGAAGCTTGCTGTCGCTGAGGCGGTGGAAGAAAAGCGACTCACCAAGGCGCAGGCAGAGCTGATGAACAAGCACTGGCGTGACAAGTTCGCACTGAGCATCGCCTCCAAGACCCAGCTCAAGACCAAGGTAACCGATAACGACGAGCAGGGGGACGAGCAGACCCCCGCCCACCTGGTGAACACCTACTCCTTCAACGTCAATCCGAAGGCAAAGCGCGGCCCTGTCCCTGTCTTCAAGTGGGGTACCAACCCCTCCACCGGCAAGCCCGGCCCGGTCAAGGCAGATGTCGAAGAGGTTCACTCCGGTGACTACGGCTTCGTTGAACTGGTGCCCTTCGTCTACCGCTTCGCAGGCTCCACCGGACTGACCTTCTTCCTGAACTCGGTCCTCAAGACCCAGGACGGCGAGCGCCTGGACGGTGTACGCGACGCTGGCGCAGCCTTCGAGGGTCTGGGCGACTACATGGATGAGGTCAGCAACGACGGTGCGGAGGCATACTCCTCTGCTGAGTCTATCGACGACGTGCTGTAGACTGTAACTATTCCACACTAAACCCCCGGCACGGATTCTACCCACGTGCCGGGGGTTTCCTTTAGGAGACTTCTATGGAAACACTGATGTTCATCGACTTTGAAACGTACTCTTCGGTGAACCTGCGCGACTGCGGCGCGTACCCGTACATGGCATCCCCCGACTTCGCTCCCCTCATCATGACCTACCGCTACGGCGTGGACGGGCAGACGAAGATCGCTCAGGGCGAAGCCGAGATCAAGTGGGCATTGCGCGGGCTTAACGAGCGCGAGCACGTCACCTTCGTTGCGCACAACGCTAACTTCGAGCGCCAGGTCCTATCCCGCATCTTCGACTACGCGCCGGGCACCTTCATCCCCCCGGAACGCTTCATCGACACAATGGCGATGGGCCGCTCTCTGGGATTTCCCGGCAGCCTGGCTGACCTGGCTCGCGCCCTGCAGGTGGAGGAGAAGGACTCAGCGGGCACCGCCTTGATTCAGATGTTCTGCGTTCCGAGCAAGAAGACTGGACGCGCGGCGACCCCCGAGGAGCGCCCCGAAGAGTGGGCGGCCTTCTGCCGCTACGCTATCCAGGATGTCGATACGATGGTCGAGGTCTACCAGGCGCTTATCAACCGCTACGGAGGATTCCCCAAGGGCGAGCGTGAGGTGTGGAACGCTGACCAGCGTATCAATGACCGCGGCATCCTCGTGGATGCGGAGCTGGCGGTGCGGTGCATGGACATCGCCGCTGTCGTCAAGGACTTGCACCTGCAGCGCATGGGTGTCATATCGGGGCTTGCCAACCCGAGCTCCACTGCGCAGGTCTTGTCGTGGTTGAGGCTCCGTCTGGTGCAAGCGGGGGTGCTGGACAACCGGAGCGACCCGCCAGTGTTCAAGGACACGGGCGCACCCCTCAAGAGCGTAGACAAAGCGTCCGTCGCCTACCTGCTGTCCCGAACCGACCTGCCCCGAGGCGTGCGTACCTTCCTCGAAGAGCGCGCCGCATCCAACGCGGCGAGCGTCGCCAAGTTCAAGGCGATGACGAACCGACTCGGCGCGGACAACCGTGTACGCGGAACCATCCAGTACTTCGGTGCCCACACTGGGCGCTGGGCGGGTCGAGGAGTCCAGTTGCAGAACCTCCCAAGCGTCACAGCGGGCGGGGATGACGCGACTCAGGCGTTTGTCGATCGCGTGATGAGCGAGCCCGCCGAGAATTTCAGCATCTCCGAGCTCAAGCCCCTGATTCGAGGCGCGCTCATGGCACCTGCAGGGCAGACCCTCACCGTCTGTGACTACTCCGCGATTGAGGCGCGCGTGCTGGCGTGGCTTGCCGGTGAGGAGTGGGTGCTTGAGGCGTTCCGAGCGGGTCGAGACATCTACATCGAGACTGCTGCTCGAATGTTCCATGTGCCCTACGAGGAAGCGAAGCCTCTGCGTAAAAAGGGTAAGGTTGCAGTCCTCGCGCTGGGCTACGGCGGCGGCATCAATGCGCTCAAGGCGATGGGCGCAGAAGGTACCGACGCTGAGCTTGAAGAGATCAAGCAGACGTACCGCGCGGCTAACCCGCGCATCGCTAAGTTCTGGGCTGATATGGACCGCGCGATGCGCAACCGTTCCGGGCGCGTTGGTGAGTACATCACCGTCCACCCGAAAGCTAACGGTCTGGTCACAATCAAGCTGCCCAGTGGCCGCGAGCTGTTCTACCATAAGCTCCACTTCCGCACTGTCTCCAAGTTCGATAAGGAAGTGGAAGCTCTGCACTTCCTCGATCCCAAGAGCCACCGAGCCGTCATCCCCACCTACGGTGGACGATTGACTGAGAACGTGACGCAGGCGGTAGCCCGCGACGTTCTGGCTCATGCTCTGGTGAACCTCGATAAGGAGAACGTCGCGGTCGTTGCGCACGTGCATGATGAGGTCATTGCCGAAGGCGGGGTAACCGTGGAGCGGATGAAGGAGCTGATGGGCGCAGGAGTGGGCAACCCGCTCGCGCCGCCGTGGTCTGAGGGTCTGCCGCTCGCGGCAGAAGGCTACTACTGCGCTCGCTATCGAAAGGAGTAAGGATGCGACACGTATCTGTCCCCGCACCACGAACACCGCCGCCGATACCGCGACCTGCCCGGTGCGTCTCGTGCCGGGTGCCGTGGGAGACAATCAACCCCCGGTGCGAGACATGCATCCACCGTGCGTACAAGGCAACGCTCGACCTTATCGAGGCACTAACATGGGACTATGGGTACAACTACTCGGAGCAGTTGGAGCTGACCAGGGAGGTATCCAAGAGCATTATCGAGAAAGGAATCCTGAACATGGAAGTAGAAGCACCACGCGCTGATCTGGCGATTGATCCGGTAAACCCCAACCATTACAACCCCATCTTCTCCGTGGACTTGGAGCAACACATCAACAAAATGCCGTACTTCGCGGGGGCGGCGCTCAAGTATTTGTGGCGCGCGCCGAGCAAGAACGGTGTAGAGGACTTGGACAAGGCGCGCAAGTGTCTACAGCTCCACCTACAGTATGCGATGTGGACTCGTGAGCGCCCGACTCCGGGTGTTGCTGGGCTCGTCGTTGAGATGGAGCGTGAG
>FLSK01376742.1_pt1 | contig 12240 bp, 11 predicted proteins | sample 1550541 | NCBI WGS metagenome assembly FLSK01 (sample SAMEA4031773, study PRJEB14383) | metagenome | biome: human; feature: oral; material: saliva | place: Philippines | collected 2014
ATTAATAATTTTATAGTTTCAACAATTCCATCATTATGGCATCTTTCATAGTGGTGAGTTGCATCTACATTTGGTCCTATACAAGCATATTTAAAATCGAATCCTTGTAATATTGCTGTTGTTGCATCTGAACCATATCTATTATGAACTCCTACTGTATATTGTATTTTATTTTTATCAGCTGCTTCCTGAAGCTTCTTTCTTAAAGTATAATCATAAGGACTTCTACTATCTTTTGCAATAATATTAACTTTCTTTTCATCACCATGAGCATCCTCACCAGCAACAAGTCCAATATCAACTGCTATAAACTCATCTAAATCTTCAGGAAAAACTGAAACTCCATGTCCAATTTCTTCAAAGTTAGAAAAATAAATATATAAATCAGTTCTTGGTTTTAATTTATTATCTTTTAAATATTTTAAATAAGTTAGAATTTGTGCTACACAAAGTTTATCATCTAAGTATCTTGATTTTATATATCCATTTTCTAAAACTCTTGTACGTGGATCAAGAGAAACAAAATCTCCTTGTAATATTCCTAATTTAAAAACATCTTGATCTGTTTTTACATCTTCATCTATTCTTATCTCCATTGTTTCTTCTGTTCTTGGCATTTCTCTAGCAACATCTCCATAAACATGGACAGAAGCTTTGATTGGAAGTATAGTTCCTGTATATGTTTTTTCAGAAAGAGTATGTATTGTTACATGTTCTCCTTCAACTGATCCCCAAGCGAAACCTCCAACATTAGTAATTTCAAGTCTTCCATTCTTTTTAACTTTTTTTACTACTGCTCCTAAAGTATCAACATGGGCAGAAATCATTTTTTTATAATTAGAATCTTTCCCTTTAACATAAGCAATTAATGCACCTTTTTTTGTTATATTATATTTTTTTACTCCTAAGCTTTCTAATTCTTTTCTTACCCATTCTATTGCCATATGAGTATATCCTACTGGACTTGGTATTGCCAAAAGTTCAACTGTTTTCTTTAATGTATATTTTAAATCTATATTCATTTTTTAGTTCATCTCCTTGTGATAAAAATATAGGGAGCCATTGTAATTTACAATAGCTCCATTAAAATTTTATTTGACATCTAAATCTTTAAATTTATGCATATTTATTCTGGATAAACTAAATTTTCTTCCTTAAGGTTGTTTAATGTTTCTTTTAAAAATTTTTCTGCTTCATATCTTGCCATAGGTAAGTTTTGATCCAAATAATTTCCACATTCAACTGCAGAAGCACCTGGAATATCTCCTTCAAATTTACTGATAAATTCAAAAAGTTCTTTTATAAGTTCAACTACTTCTTTTGACTCTAATTTACCTTTTAAAATTAGATAAAGTCCTGTTCTACATCCCATAGGTCCAAAATAGATAATATCATCTTTTCTTGTGGGATGATTTCTTAAAAATGTAGCTCCTAAATGTTCTATTGTATGTAATTCTGCTATATTTATTACAGGCTCTCTATTAGGCAACTTCATTCTTATATCAAAAGTTGTCAGATAGTTTCCATTTATTTCATCAAGTCTTGACACATAAATTCCTCTATTCAATTTTTTATGGTCAACTTGAAAGCTGGCAATTCTTTCCATATATTATACTCCTTATTTGTCTTCTGGTAAAATTTTATTTAAAACTATTCCTACAAGTGCAGCTAATGCTAAACCAGAAACAGATATAGTTCCCCAAATTGTTATATCTCCAATAGCTATTCCTAATACAAATATTAAGGCTGCTATGATTAAGTTTCTTGAGTGTGTAAAATCAAGTTGTGCTTCAACTATTGTTCTTACTCCAACTGCTGCTATCATACCAAATAATATGATAGAAACTCCTCCCATAACTGGTTGAGGTATTGTTTGAAGTATTACTCCAAATTTTCCTATAAGTCCTAGAACTATTGCAAAACAAGCTGCTATTCTTAAAATTGCTGGATCATATACTTTTGTTACTGCAAGAACTCCTGTATTTTCTCCATAAGTTGTATTAGCAGGTCCTCCTAAAAGTCCAGCGGCCATTGTTGCAAGTCCATCACCTAGTAATGTTCTATGTACTCCTGGATCTTTGAAGAAATCTTTTCCAACAACTGCTCCATTAGTTGTTATATCTCCAATATGTTCTATAAATACAACTAAAGCTATTGGTGCTAATGCTATTACTCCTGTAAAAGTAAATTTAGGTAATGTAGTAATAGTTTCAAAAGCACCTGTTGGTAAACCTAACCAACTTGCTTCATGAACTTTTGATAAATCTACATCTCCCATAAAATATGCAACAATATATCCTATGACAACTGAAATTAGAATTGGAACTAATCTAAAGAATGATTTCTTTAAGATACTAATAGATATCATAGTAACAACAACTACTAATGCAATAATTAAACTATCTTTATCAAATGTATTATTACTATATCCTGCCATGTTTAATGCCACTGGACTAAGTCTTAGCCCTATAACCATTATTATTGGTCCTACAACTACTGGTGGAAAAAATGATTTTATTCTTTCAACTCCAAATTTTAAAACAATGAAAGACATAATAACATATACAAGTCCTGCAGATATAATACCACCTTTTAATATTGCAATTCCTTGTTCTTTAAAAACTAAAGCAGTTGCTCCTATGAATGCAAAAGATGAACCTAGAAATACAGGCACTATTCCTTTTGTAACGCTGTGAAATATTAAAGTCCCCACACCAGCACAAATAAGTGCTATTGACGGATTAAGTCCTGTTAAAAAAGGCACCAATACAGTTGCTCCAAACATCGCAAGAACGTGTTGTATCCCCAATACAAGTTTTGTTTGTAAACTAAGTTTTTCCATTTTTCTTTTCCCTTTCCCTCTTTCTTAAAAAAGGGATTATCTTACAATCCCTTTTTTAAATAGTTATTTTGTATTTTTTAATTTTTCATAAAATTTTGCTGTATCTATAATAAATCTTGTATGTGATCCAGTTCCTACTGCAACCCCATCTTCAATTACTTCAACATCAAATACTAATCTTTTTCTATCTATTTCTTTTAAAGTAGATAGAACTTTAACAGTTTTTCCAACTAAAGTTCCTTTTAAGTGTTTAATATTTACTTCTGTTCCAACTGTTGTAAGACCTTCTTCTAATTCCTTTTGAGCTAATCTTAAAGAAGCTTCTTCCATCCAAGCTATCATAACAGGAGTTGCTAACACTTCAACAGAACCTGAAGCAGCTTTAGCAGCAGTATCGTTTTCTGTTACAACTCTATCAATTTCATATTTCATTCCAACTTCCAACATCTACAAAACCTCCTCCTTTTTTATAAATTCTATAACAAAGATATCTATGTGTCAATTTTAATTTCATTTAACTACACAAAGAAGAGCTCCATTTTTTAATGTTAGCCTAGCTTCGGTTTTTTCAATGATATTGCTCACACATCTTGTTTCACCTTTTGTTAAATCTAAATTTTCAACATCATATTTAAATCCTTTTAAAGTTAAATCTTTAACTTTATCAGAAAATATAATGAAAGAAACTTTTTTATTTTTCATATTAGAGAAATTATAAGATTTTTCTATTTTAAACATTTTTTCTTTTTGGCTAACAAAAATTAAATTAGAATATCTATTTAACAAATTTATATTTGTAAGTTCATGATCAATACTTCCACCCAAAGCAGCTATTGCATAAATCTTATCATATTTTTTTTCAATTTCATTTAATACAAGCTCACTGTCTGTATAATCTTTTTCAACATTAAATTTAATAAATTTAACATTTTTTTTAATATAAAAATCTTTTACTTCATCTTTAATAGAATCTAAATCTCCATATATTTCTTTTGGTATTAAATTTAATTGATAGGCAATATTTGCTCCACCATCGGCACAGTAAATATCTCCTGCTTGTTTTTCAATTAAATTAGAATAAAACTTTTTACTTCCTCTTAATTGACCATTGAAAAATAGATAAGCAATTTTCATTAATCATCATCCTTTGATGTTTCAACAACTATAAATACTGGAATATGGTCAGATATAATTTGTCTCATAAGTTGTGGATCTTTTTCTGAAAAATCTAATGCTCCACTTGAACCTGTAAATTCTGTTGTATATTTTTGACTAAAGAAGAAATTATCATAAGAGTTTGCTCTTCCTTTAGTTCCAATAGTTGTTTTTATTGCAGGGTCTATAGCATAAGTAATTTTATCTTTATGCTTGTACATTGGTCTAAATGATTCATCTAATGCATATAAATTAAAATCTCCTGCTATTAAAATATCATTTTCTTTTTTATCTTTATCTTGGAAATAATCATACACATCAACCATTTTAAAGTTTTCTGCTTTTCTTTGAGATTCATTATTTCCATAAATTGTATGAACTAAAACTAAAGTAAAATCAAAATTACCTATTTTGAATGTAGCTCCATAAGGTTCTCTTAAAAGTGAACTTTTTCCATCTTTATAGAAACCTTCAGATTTTATAAATTTAACCTTATCTTTTTTGTACACATAACCAAAATATTCTTTATATTTTGATGAACCAACACCAAAAGGTGAAATATGATATTCCCAAGTATTAGGACTTTGTTTGTTTAATTCATCAACCAACTCCTCAATTCCTTTTTTATTAATAACTTCAACTAGACCTACTAAATCAAAACCTTGTAAAAGTTTTGCTGTTTGAACCATATCTTTTTCAGCAGCCCCTAGTCTTAAAATATTAAAACTTGCTATATAAGCTTCATCTGCTGAACTCATAGTAGAAAACATAGTAAAAATCATAAGCACACTAGCAATAAATAGTGATAGCTTCTTTTTTAAATTAATACTTCCTTGCATTTTACTTCACTCCTTAAATAATTACTTTTTAAAAATCTATAGATATTATACAGTGTTTTTTCTAATTTTAAAAGATACTATTCAAATCTAAATAATTTTTTTTTAAAAGTCAACCAAAAAAAGATACATTTTTTTAAAAAAATATGTTACAATTTAGGTATAATTTTTTTTAGTAGGTGAATAGTATGATAGCAGCATTTTTTGATATAGATGGTACGATATATAGAAATGCTTTACTTATTGAACATTTTAAAAAAATGATAAAATATGAGCTTTTTAAAGATGTTCAATATAGATTAAAAGTGGAAGAAGCATATCAACTTTGGGACACAAGAAAAGGTGACTATGATGATTATCTACTTGATCTCGCTCAATTATATGTTGTTGCCATAAAAGGCTTACCTCTTAAATATAATGATTTTATATCTGATCAAGTTTTATTATTAAAGGGAAATAGGGTCTACACATACACAAAAGAAATGATAGAATGGCATAAAAAAGAAGGACATAAAGTTTTTTTCATATCAGGAAGTCCTTCGTTTTTGGTTTCAAGAATGGCTAAAAAGATGGGAGTTGATGACTTTTGTGGTTCTGTTTATGAAATCGATGAAGAAACTCAAACATTTTCAGGTAAAATAACTAAACCTATGTGGGATTCTGTACATAAACAAGAAGCAATAGAAGATTTTATAAAAAAATATGATATCGATTTATCTAAAAGCTATGCTTATGGTGACACTAATGGAGACTACTCTATGTTATCTTCAGTAGGTAATCCTAGAGCTATTAATCCAAGTAAAGAACTTATACAAAAAATAAAAAATGATGAAGATTTAAAATCAAAGATTCAAATTATAATTGAAAGAAAAAATGTTATTTATAAATTAGATTCAAATGTAGAATTAATTGAATTTTAGAAAATTAACTGTGAGGAGAGCAACATAATGAAAATTAAGAATGAAGTTAGATACGCTTTACAAATTGTCTATTATCTTACTTTACATAGAGATAAGGATATTATTTCATCAAATGAAATATCAGCTGAAGAAAATATTCCAAGATTATTTTGTTTACGTATAATTAAAAAATTAGAAAAAGCTGGAGTTGTAAAAATATTTAGAGGTGCTAAAGGTGGATATGTTCTAACAAGAGATCCTAAGAGGCTTACTTTTAGAGATATTATAGAAATCATAGATGATGATATAGTATTACAACCTTGTATAGACAGTTCAACTATCTGCTCTACCAGAGGAGCAAACTGCTCAATTAGACTTGCACTTAAGAAAATACAAGATGAACTATTAGATGATTTTGATAAAATCAATTTTCATGACTTAGTAGAAGAAAATACAGGTTTATATGTATAAGAAAAGAAAGAGCTTTTATTAACAAAAAGCTCTTTCTTTTTTATTTTTTTATTATATTTAAAACTTTTTCCATAGTATCTGCAAAATTAGTTTTTAGAACTAAAGATGCTTCTCCATCATATTGAGTGCTTTCATTATTGATTATAACTAGATTTTTTCCTCTAAAATATCTTAAATAATATGCAGCAGGATAAACTGTTAAACTTGTCCCTGCAACTATTAAAGTATCTGCTTGTTCTATTTGATAAATAGCTTCATTAACTACATCTTGATTTAAGTTTTCTCCATATAAAGTAACATCAGGTCTAACTATTCCACCACAGTCACATGAGAAATTTTTATTTGATGTTTTTCCACAACTTAAACAATACCATCTTTTTAAACTTCCATGTAATTCTAAAACATTTTTATTCCCAGCCATTTGATGTAAATCATCTATATTTTGAGTTATTACCGCTTTTAATATACCCATTCTTTCTAGTTCAGCTAAAGCTAAATGTCCCTTATTAGGTTTAATACCATTGATATTCAATTCTTCTTCCACATATTCTATAAATATTTTTCTGTGTGAACAAAAAAAGTCTGAACTCAATACTTCTTCAGGTCTATATTTTCCTTTATATAAACTACTATATAATCCATCTTTACCTCTAAAGCTCTTTAATCCACTTTCAGTCGACACACCTGCTCCTGTAAAGAAAACAAGATGCTTAGAATTTTTAATAATTTCAGCTAGTTTTTCAATTTTGTTTTCCATTTACATCACCTCTAAAAAAGTATAACATAGTTAAGAAAAAAATAAAATAGCAAGAGTTTTTTAAATGTGTTAAAATTAAAACTACATATAAAAATATTAGGAGGCGTTATGAGAAAAAAATTAATTTTAACTACATTTTTATTTTTATTTATTACTCTTTTAAGTTTTTCAAATGAAAAGCTGGTAAATGAAAATTTTGTAAGTAATAAGATTCCAGCTATGAACACAAGTGTTAATAGTATAAATCCTACTTTTAATGAATTATTGAAAGAATATAAAATGAAAAAAGAAAATATAACTATATTATCTAATTATATTCAAAAAAGTATTAATAAAAAAGGTAGTGCCACTATTTATAGTAAATTTGAAAAAGATGCTTTAATTGTCAGTGATGAAAAGAATAATCTTCTTTTTTCAGAAAAAATTTCTAAAAATTTATCTAAAATAGCTACTTACTTTAAATCAAAACAAATATATCAGTTAAAAGATGGAAGAATCTTCGTGAGTAGTGACTATAGTCTTGAAAATAATGAAGATAAATCAAGAACAGTATCTGAAACTTTATTAAAGAAAAGCATAAACTTAAAAAATGTATTTGATTTTATTGATTTAACAGGTGATTTGAATGATTCATCAGAAAAGAATTTTGCTAAAGTTGAAAATTATAAGGCAATGGTTTATGATAAAAATCAAAAATTAATATTTACTACAACATATAAAAATAAAAAACTTGTAGGTGAAGGTCAAGTAGATGGAACTTCTATGAAATTGATTTATATTTTTGAAGATGATTCTTTTGATAAAGGTAATATTACTATGTATATGGATAATGCTTTATTTGCTACTTTAAGAGTAATAAATTCTACTCAAGATGGAGAAATGAAAATGTATAATTCAAGTGGTAAAGTTCTATCAACTTTGGTTTTTAAAAATGGTAAATTAAATGGTCCATCAAAAATGTATTATGATAACGGAAACGTTATGATGATAATAAACTTTAAAGATGATGAGCCTATTGGAGAACCTATTTTCTATGATGAAGATGGAAAGATTGTAGAAGAATAATAAAACAAGAATATTTAAATAAAAAAGAATTTTTAAGAATGAAAACTTAAAAATTCTTTCTTTTTTATATTATTTATTTAAATTGTTTATAGTTTCAAGTATATTTTCTAAAGAAACATTAGTAGCTTCTTCTGAACTCAAATCTACAAAGCATACCCTAACTTTTAATTCATTTTCTCCCGAAAATACTATATCATTTTCTAAAGGGAGTTTTTCATTATTATTAATTGGATATAGTAAATGTCTAAATGAATGATAAACTTTCTTATATCTCCTTATATTATTATTAATTGGATATAGTAAATATGCTTTATTGCAAAACTTATTATTATCTTTATTTTTAATTTTAGAATTATAAACATGAATATAAGTTATCATTTGATAAATATCTTCCTTAGAAATACTAAAATTATAAATAATTTCATTTTCTTTAGGATTCTTAAGTTCTTTCCACTTAGTATCTAAAATAATTACTTCTTTTTCTTTTTCCAGAACAATATCAGGCTTTAATTTAAAAAAAGTAATATTATTTTTTACTTCCTTCCCACCAACTTCACATTTATTAAAAATTTTATAAGAATTATCTTGAATCTTTATTGAAAATTTATTGTCAATAACTTCTTTTAATTTAGTAGCAATATAGCTTTCATAGATAGTCTCCATTGGAAAGAAAAGACCTGTTATTTCTCTCTCATCATTATAAAATACAGAATAAGGACTTGCATCTAACAAAAAGAACTTTGCTAAATCTAATGATTTTTTATAGAAAGAATTTTTTCTATCAAATAAAAGTTTTCTAAATAAATGGGCTGGAATCATTCCAGAACTTTCAATATCCTCAAAATAAACTAATAGTTGATGAATCTTAGTTACATTTTGCATGTTTGCTGAAATATTTTTTATCTTTTCTAATGCTAATTTTATTAAACAATTTTCTAATGAATTCACAGAAAATTCATCAAAATTCATAAAAAATTTATTTTCTATAAAATTATATTTGATATGATTAGTCAAATCTAATTTACCTTTAAAATAATAAATATTTTCACTTTTATTAATATAGGAATAGACTAAGCCTTTTTTTAGAATTTTTTCAACTTCGTTAATAAAATTAGAAATAAAGATTTCTAGAATAGGCATATCTTGATTTCCTATTTCTAAATTTTCAAAAATATTTTCATTAAAAGTTTCAACATATTCTAAAATCTCTAAAAATCTTTTTCTTTCTTTTTTTTTATTACCTCTTGTCAATGGAATCTTTGGAAATATTTCTATACTTATATCACCAATATTCATACTTCCTATAAAATTTTGTGGAATTATATAGTCTTTGTAGACTTTAAAAAACTTAGGATCTTGATCTAATTTATTAGCTTTTATAAACTCTTTTAGTTTATCAAATTTATCTTTATCAATATCAGTTTTAGAAGTACCTTTAATTCCTATTTTATTATATTCCCTTATAATAATTATTTTCTCCATATAATAATCACTATCCTAATTATCATGAGGTTCAACTTTTTCAGTAATGTTTTTATCAGCTTTAGTTGGAGCTTCTTCAGGATAAATTTTGCTATATTTTTTATGGTCATCAAAAGCTTCTTCATTTATTTCATAAACAGATTTCTTGTCTAATCTAGTTTTTAAAGTACCAGAAAAATTTTGAGGAGTTTCTTTTTTTATTATAAAACTATTATTATCATCTTTTATATTTAAAACAAATTTTATTTTTTCAAAATCATCATAAAAATATTCTTGTAATAAAGGCATGATAGAATTTCTAAATACTTCTTTTAAATCATCAAAAGTCTCCACTTTAACAAGATAAGAATGTCCTATTAAATGGTCTTTATCCAATAAAAATTCAATTCTATTATTTATAGCTTTAAGTAATTCTCGTAACTCTATTTTGTCATTTTCAACTTCAATTTTTTCTTTTAAAAGATCGTATTTAGGAGGCATTTCTATAAAATTAAATCTTCTACGAAGTGCTATATCTAATAAAGCTATTGACCTATCAGCAGTATTCATTGTTCCCAAAATATATAGATTTTTAGGTACTCCAAACTCTTCTCCACTATAAGGTAATCTTATTTTTAATTCCTCAATTTCTTCTAATCTTTTTGTAGGTTCAAGAAGACTAATTAATTCTCCAAATATTTTTGAAATATTTCCTCTGTTTATCTCATCAATAATTAAAACATAATTTTTGTCTTGATTATTTTTTGCTCTTTCACAAATATTTTTAAAAATTCCAGAATGTATAGTGTATTTTAAATCTTTTTTATCTTCACTATCTTCTTTTACTTCATTATCTTTTGTAGCTAAAGTAGGTCTAATTCCTTCAACAAAATCTTCATAACTATACGATTGATGGAAAGTTATAAATTCTATTTGTCTCTCTTCTTCTTTAACTTCTTTTAGTTCTTTAAATCTTAAAAAAATTTTTTCATCTAAAATATTATTATTTTTCTCTTCAATCATATCTATTATACTTCTATCTTTATCAACTACTCCTACTGAATAAAATATTGAATTATATGTTTTTCCTGTTCCTGGTGGTCCATAAAGTATAGTATTTAATGGAAATTTAAAATCTTTTTTATTTATCTCAAATATTTCTTTTATTTCTTCATCCATTTCTCCAATATTTTTTATATATTCATCGTTTGAATCTATTTTTTTAAAATCAAAATTTTTAAAAAATTCTATGTCTTCTATATGAAAAGAAGTTTTAGAAGTAGTAGCTAAAATATATAAATTTTTATATAATTCAGAATCTTCTTTATTACAAATTCTCTCCTTTAATTTAGAAAAATCTTCTCCAAATATTTTTGATTTATCTCTTTTATCAATATTCTCAAATATAAGAACATAATTGTTATTATACCTATCTTTTTTTACTTCGTTGCAAAATTCTTCAAATTCTTTAAGACTATATTCTTTATCAGAAGGTATATACTTAATTTGCTCATTCAAAAAAAAGCCTTTAAAACTTTCTAAATTTGTTTTGCCCTTTACAAACTTTCTTTGAATTATATTTATTGAACAACGTATAATGTTATACATTATGTCTTTTATTTTTGAAGTTCCATATAATATTGTATTTAATGAAAAATAAAAATCGAAATCAAATTTTTGAATTGTTTTTGAAAATCTAAAAAATTTTTTATTATATTCTTTGATCTCCTTATTATATTCATCTTTTTTTTCAGGTGTACTTTCTTTATCTCTATAATATTCTAATATTTCTTTTAAATCTTTCTCTTCAATTTCTTTATCATTATTAATTCTATCTTTATATTTATTATACAGTTCGATATAAGAAATATAATATTTTAATATTTCTTCAAAATCAGAAGTTATATTATCTAGTTGCTCCTCTAAATTATCTTCTATAGTATATGCCTTATACATTATATATGTATCGTTGGTTGCACAATCTTCGTTTATACGGCTGTCAAAGTAACTCTCTTTTACTTCAATATTTCTATTTTTAAAATATGTATAAATCATTAAAGAAATACTTTTAAGTCTATTGTCCCATAAAATAGTTTTATCTTCACTTAGACCTGTTCCAAATGCTAAAAGTAAATATCTTTTACTAGAATTTTCTTTATCAGTATAATGATAAAAAATAGGATAAATGCCTTTTCTTAAAGTAGAGTCACCTAAAGAAAAATGTTTAAATCCTATAAAAGCAGGGTATGTTGCTGTATTTATCTTCTCAGATTTCTCTTTATCAAGGATTATTATATTTTTATAATATTCATTATTTTCGAATAACTTTTTCCATTCTTCTTCTTTTGCTTTTCTAATTTCAAATTTTTCCTTATCTGTTTTGTCTTCTATTTTCTTATTTTCTATCATAATTTGCAAATTCTTTTTAAGAAATTCCTTTAATTTTTCTCTTTCTTCATAATTCAATTCAATCTTCTCTTCTATTTTTTCAACTTCTTCTATATTTTCTTCCATTTTCATCCCTCCATTCTCACTTATTAACTTCTTCATTATCTCACTTTTTTCTTTATTTGTATAGGAAAACTTTTAATATTAAAGTGCAATATCTGTATTTTTAATTCTGATGTAAATTTATCTTCATAGAATAATGAAATGCTATCATTATTCTAATTTTTATGGTATAATATCTCGTTAAAATATATAAACAAACTAGAGGATTGATATTTTGGAAGGAATAATACTTGTAAATAAACC
>FLSK01097058.1_pt1 | contig 12189 bp, 7 predicted proteins | sample 1550541 | NCBI WGS metagenome assembly FLSK01 (sample SAMEA4031773, study PRJEB14383) | metagenome | biome: human; feature: oral; material: saliva | place: Philippines | collected 2014
GACAATCATGACCTTCCTATTGATGTGACAATTGAGAACACTGATGCTTGCCGTCGTTATGCTTGTTTGAGCATTACTGATTGTGAGGTAAAGGAAAGTCCACAATGGTTGAAAGAGAAACTGAATATTGTCGGTTTGCGTCCAATCAATAATATCGTTGATATCACTAACTATATCATGATGGCTTACGGTCAGCCTATGCACTGTTTTGATGCAGACATGGTTAAAGGTCATCATATCATCGTTAAGGATAAAAACGAGGGAAAGAAGTTCGTTACTTTGGATGGTGAAGAGCATATACTTGGTGAGCACGACCTCGCAATTTGCAATGAGGAAGACCCTATGTGTATTGCTGGTGTCTTCGGTGGAAAGGGTAGTGGAACTTACGAAACGACAAAAAATGTAGTATTGGAGAGTGCTTACTTCCATCCAACATGGATTCGTAAGAGTGCTCGTCGTCATGGTCTTTCAACTGATGCCAGCTTCCGTTTTGAGCGTGGTATTGATCCAAATGGTGTCATCTATGCGCTAAAACAGGCTGCAATCCTTTGTAAGGAACTTGCAGGTGGAAAGGTAAGCATGGAGATACGTGACGAGTATCCAACTAAGATGGAGGGCTTCCCAGTTCGTCTGAACTACGAGTATTGCGACCGTCTTATTGGCAAGAAACTCGGTAATGAGACGATTAAGCGTATTGCTGAAAACCTTGAAATGAAGGTAGAGAAGGAAGATGCAGAGGGACTCAATCTCCTCGTTCCTCCTTATCGTGTTGATGTACAGCGTCCTTGTGATGTTGTTGAAGACATCCTTCGTATCTATGGATATAATAATGTAGAGATTCCTACAGAGTTGAAGTCGTCATTGACAATCGCAGAAGAGGCTGATAAGAACTATCACCGTGAGAACATCATCGGTGAGCAGTTGGTAGGTGCTGGCTTCTCAGAGATTATGAACAACTCGCTCACAAAGAGTTCTTACTATGAGGAGACAGGCCTTAATGCTTATCCTTGGGAGGAGACTGTGAAGGTGATGAATCCACTTTCAGCAGATTTGGGTGTGATGCGTCAGACCCTTCTCTTTGGTGGTTTGGAGAGTATTGTACGTAATGTAAACCGTAAGGCACAGAACCTCCGCTTCTTTGAAGTAGGTAATGTCTACAAGTTCAATAAGGAAAAGTGGTCAGAGGAAAGTCCTGTTAAGGCTTATAGTCAGGATTATCACATGGCATTGTGGGTGACAGGTAAGCGTGTACAAGGTTCATGGGCACATCCTGATGAGGAAAGTACATTCTATGAACTAAAGGCATACGTAGAGAATATTCTTCGTCGTATCGGCATTGCACAGGGCTTATTCGTTAGCGAAAAGTCTGATAACAACGTCTTTGATAAGGCGATAGCACTGAAGACACGTGCAGGTAAGGTACTCGTTGAGATGGGTATTCTTAGCCACAAGCTTTTGAAGAGTTTTAATATTGATCAGAAGGTTTATTATGCAGAGTTGGATTGGGCTGGATTGATGAAGGCCATCCGCAAGAATAAACTTCAGTTCCAGGAGATATCTAAGTATCCTGCTGTAAGCCGTGATCTTGCTTTGTTGGTCGACAACAATGTTGAGTTTGCACAGATTGAGGAGATCGCTCGTCAGGCAGATAAGAAACTTTTGAAGCGTGTCGAACTCTTCGATGTTTATCAGGGTAAGAACCTTCCTGAGGGTAAGAAGAGTTATGCTGTAAACTTTATTCTTCAGGATGAAAGCAAGACACTCAACGACAAGGCAATTGATGCCATCATGCAGAAATTAATTAAGAATTTAACAAATAAACTCGGAGCAGAACTCCGTTAACAAACAAATCCAATGGGTAGAGCATTTGAATATCGCAAAGCAAGTAAGCTCAAGAGATGGGGTCACATGGCCCGTACGTTCACAAAGTTAGGTAAAGAAATCGCTATTGCTGTTAAGGCAGGTGGTCCTGAGCCTGAGAACAACCCACGCCTTCGTGCGATTATAGCAACATGTAAGCGTGAGAACATGCCGAAGGACAATATCCAGCGCGCTATTAAGAACGCAATGGGTAAAGACACCAGCGACTACAAGGAGGTAACATACGAGGGGTATGGTCCTCACGGAATTGCTGTGTTCGTTGAGACATTGACCGACAATACCACACGTACTGTAGGTGATGTTCGTTCAATCTTCAACAAGTTCAATGGTAATCTTGGTACACAGGGTTCTCTCAGCTTCCTTTTTGACCATAAGGCAGTCTTCACCTTTAAGAAGAAGGATGGCTTGGATATGGAAGAGTTGATTCTCGACTTGATTGACTATGGCGTTGAGGACGAGTTCGATGAGGATGAGGAAGAGAACGAAATCACAATCTATGGTGAGCCAACAAGCTTCGGTGAGATTCAGAAACACTTGGAGGACAATGGCTTTGAGATTACTTCTGCTGAGTTCACTCGTATTCCTAACGACTTGAAGGACGTAACACCTGAAGAGCGTGAGACTATCGATAAGATGGTTGAGCGTTTGGAAGACTTCGACGACGTGCAGAATGTTTATACTAACATGAAGCCAGCTGAAGACTAATCATCGCCTCTAATACACCTATATATGATAAGGTGTAATTGGTTCTAAGAAAATAGAAAGAGACTATTTCAAAAATGTAGTCAGAGTTTTTATAGGGAAATAAAACTTATATTTCCCAATAAAGTGCTACTGGCAGATACACAAATCATGTGTTTCTACATTTTTGATATAGTCTCTTTTTGTTTCTTGTTTGTTGGTGTTTCTACTCCGATTGTTATCCTATAGAAAGATAATAAAAGTCGGTTTTGTTGTAATTTTTCATAACCTTGTTTTTTAAACATGCTCTTTGGGCTTCTAAAAGACGCCTAATTGACTTGCAAAAGGTGCTCTTTTGAAGTCTAACTAACGCCCTTTTGAAGTCTAACTAAGCATCTTTTACAAAGTGTTTTTGTAACCTATTGATATCGTGTAAGTTGCAAAGACACGAGAAATAGCGCTAATATATGACTTTTATAGGTGATTTGCAGCCTATTATGTAAATATATTTCAATTAGTTTGGTACGCTTTTTAAATAAGAAAATAAGTACAGAAAGATGAAAAACTAAATTCAACTTTGAATTCTTTTATACGAAGATTAAAAAGGAATATTTCTCCTCTTTTTGTCTATTTAGTATATTTTTATTGCACAATGTTTTTGTAAATGTGCAGAAAATTACTTAACTTTGCACGCAAATCATATTTTTGTGCAATGGATTCTATTAAAAGTTTCAACGCGTGTATAGAAAAGAGTATCAAGGATAACTGGGACAAAGATGCTCTGACGGATTATCTTGGTGCTACACTTCAATACCATGATGTAGCCCGTAAAATAGAGAAATTACATATTCTTTTTGAGAATAGCGGTTTGAAGAAGGGTGATAAGGTTGCTCTTTGTGGTAGAAATTCCTCGTCATGGGCAGTTGCTTTCTTCGCAACGCTTTCTTATGGAGCTGTAGCAGTACCTGTTCAGCATGAGTTTAAGCCAGAACAGATTTACAATATTGTTAATCACTCGGAAGCAAAACTTCTCTTTGTTGGTGATGTTGTGGCAACAACTATCGATGGAGAACAGATGCCTCAGTTGGAAGGTATAATATATCTACCAGACTTCTCATTGATTCTTTCTCGTTCAGAGTCACTGACAAATGCTCGTGAAAACTTGAATGCGCTCTTTGGAAAGAAGTATCCAAAGTTCTTCCGTGCGGAGGATGTAAATTATTTCAAAGACGAGGCTGACGACCTTGCACTGATTAATTATACAAGTGGAACAACTGGTTTTTCAAAGGGTGTGATGCTCAGTTATCGTTCTGTGCGTAGTAATCTCGCTTGGGCAACAGCCGATTTGAAACCACATATTAAGCCTGGTAGTAAAGTTCTTTGTATGTTGCCAATGGCTCACATGTATGGAATGATTTGTGAGTTTATCTGCCAGTTTAGCTTTGGTAGTCATCTATATTTCCTCACACGACTGCCGAGTCCTTCTTTGATTGCTCAGGCTTGTACTGATATTCGTCCTGCTATTATTATTGCAGTACCAATGGTTGTTGAGAAGATTATTCGTAAGAATGTCTTTCCAAAGGTACAAAGTACAGCAACTCGTATGCTGCTGAAGATGCCTGTTGTTAGCAAGAAGGTGAAGGAAAGAATTAATGCGATTGTTATGGAAGCCTTTGGTGGCAATGCGTATGAACTTGTTACCGGCGGAGCTGCTCTTAACAAGGAGATTGAAGACTTCTTGGTAAGTATTAATTTCCCTGTGACCAGTGGTTATGGGGCAACGGAATGTGGTCCGATGGTAACTTATAGTGATTACAAAGACTTTGTTCCAGGCTCTTGTGGTACACCTGTCTTGAATATGGAGGTAAAGATTGTCAGTCCTGATCCTGCAAATGTTCCTGGTGAGGTTATTACCAGAGGAGAGAACGTGATGCTTGGTTATTACAAGAATGAGGAGGCTACTAAAGAAGTTCTTGATAAGGACGGTTGGTATCATACGGGTGATCTTGGAACGATGAGTGCTGATGGTCATCTCTTTCTTCGCGGACGTATAAAGAATATGCTTTTAGGCTCTAACGGTCAGAATGTCTATCCTGAGGAGATTGAAGACAAGCTAAACTCTATGTCTATGGTGAGTGAATGTATTGTTGTTCAGCGTGGTGACAAGATTGTTGGCTTGGTCTATCCTGATTTTGATGAGGCAAAAGAGATGGGCTTCTCACAATCAGATTTGCAAGAGATTATGGAGCAGAACCGTCTGGAACTGAACAATATGTTGCCATCTTTCTGCCATCTCTCGGCAATAGAGTTGCGTGATGAAGAGTTTGCGAAGACTCCGAAGAAGAGTATTAAGCGTTATCTCTATCAAGAGAAGTAAGATAATACAGCCCTCCCTAACGCTCTCTTTGTAATGTGTTTGCGCTCAGCACTATAGGTGATATGTATTCGCACATGATGTGCTGAGTATTAACACGTTTGAGAGAACTTATCATGGAGTTATTGTTAGATAATATAATAAGGTAAGGGTCGGCTATTAATCAAATTCATAGATGCTGAATAGAACCCTTATTATGTTTGGGGTAGTATCTTGTTCTTCCAATGTATGGAAGAATAAAAGCTACCTCACGTGGGTAATCTTTGTGCATCTTTTGGTGTACACACGGTAAGGTTATTTTTTGAAAACCAATTTTCCTGTCATTTCTGTCATCTGTCTCCGTCACTTAACTTATTGATTAATAGTGTAGATACACGAAATGTTAAAAGTGACAGCAAACTAAAATAAAACTTATTCTTGTATTTTAGTATGATAATCCATCTCTAACTTTAGTAGACTTTATGTCTACATTGCTCGAAAGAAGGCGTGATAGATTTTGGATGTAATAGAGGAGAGTAACTTTGAAACGGTATGTCCTGATACTTTGTTTGCTTCCTATCTATCAACTGATAAGTGTCTATGCTATTTTGAAAGATAAAGAAAGCCACCTCTGAATGGTTCGTTCCAATTAAGAGGCGGCTTTATATATGTTCTGAAGTTAGTATTACTTTACAAACTTCTTGTTATTCTGAATGTAGATACCATGAGGTAGGATAGAGGCGTCAGTGCCTACATATCTGCCGTCAAGGGTATAGATACGGTTGTCAGAAGTAGTTCTTTCGACGATTGAAGGTGACTGAATACTGTTGGTTTCATTGTTCTTAAACTTGAAACTAACATATCGTGCAGCATCATTCTCTACGATGTCAAATATTGACTTATTTAGTATGCTGCCATCATACATCGTAAATTTGTCTATCTTATTATTTCCGTTATAAGGATAAGGGTCGCCATTGAGCTGTTTTGTGAATGCGGTAAATCTCTCTTTCATTTTTGAACCTTTTGCATTGGCAGCTGCTAATATTTTACCATCAGCAGGGATAGGAATGACACGTGGTTTACCTTTTACATTATTAGGATAATCAAAGACATTTACTTTGTCTGACTTGTATGAAACGCGATAGGCAAGTAAGCCCTTACCATAAGTACCATCTCCCCAGCCTTGATTCCAAGCACCTTTCTGCATACTCTGCAATACGATATACTCATTTGAGTTCTTGGGATTGACAATCTTGTATGCCTTTCCATCTTTGTCGATACTCTTTAGGTTGTTAATTTCGCAATTCTCTTTGAGTTCATCAATTTCCATCCAACCCATAACTTCACGTTCCCAAGCTAGATAAGATGGAGGAATCATTCCATTACTGACTGAAGGTCCACCATCCATGAGGTCCCAGAACTCCATACCTTGGTCGTCTTGATTTTCTGCAGGAGTTCTATATGCATAAATATCTGGGAGTCCGAGTGTATGAGAAAACTCATGACAGAATAAGCCAATACCATTAATATTCTCTTTTTCTTTTTTCTTGTTTTCTTTACCTGCAAGTTCATTACTCACACCATAGCGTCGGATGCTTTTTCCATCAAAAGTGTTTGAGATATTAACAGTTCCAGATTTAGGCCATATATCAGTCACTTTATTTCCACCATAATTGGCAGAATGTCCTGCATAAATAACATAAACCAAATCAACCATTCCGTCATTGTTCGCATCATAGTCCGCAAAGTTAACTATATTATCAATGGCACTACAAGCATCTTCCATGAGTGCTTCTATATTATCATCACCTTCTCCGTAATAGGTTTGTTCCCTAGGTAACTTTACAGGTCCGACAACGTTAAACTCTGGTGTAAACTTTCCATAACTACAATCCTTGAAGTAGCCAAGTACACCTTTATAGTTCTGATTCTGACCATAACGAGTATCTGAGAAATGGCCTTCATTCGTCAAATAGTTTGTGAATATCTCCTTAGTATCTTGGATAGTAAATGTCGTGTCTTGGAACTCTGCAAGGATGACAAGGACCTTTGGGCTACCTGTGTGAGGAAAATAAGGTACTCCACGGTAGCTAGAATCTATGATTGGTCCCCGTGTAAGAGGAGAGTTATCGTAAGTGTTTTCAGATTCTTCTGCAATCTTATTAACGTAAGCAAAGAACTTCTCCTTATCTTGCTTAGCAATCAAGTTACGTTCTGCTTGTGAGCGACTCTGTGCCTCATGTGCAAGTTGTTTTGTAGCAATAAGGTTGCCACTCTTTTCTACTTTACCGATATAGTAGTTGTTATCCGCACCTTGTACAAGCAATACACCATCAAGGGTTGTGTACCAGTTGATATGTTCGTCACCACGCAAGATGACAGTAATAACAGAACCATCAGCCTGTCTTACTTGTACAGGGATTGATTCTGCCTTTGCAGCCCAAGTGGTAAGGGGGCAAAGCATTAGACATATTATGAGCGATAGTTGTTTTAATGTTTTCATTATATTCGCTGTTTAGTTTCTTTTACTTAATCTGTTATAGAAATATTGTCCCTTCTTCTGTGTACGTTTACCAAATTCAATAGCATGGTGTGGACAGTGGTGATAACACGAGAAACAGGTGAGGCATTTGCCATTATGTAGCCATTCTGGTTCATAGCCTAAGCCACCTTTAATGTCACCAACAGGACAAACATTAGCACAAATACCACACTTCACGCATCGACGACTGTCTACATGAAAGGGCTTATCAGTGATGAGGAAGCGTTCAAAGAAGCCTCCTACAGGACCAGAGAAGAAAGAAGGAATAGGACCTCTTATTAATTGGTTCCAGCCCCAAATCTGATTGCTATCCGTATGAGGATGCTGTTTAAGAATCTTGGAGAATTCTTTTAACAGCTTTGAAGCAAGTTCCTTCTTTTCTAATTCTTTCTCTTTCGTATCTACATCCATACCTGGCAAGCCAACATATGACTCTGGCATAATCAAAGAACATACCGCATTAAGTGACAGTGAGTCACCTGCTGCTACACTCTTTATTTGCTGCTGAAAGCGTTCCATAGCCTTACCGATAGAATCTCCAGCTGTAACCAAGCAGAAACAATAATGTTTAACGTGGGAAGTGTCTTCTCCCTGAGTCTTTATTGTTAATTTAGTTAGAAACTCTTTCACAATATTTGGAACTCTCCAACCATGTATAGGAAAGATGAAACCTACGTGTTCATCCTTTTCCAATGTAAAAGAACAGTCGCTTTTGATTACTTCTGGGATTGAAACAAGTGTATCACCAGTTTCTAAAGCCAATGTCTTTGCAGCCCATTTGCTATTACCTGTACCAGAAAAGTAGAATATCATACGGCAAAGGTACTGATATTTTGTAAATCTTGCAAGATAAGTAAGTGCAATGTTGTTGTTTTTCAGTTCTTTTTCTTACATTTGCAAGAAGTACATGAAGACATTAATGCTGTGAAGAAGAAAATGGACTTACTGATGTATCCCTCAGTAAAGTTACTCTTACCTTTGGTATTGGGTATTGCTGTTGGTGATGCTTTAGAAGAAGATATATCCTCTATGTTTTGGTGGTTGATGACAATCTGTATGATTGGCATTACCTTTGTGGTGTGGAGGAAGAAGTATCTTCAAAGTCTATTATTGCTCTTTACGGTCTTTCTTGTTGGTGGAACTTTTGTTTCAGTGAGTCGGCAAGCTGCAAAGAGACAGCTTCCCAATAAGCAGATAATCTTTAAGGCAGTTCTTCTTAGTAATCCAATCGTTCATGGTAAAGTCATACAAACAGACTTAATGGTTATGACTGTAGGCGAACCGATGAAGGTTAAGGCTTCAATACTTCGTGATACGATAACAAATCGTTATCAAACACTACACCTTGGAGATGGAATAGAAGCTACAGCTTACCTTGAAGAACCAATGAACTTTTCGGATGCTACCTTTGATTATGCCCGTTGGTTGAAGTTACATGGGTATTCTGCAGAAACCTTTATCTTTTATAATCAATGGCAGAAAACCAAAGTGAGTCTTCGTCAGATGAGTTTTCTTCAACGTACATCCTTGTCTGCTGTGCTCTATAGAGAGAAGTTAATGAGCGTATTAAAAAGTAATCTTGATAGCACTCATTTAGCTGTTGTGTCTGCAATGACACTTGGAGATAAACATTTGATTAGTAGAGATATAAAAGAAGATTACTCTATAACTGGTGCAAGTCATGTCTTAGCTTTGTCAGGTTTACATCTAACTATCTTGTATAGTTTGCTTTTGTTTATTCTGAGTTGGTGTGAACGTATCCTACCAAGAATATTTAAAAGGGGAATAAGTGAACTTCTTATCCTTTTTATCCTTTGGAGCTATGTTATTTTGGTAGGGATGTCTTCGTCTGTTGTTCGTTCTGCTGTTATGCTGACTATCTACTCTTTTGTAACCCTCTTGAATAGAGATCGGTTGTCAGTTAATACTTTGGCACTAACCGCTATTATAATGCTTGTTAGCAATCCTAATAGTCTTTTCGATATAGGTTTTCAGCTATCCTTTATCTCTGTATGGTCAATTTTATTGTTCTATCCACTCATCTATGATTTAATCCCTTTACAGCAGAAGAAGAGTTTATTAGTTATCAGGTGGTTATGGGGGATGATTGCAGTGTCATTGGCTGCACAATTGGGAACAGCACCTTTGATAGCTTTCTATTTTGGAAGGGTTTCCACAATCTTTGCTGTTAGTAGTCTTATAGCTGTACCATGCACAATGCTAATCGTATCCGCGTCATTCTGTTTGTTACTTCTTAGTCCATTCCCTTCTTTGTCATCGTTTATTGGGAAGTGTATTTGTGTTATTACAGAAGGATTGAATAGTTCACTTCATTGGCTTGCAAGCCTACCTTGTGCAAGTATAGAGAATGTCCATGTAACCATTTTCCAACTTTTTATATATTATTTCATGCTGATGGCTATTTGGATTTTATGGAGTTTTTTAGCAGGGAAGATAGAGTTTAAGTAATTATTTGTACCTTTGCAGATAGTTATGCAACGATATTTTATTACCCTTTCATACGATGGAACAGCCTATCATGGCTGGCAGATTCAACCCAATGGGATTTCTGTACAAGAAGTATTGGAACACGCTTTGTCTACAATACTAAGAGAATCGATTGCTATTACAGGTGCAGGGCGTACTGATGCTGGTGTACATGGCAGAATGATGGTTGCACACTTTGACACGGAATTGTCGTTTGACTGTGCACAATTAGTTTATAAAGTAAATCGTTTATTACCACGTGATGTCTCTGTAAGTAGGATTGAACCTGTTGGTGAAGACCTCCACGCACGTTTCTCAGCGACCTCACGTACTTATCATTATTATGTTCATACGGGGAAACAACCTTTCTCAAGACAGTATTCGTGTGCGCTTCATTACTCATTAGACTTTGATAAGATGAATGAGGCTGCAGCCTATTTAATAGGCGAGAAGGACTTTAAATGTTTCTGTAAAGCGGGGGCGGATGTAAAGACTACTATCTGTAATCTGACAGAGGCACGATGGATACCAACCAATGATGAGTTTGCTTTGACTACAGATGATACTGTTACGAATTGGTGTTTTGTAATAACTGCTAACCGATTCTTACGCAATATGGTGCGTGCAGTTGTTGGAACTTTAGTCGAAGTGGGACGAGGACGTCTTTCATTAGATGAATTTAAGAAGATTGTAGACGGTGGAACAAGAAGCGATGCTGGTGAGAGTATGCCTGGCAACGCCCTCTTCCTTTGGGAAGTAAAGTATTAGGATATAGCCCATGTGGATTCTTTTAGCTTTTGTTTCAGCAACATTGTTGGGACTTTATGATACATCGAAGAAGTTTTCTCTTCGTGGAAATGACGTCATACCTGTACTCTTCCTCAATACACTCTTTTGTTCGGCAATCTTTCTGCCATTGATATTATTGTCACAATATACCCATGTTCTCGATTCCAGTATCTTTCATGTCGGAGCTGGTGGATGGGAGATGCACCGATGGATTATACTAAAGAGCGTTATTGTACTCCTTTCTTGGGTATTCGGTTATTTTGCGATTGCTCAATTGCCCTTGACGATAGTTGGTCCAATTAACGCTACACGCCCAGTGATGACACTTGTCGGTGCTATGCTTGTCTTTGGCGAACGATTAAATGCTTGGCAATGGATTGGTGTCAGTCTGGCTATTATTTCCCTGTTTCTATTGGCAAGGAGCGGTAAAAGGGAGGGTATAGATTTCAAGCATAATAAGTGGATCTTCTTCTTGGTATTGGCAGCTATGATGGGAACATGCAGTGGATTGCTTGATAAATACCTGATGGCAAGTCCTGAGAATGGTGGGGTGGGGCTCGACCGCATGATGGCACAAAGCTGGTATAATATCTATCAATGTATCATGATGGGTGTAGTTCTCCTTGTCTATATCTTCAATCAGAGAAAGAAAGCAGAGCGTACAGCCCATTTCTCATGGAAGTGGTCTATCCTGCTCATATCTATATTCCTATCAATGGCAGACTTTGCCTACTTTTATGCACTCTCATTACCAGGTGCGATGATTTCCATTGTGTCAATGGTACGCCGTGGTTCTGTCCTCGTATCGTTCTTATGTGGTGCATTACTGTTTAGAGAAAAGAACTTAAAAGCAAAGGCAATCGACTTATGTTTTGTTCTCCTCGGAATGATATTCCTATGGATTGGCTCACGTTAAGATGATGACTTACTCTTTAAGATAAAGGATAAAAGTCTTTGGTTATTGATAAATATTTGCTATATTTGCAACGATATTGGTAGACGCCCTTCAGCGTTTAATATGAATAGGACTGGCACATTAACTCCCCAAGGAGTTTATACCGTGAGTCTCTTAAAAGACGATAATTACTATGCAGAATGTTTTTCATGGATTAGGTATAGCATTGATAACTCCATTTAAGGAAGATTTCAGTATTGATTATGAAGCACTTGAAAACTTGGTTAACTACCATTTAGATAACGGTGCTGACTTCTTCTGCATTCTTGCTACTACTGGTGAGTCTCCTTGTCTTTCACGTGAAGAAAAGGATCAACTGACTGCTGTCATTAAACGAATCGTTAATGGTCGTGTGCCAATCCTAAAGTATTGTGGTGGAAACAATACTGCTGCTGTTGTAGAAGAAATCAAAACGACTGATTGGAGTGGTATTGATGGTATTCTTAGTATCTGTCCTTATTATAATAAACCAAGTCAGGAGGGACTTTATCAGCATTTTAA
>FLSK01376746.1_pt1 | contig 12188 bp, 13 predicted proteins | sample 1550541 | NCBI WGS metagenome assembly FLSK01 (sample SAMEA4031773, study PRJEB14383) | metagenome | biome: human; feature: oral; material: saliva | place: Philippines | collected 2014
TGACCATTCAGCAGATTATTAATAGCTGTTAAGGATATTGGACTTATTGGCCCTATTAGGCTAATTAGGCTAATAAGCCCAATACCACAGCAAAACAAATTACCTAAAATGAACCGCAGACAACTAACGAACGAACCTAATCTTTCCCTCTTTCAAAAGACTTGGAAGATTCTTTTATTCTTACTTCTTTTATCATCTCCTATGACCGCTCAGAACAGTACGGCAGCTCAAAAGAAAGCCAATAACCGCACAGCTACACCAAACGTTACCCGCATTGACCCTACCAACTGGTTTGCTGACATGCAGGACCCAACGTTACAGCTGATGGTATATGGCAAGGATATCAAGTTTGCAGATGTTACAACGGACTACCCTAATGTAAAGATTGACTCGCTCGTACGCCTCGATTCACCTAATTATCTCCTTATTTATCTTAACTTAAAAGGTGCGAAACCGGGTGAAATAACCCTTACTTTCTCTAATAAGAATGGTAAAAAGACAACTAAGAAGTTACAACTAAAGGCACGTGAGATGGCTGGAGCAGACCGCAAAGGCTTCGATATCTCGGATGTTTTGTATATGTTGATGCCCGATCGTTTCGCTAATGGAAATCCAAAGAACGACGTAATCAAAGGGATGGAAGACCAACTATGCGACCGCAATGAGCCAAGTCTTCGACACGGTGGCGACCTTGAAGGACTCCGCCAACACCTCGATTACTTCACTGACCTTGGTGTTACTGCCCTCTGGTTGACGCCAGTATTGGAGAATGATCGCCCTGCCGATGGTGGCAAACACAGTACTTATCACGGCTATGCTACAACCGACTACTATCGTGTTGACCCTCGCTTCGGTACGAATGAGGAGTATAAAGCCCTCGTTGACGAATGTCATAAGAAGGGATTAAAGGTGGTTATGGATATGATTTTCAACCATTGTGGAGACTATCATCCATGGGCTAAGCATACACGCATTGATGAAAACGGCAAGACAATCAAAGACTATCCATCAAAGGATTGGTTTAACAGTCCTAACTATGGGCTGCAAACAAGCTACAAGCTTACTCCTGTCCTCGACCCATACGCCAGCAAAGTGGATATGAAAGAGACTGTTGACGGATGGTTTGTTCCCTCTATGCCTGACCTCAACCAGCGCAATCCACACGTCATCAAGTATCTGATTCAGAATTCTATTTGGTGGATTGAAACCGTAGGTATCGATGGAATCCGTATGGATACTTATCCCTACGCAGACCGACAAGCCATGGCTGATTGGATGAAGGTCCTCAACAAGGAATATCCTAACTTCAACACCGTTGGCGAAACATGGGTAACAGAACCAGCGTATACGGCAGCTTGGCAGAAAGACAGCAAACTCTCTGACATTAACAGCAATCTAAAAACGGTGATGGACTTCGCCTTCTTCGATCGTCTTTCGCAGGCAAAGAACGAGGAAACAGATGATTGGTGGAAGGGATGGAACCGCATTTACAACTCTCTCTGCTACGATTACCTCTATACTGAGCCATCTTCTGTGATGGCATTCATTGAGAATCACGATACTGACCGCTATCTTGGCAATGGTAAGGACTCAACGGCTTTAAAGCAGGCGTACGCTCTTTTGCTGACAATGAAGCGTATTCCACAGCTCTATTATGGTACGGAGATTCTGATGAACGGTACGAAAACGGAAACAGATGGCAATGTACGACAAGACTTCCCAGGTGGTTTCCCTGGCGATAAGGTCAACAAGTTCACACGTGAAGACCGTACCAAAGCCGAGAATGCTATGTTTGATTGGACCAGCCGCCTACTCCATTGGCGACAGAACAACGATGTAATCATCAACGGTTCTCAGACACAATTCATTCCTCAGCATGGCGTTTATGTACTTGCTCGTCAACATAATGGCAAGACGGTCCTCACTATCCTCAATGGTAAGAAAGCTGACAACCAAGTCGATGTAGCCCGCTATGCCGAAGTAATTGGTTCACATACCGCTGCAACCGATGTCCTTACAGGTGCTACTGTAGACCTTACAAAGAACATTCCTTTGACACAACGACAAGCAATGGTGCTCAGTTTCTAACTTTAAAACGTCGAATAAAAGCCAAATCGAATATAAACTTCACACTAAACAACAAAGACTATCGGAGTTCCCGATAGTCTTTGTTGTTTCTATTCACTAAATCAGAACGTAACAGTCAGACCCACAGAGAGAGCTGTTTTGCCTTGGTAGACGCGCCCATGTTCCACATCATCGCCAAAAGTCTTGAAGAGATTCTGCCGCACCTGCCCATAAAGTCCGAATGTCTCACTAAAGTTATAGCGTACACCTGCCTGCAAACCAGCTGTTCGCAAGCCGACGGAAACACCACTATAAATATCCAGTACGGATGGTAGTTTCAGTACTTCAGCCCAATGATAGTTACCCGTCAAGCTGAAATCATACCCCATAAAGGCTCTATCACGTCCCTCGTCATAGTCCTTCACGTTGACATTAGTTAGCTGTCCACCTACTGAAACGAAGTCGCTAAGCGCATAATCGCTGCCCAACTCTATACCAGACCTCCCTCCAACATTGGCATAACCTGCATAAACTTTAATATCTCCTTCTCCGTCCCACGCCTGTGCCTGTGCGCTGTGTGGAACACAAAGCAGACAACCAAGCAGTAAAAGCCATTGAAAGAGGCGGAATTTATCTACATTTCTCATCATCTTCATAGCTCAATTATTTTATAGTGTACTTTGTAACAGCAAACACTTTACGGCGTTCACCAGTCTTAGTATTCTTCACCACCTGCGTTCCATAGACGAGGAAGTTATCTCCATACCAGTGCTGAGAGTTAGAATAACGCATCTTCTTAACATCTTCGTCTTCATTATCCGTTTCTATAATCTCCGACGTACGGTCTTGAATCACATTTCCATCCGCATTCCTAAAGAGTTTAGAAACCAGTCTATTCTTATCTGTAAAGAGAAGATTCACATTATTCCCCTTCATACTTGCAGAAACAAAACGCTTCACATACATCGGCATGAGGCGTGGCTCCATAGGGAAGCATTCGTCCCAAAGCAGATTACCTGCAACATCAAACTTTGCAAGAACAGCGTGTGTATAGTTATAACCAGCGAAGGTTGTAATCATTGTATTACCAATCCAAGTCGTACGATAAACTGGATAGTAAGCCTCACCAAGATAGAAGTAATCCTTACCATCCGTCATAATACGATGAGAAGCCATCAGATACTTCAGCGAATATTCCTTACCAGCCTTCTCTGCCTTTTCCTTTCTGCGCTCAATCTTTGCTTGCTTACGATCGCTCATATACTCCGTAAAGTTCTTCAACTTTAAGAAGTTGTAGAACTTGATATTATTAAACCTATCGTCTTTCAGCTCTGAGAAGAAAATACCTTCAGCCCCACCTTTCTTCGACTTAGAGTAAGTTCCTGTGACAAAGAACTTATTTCCTGCCTTTGAGACTGATGCTGAGATGATTCGTTCAGCAATATCAGCAGTGAGATTGTTTGCTCCTAACTGATTGCCCTGCATATCCAGACGAAGCAGATAGACGTCGGTCTCTACTCCTACCAACGCATAGATAGTATTGTCTATCACGGTATTTTCAAGCACAAAGATATTCTTATCCTTCACTTTTGGAAAGTGAATATCAGTAAATCGACAGTTACCCGTCTTCAAATCGATGATACCAATGCGGTCTAATTTCTTCTGTGTTGAACTGAAAACGACTGATCCATTCGCAATAACGAGATTTCTCATCGACCCTTTACGGGTGTATTCACCATCCGTTGTGGTTATTTTATGTGTTGCAGGATTGAAAGCAACAATCATAAACGAACCATCCTTCTGACGCAAAACAGTATAAAGCACACCACTCTCAACCACATCTGAATAGAAATACATACCCTTATCAATCAATATTGAATCGGTACTTATCAGCTTCATTGCGGTTGAATAAAATTCTGTCTTGAAGTAACGCTTACCCTCTTTGCTGTCCTTAGCAAACGACTGAATGACCAGTCCTTTGTCATCCACAGGCAACACGACCTAATCTTCATAGTCAGCACGGTGAGGATACTCTATTCTTCCTGTCACCTGAGCAGTCATACTCATCACCTGAGAGCACAACGCAATAACACATAATAGCAGAGTTCTCATAATTACTTTATCGTTAATAGTTAATGATTAAGATTGTCTTTATATTTTAAAAAGCGATCTAAAAGTTCGTTACACTACATAATTTTAGGCTCTCGTCTTCCTCCTTTCAGACTTTTAACTTACTAAACACAAAAGTACATTTTTTATTGGATAGTTACAAATAATTCAAAGAAACTTTCACAGCCTACTATTATTTTTATCCAAATTAACCTAATCTATTGAGCATAAAGAGGATGCATAACTCGCATATAGACACAACAATGAGAAAGACCTAACGCTCTTCTCGCTGCTTTTATACGTCTTTCTCCCTATTCAGCATCATGCACCTTTAACAGATTCATAAGTTCATTGAACTCGGAAGAGTATTTTACACCTGTTTGTCCCCAGTTATATTCATATCGAACGGTCTTTCCCGGATAGTAAATATAGATGTATAGACCACCCATATCACTGCAATGTTCGTTACCTTTTACCGCCACAATGTCCTTTACAGTACCTTTGACAAACATATCATCAACAAGTTCTTGTACACGACGAGCACTGTCATCACTAAAACGAACAGTTCTGACAGTGTCTTTACCATCGTCAGATACAAATATTGATCGCGTACATTTCGTTACACTTCCATTCTTATATAACATCCAATAAACCTCCGTACGACCGCAACTATAGCCTGGATCACGTCCAATAAGAACGGAGTCATACGTACTGAGTGTATCCTTTTTCTTGATACTACCTCGATTACCTTCTGTACAACTGACGACTGCGAAGGCAATTATACCACATAACCATAAAAACTTATTCATCCTTCTAAAAAATTAAAAAGTCAACCGCTATCAATCTATCCTACTAACTATATCGGAACGTAAGACACTATAAAACAGTGCAACTATCAACTATAACCTTTCCTTTATGTACTTTTCACAAAAGTAAGCATTAATATTCTTGTTTCCAAACATTGATCAATAAAAGTTCGTCTTACCCATCTCTTCTATACGTGTTAGTGCTTAGCACATAGCGTGCGGAGGGTTAGCACCAATGGTGCGGAGCACTAACACGATGGGTGATGAGGCTGAGGCGGATTCAAAAAGAGCGTTTTTCAAAGGATAAAAACACAAGGCTGCCCTCGTTAGGACAGCCTTGTACATCTTATTTAGAACTTAATTGTTGTCTAATCCGTCTATTACTGGAAGAGAATATTTACTGTTGTCTTGCTCTTTACAGGGCGACCATTCTGCATAGCAGGGTTCCACTTAGGCATATTGTTCGTAAGACGAACTGCCTGCTCTTTGTAGTATTCAACGCAGTTATCCAACACACGCTTCTGTTTCTCAGCATCCATCTTCATGAAGTGCTTGCTTGTGCCCTTCACATTCTTTACGTCAACGACACGAGCACCAGTAACAGTGCCATCCATCTCAACATTGAAAACAACGGTCATCTCAGCCTGTACCTTTGAACGGAATGACTGAATGCTGCGACGCTGACTCTGTGCAAAATAGTTATTAATAGCTTCCTGACCACCTTCAAAGGTTGGGAGCACCTCTGTCTTGCTCACCTGCGGAGTCAGAGAAAGGGACTCCAACTTCGCTTTCAGCTTACCTATCTCCACCGTTCCCATAACAATCTTGCCCTCTGGATCAACGAGATACATTGAAGGAATCCAATCAATCTTATACAACTTGTCGATAACAGTATTCTTTCTGAACTTCTTTAGTTCGCTCACCTGCGTCCAGTGCATCTGATACTTGCCCCAATAAGTCTGTGCCCAGACCTCACGATCGGTATCGAAAGAGATACCAACAAACTGCACTCCATAATCGCGGAACTGCTCGTAAAGCGCCTTCATGGCAGGAATGTCACGACGACAGTCTGGACACCAGCTTGCCCAGAAATCCAATACCACGTAACTACCACGATACTGACTCAACTTTATTTCCTTAGCATCGTATGTCTTCAACTTAAACTCAGGCGCACGAGTACCCGGCTTGAGCATGTTCGTGGCATACTTAGCATCTAAATCCTTAGTTGGTTCAACGTTTGTTGTCTGTGCAAAAGCCACTGATGCGGACATAAGAAATACACTGACAACAGCTAAAAGAATTCTTTTCATATCTAATTTTATTCTATTTTCTTTTTCTTTCTTCCACTAATAAGATTGGAATTTGCAGTTTTTAGCTCTCCTTTCAGTTTTCAGTCATGTTGCAAATATACGACCTTATTTTGAATAACGCAAATACATTATTGTATTTTTTCTATGGTCAACGTCTGGTCGCAATAGTCAACAACAGCTGGACGATGGGTGATAAAAATCACCGTTTTATCGTGATTGGAGAGTATATTCTTTAAGAGGTCGCGCTCTGTCTGTGGGTCAAGGGCTGACGTTGCCTCATCAAATATCATGATACTACGGTCACGCAGTAACGAACGAGCTATGGCAATGCGTTGTGCCTGTCCTTCACTGAGTCCTCCTCCCTGCTCTGAACAGAGCGTATCGAGTCCCAAAGAAAGATGGAAAACAAAGTCAGCACAGCTCTTCTTAAGTACTGCATTCATCTCTTCTTCCGTTGCATCGACCTTACCGAGTAGTAGGTTCTCACGGATTGTGCCACTAAGAAGTGTGTTACCTTGAGGGACATAGACAAAATTGGTACGCATGAGCGGTGTCAACTCTCTGCTTTCTTTTTCGTTATAAATCTCTACAGAGCCCTTATTAGGCTTCATCAAGGCAAGGAGCATACGTACAAGCGTTGTCTTTCCAGCACCTGTCTCACCAAGAATAGCCGTACAAGAGCCTGGGTAGAAATCAAAGTCAAGATTCTTCAATATCTCTCGTTCGGCATCATCATAACGATAGTCGACATGATTCAAACGAATACCACAAGGTCCAGCCACCTCTATCGGCTCGCCTTGTTCCTCTAAAGGATTCTCCTCTAACTCCATTAGTCGCTCGGCAGCAGTGAATACTGAGACAAAAGCAGGTACTAATTTCGTTAATTGACGAGCAGGATTCTGAATCTTATTTACCAACTGTAAGAAGGCTGTCATACCGCCAAAAGTCAGCGAATGAGCTGACATGCGGAGGGCTGCCCACGTGAAAGCAACAAGATAACCAAAAGCAAACCCAAAGTTCAAAACAAGGTTTGAGAATACAGAAAACTTCGTTCTTCGCACTACCTTACGACGCAACTCGTGTTGTGTTCCCTCTAACTTTCCAACAATCATCTCGTCACTTTCAAGTGTCTTGATGAGCATTCTGTGCTGAATCGTTTCTTGCAAAACACTCTGAACCTTTGAGTCTGAGTCGCGAACTTCACGTGTCAGTCGTCTCATCTGGCGTACATACACCTTGCTGATGAGGACAAACAGCGGAATCATAACAACAATGATAATAGCAAGACGCCAGTCCATCGACATCAAATAGAAGAAAGCACCGAGGAACATAGCCAATGTTGAGACTGAACTTGGTATCGTCTCGGTGAGGAAACTTACCACATTGGCAACATCAAATTCCAATCGATTAAGTACGTCACCACTGTGATGACGCTCTTTTCCGTGCCACTCCGAACGTAGAATACGGTCGAGCATGCGCTGTTGCATACGGTTCTGCGCCTTGATACCTAACAGGTTCTTTACCCACACAGAGGCTATACTCAACGCGAAATCACAGAGTATCAACGCTCCCATGATGCTCACAGCGGTATAAATACTGCCCTCTATGACATGAGAAGCCACATCAATGGCATGTTGAACAGCCCAAACTGTTGCCAAAGAAACGACTACGCTGAGAATACCTATCAAAGCATTCAGCACCGCCTGCTTACGATTACCACGCCAAGCATTCCACAACCAGCGAAATATCTCCTTGCTTGTGTAACGCGTTTCAGGGATTTGAAAGAGTTTCTTTATCTTGCTTAGCATTATTACCTTTTATTTTTAATTTTATTGAAGGTGTGGGAATGATAGACTTTTCAGCTGGGTTAGCATAGCCAATAAGGATGGTTTAAATAGGAAAACTAAACTGTATGGTAAGCTATTCACTACCTTTCTTGCCAACAAACAGCCTTCCTAAAACTGGCGTGTATCAGCTCCCCACATCAACTTCTCACGTAGTGTTGAGAAGAAACGCTGCCCATAGACCTTCACGATACGCACCTTATGCGATGCCTTCTTTATCGTTAGCGTTACTCCCTCACTGAGTTTCTCTGACCTTCCGTCCACAGCTGCAAGGAAGTTGTGGCTTCGACTCTTTACTTCCAACTTTATCTCAGCCTCATCACTAATAACGATTGGACGAATATTCAGACTATGTGGTGCTACAGGAGTCATACTTAAAATGCCTGATTGAGGTACGATAATCGGGCCACCAACCGACAATGAGTAAGCTGTTGAGCCTGTTGGCGTACTGATAACAAGTCCGTCAGCCAAATAAGTTACCAAAAATTCGCCATTAACACTTGCCTTAATCGATATCATCGCAGCATTATCACGTTTCAAAATCGCAATATCGTTCAAGGCAAAAGGGCAGTTCTCGAGAGCTTTTCCGTCTGCTTCAAGTTGGATAACAGCACGCTCCTCGATCTCATATCTTCCTTCAAAGACATTATAAAGTACGTCTTTAATTTCTTCTGGAGCAACATTTGCGAGGAAACCTAACCGTCCCATATTCACGCCAATGATAGGTATTTGCTTGGGACCAACCTTACTTGCTGCCTTTAGAAAAGTACCATCGCCACCTAAGGAGATGACATAATCGACATCAAAGTTTACCCCCTCGAATACACCCGCTATAGAAATCGACTTCTTAAGTTCTTTTTGTAGGCTATTGTAAAAGTTCTGTTCAATATATACATCAGCTTCATGCTCCCTCAGATAGTCTAAGATTTCTGTTATCTGAAGCGAGTCAAAAGCTTTAGAAGCATTGCCGAAGATAGCAAAACTAAGTTTCTTTTCTGCCATAAAAACATGCCTTTTTTAATTCTTTTAGTCTTACAAGCCACACAATACCATGAATATTTAGTATATTTGCAGACACTATTCATTTGCAAAAGTAAAGATTTTAATTGGATTTATTACGTAAAAACAAAATAATTATGGCTAAGGTATATGAGTTTCTCGCTAATGGCTTTGAAGAAGTTGAGGCTTTGGCGCCTGTTGATATCCTACGACGTGGAGGCGTAGAGGTGAAGATGGTTAGTATTACAGGTAGTAATCTTGTTGAATCATCACATGGTGTAGTGGTTAAAGCCGACCTCCTTTTTGAGAACATAACCGACTTCTCGGATGCAGACCTACTGATGTTGCCTGGCGGTATGCCTGGTTCAAAAAACTTGAACGAGCACGAAGGCGTTCGTAAAGCCCTCAAAGAGCAGTTTGAAAAGGGTAAACGCGTTGCTGCTATCTGTGCTGCTCCATTGGTATTGGCATCTGTTGGCTTGTTGAAAGGTAAGAAAGCAACAATCTATCCAGGTATGGAAAGCTACTTAGGTGAGGATGCTGAATACACAGGAGCACTTGTTCAGGAGGATGGAAACTTAACAACTGGTGCCGGTCCTGCTGCTTCTTTCCCATACGGATATCAGCTTCTAAGCTATTTCCTTCCTGCTGAGAAGGTGGAAGAGATAAAGAAGGGTATGATTTACGACCGTCTTCTCAATTCATAAACCATATTCATAGCATAGAACTGTGACGTCTAAAACATCAAAATATGCCATCATTGTCGCTGGTGGTAAGGGATTGCGAATGGGAGCAGACATACCCAAACAGTTTCTTCCTGTGGGTGGAAAACCTGTCCTCATGCACACGATAAGTCGCTTTCATACCTACGATAAGGATCTAAAAGTTATCCTCGTCCTACCGAAGGAGCAACAAACGTATTGGAAGGAACTATGTGAGCAGTATCATTTCGATGAGGAGTACCAGTTAGCTGATGGTGGTGCAAGTCGCTTTCAGTCATGTAAGAATGGTATTTCGATGATTCCTACAGATGCTGTTGGACTTGTTGGCATCCATGATGGGGTGCGTCCTTTCGTCTCTTGTGAGACTATTGCACGTTGTTTTGATACTGCTCAGACGTCAAAAGCGGTCATTCCTGTATTGCCTGTTACTGACACTCTGCGTTTTATCGGTGACTCTCTTAGTGGAAGAAACGTACAGCGTAGCGACTATAAGACGGTACAAACGCCACAGGTCTTTGACATTCAGCTTATCAAACAGGCATACGAACAAGAAGAAAGTACCGATTTTACCGATGATGCGAGCGTTGTTGAACGACTCGGACAAGTGGTAACAATGGTGGAAGGAAATCGCGAGAACATTAAGATTACAACCCCATTCGACTTGAAAGTGGCTGAAGTTCTTTTATTTCATGAGTCATAATTCACAATTCATAATTATGATTACTATTATTAATTCAAAATTCAGAATTCATAATTCATAATTATGATTACTGAGTTTGATGGAGTTATTGAATAAGTTTGATGGAGTTATTGGATAAGAAAGACGAAAGAGTGGAAACGTAAAGATGATGTTTAAAACTGATAAACAGCACGACCAAGATGTGTAAAGCATAGAGATGAAGAATATAAAGGGCGTTATTTCGGAATTATTTTCACGAAAAGAAGAATTTATTTTCATGAAAAAAAATATTTCTTTTCATGAAGAAAAATGTTTCTTTTCATGAGAAAAATCCTTTAACATCATATAAGTTAGAGCGCAATAAGGCCCTTATAATAAGCACCAAAGCCAAATAAAAGAGCAATAATAAGCAACAAAAAAAACAATAGCTAACATCTTAATGAAAGTTAAATAACAGCATTTTTCACCCCATGCTTGTAACTTTCCCCCATAGATAAGCGTCATTTAAACAGAGAGAAGATGAAAAAAGTCAGTTTCCGTAACGATGTGTTGCCGTTGAAGAATGAACTCTTCCGGCTTGCACTCCGTATCACGCTCAACAGAGCTGAGGCTGAGGACATCGTTCAGGACACACTGATAAAGGTCTGGAACCGCCGATACGAGTGGGAAAACATCGATTCTATCGAAGCATTTAGCCTCACCGTATGTCGAAACCTTTCGCTCGACCGCATCAAAAAGAAGGAAAACAACAATGATTCTTTGGAAGATGTGAAAGTAGCTGAGCCTCTCGCTTCATCTAATCCTCAAGACCGAATGATTGAAGAGGACAAAATCAGTCTCGTTAAACAGATTGTAGACGCTCTTCCGGAGAAACAACGAAGCTGCATGCAGCTAAGAGATTTTGAAGGAAAGTCATACAAAGAGATTGCAGAAATACTCGAAATCAGCGAAGAGCAAGTGAAGGTAAACATCTTTAGAGCTCGCCAAACGGTCAAACAAAAATACTTGAAATTAGACAATTATGGATTATAAGTACATCGAACAATTACTGGAACGCTACTGGCGTTGCGAGACTTCTCTCCAAGAAGAGGAAATCTTGCGTATGTTCTTCTCACAGGAGGACATTCCAGCTGCGTTGCTGCCTTATCGTTCTCTGTTCGTTTACGAGCAGAATGAGAAGGAGATGGACGTCTTGGGCGATGACTTTGACCAGAGAGTCCTCGGACTAATACAGGAAGACGAGCCAGTAAAGGCACGTGTAATAACAATGCGCCACCGTCTTATGCCACTCTTCAAGGCAGCTGCCGTGGTAGCAATCTTCCTAACCTTAGGTAATGCAATGCAGGTTGCTTTCTCTGATGACGATGCTCATCAGGTAAGCCCAAACACTGCAGCTGTTAACAAACCTCAGGAGGGTCCATCTGTTGCTAAGGCCGACTCGGTAGTGAGCGACACCTTACAACATAAGATACAGTCACCTGTATCAACCATCACAAAGTAAGACAATTTCTATGCTTTCTCTATAAAATAATCATTTTAAGTAAAACAACCCGAGGCTGTGAAGTCTCAATTCTCTCAAATTTTTCATAACATACTAACGTAGAAGAGCCGATACTCCTAATGAGTGTCGGCTCTTCTTATGCCGGAAAACG
>FLSK01003104.1_pt1 | contig 12187 bp, 12 predicted proteins | sample 1550541 | NCBI WGS metagenome assembly FLSK01 (sample SAMEA4031773, study PRJEB14383) | metagenome | biome: human; feature: oral; material: saliva | place: Philippines | collected 2014
GTTACTAAGTTAAAAGATTATATATAAAGTGCGTTAGGTTAGCACTCTTATATTAATCTTTTAACAGATGTATTTTAAATAAATTAAACTTAAATTTTATTACAATTTTATTATAATAAATAATAAATATTTTTGCAATAAGAAAAAAATAAAATTGAAATAAATTTGTAATAATTTAAAGAAATTGCAGGTTTTAGATAAAATTTAAAAAAGTATAAAAAAAACGGCTCGATATAAAGCCGTTTAAGGTGCTTCAAAAATCTTTTAGGTGTTATAGTATACCCCAAAAAGTTAATTTATATATGTTTTTTCTTCCTTAGACCAATAAAGATTTACTAACTTATCCCCTATGCTTTTTGCATATATTTTTTTATTCTTTTTCATTTCTGCTTCTATAACTTTTTTTGCTTCTTTAAAATCTCCACCATAGGTTACATCTCTTTTATTCTTTTCTGCATTAAAAAATAGATTACTTATTTCATTAGAAAGCTTCATTTTATCTAAATTGTATTTAGAAACATAGCTTGATAGTTTCTTTAAACTCTTTTCTTCTTTACTAATAAGAATTATTTTTATCTCTTTTGCTTTTTTATCTCCTGTGGCGATTTGCCATTTTTTCTTCCATTCTTCCATTTTTATATAATTGTTAGTATAGTTTGTAGCTAACAAAAAAGAATGTATATGAATATTTAGTTGTCTTGTTTCTTCGTTATAGACTGTTTCCACTTTTTTTATGTATCCTGTGATATTACTAAAACTTCTTATCATTTTTGTAAAGGCTTTTGTTACTTTTTCCCTGTGTTCCTTTGCTTCTTCCACACTCTTTATAATTGCACTTGGAACTGTAAAAGTTGCAAATAAAATTGTTCTATTAGAAAAATGGTTTAATAATTCTTCTATTAGTATTTTTGTTTCAATCTCTTTGATTTTACTGCAAACAGGGCAATATCTGTTTTTACAATATCCACTTGTTACAACTCCATATTCGCTAACACTTACATAGTTCATACATTCTTCAATCTTTTCTTTAAAATTCCCTTTTAGTTCTTTGATTTTTTCTGTATGTTTTAGCTTCTGTTCTGCTCTTTTCTTTAAGTTAGGATTAATTATATTTTCTATTGCATTGTTAGAAAAAACTTCATCTAAAGTTGTATTAAAAATAGTAGCTTCTGCAACAGGAACAGGTACAATATTTTCTATTTCTTTAATTGCTTCTATAAAATCTTTTTCTTCTACAACAGGAGCAACAGGAACAGGTGCAATAACTTTTTCTAATTGGCTATTAATTTGTAATATAAAATCTTTTTCTTCTGTAATAAATTCTGTTACATCTTCAAACTGGTTTTTTAATGCTTTTAGCTTAAAATAAATTTTTAAGTTTGTGTAATCTCTTACTCCTGTAAAAGAATTATAGCCACAAAATAATATTACACATAGAAAAAAAATATTAAATACATTGTTTCTAGTGTTAAAAAATAAAGTTGTAAAGATCGTAATAAGTAAAATATTAGTTATAAAATTAATCCAAAAATCTTTTTTTGCTTCTGCTAATAATATAGCTTCTTGTTGACTTTTAGTTAAATAATTGGTAAAATTAGTTGTAAACATTTTAAAAGCTCCTTTCTTTTATAAATAGATTTTAGGTTATAATTGATACTAAGCACATTAATTATAAAACAAAAATCTATAAAAAGCAAATGGAGTTTTTTTATTACTTAATTTAAAGCTATTATAGGTGCAAATTTAAAGTTTTTTAAAATAAAGGGTATAATTTATCAAGTAGCTTCTAAAAATAATTTTAAAGGGTAAAATAGAAAGAAAATTATATACTAAAATTTTTAAAAGACACTACTTGTTTAATATATATATGAAATATATATATATATAGAAATAACTTTACATAAAAAAACCTTATCAAAAACAGATTTTATCTATATTAGATTAACTTTTTCTTGTAAAAACTTTTTTTTATTATATTTTTATATGTCGATTTTCTTTTTAATATCAATATAAAATTATAAAAAAATAGCAAAATTACAAACAAAAATAGCATTAACATTAGAATATATCTATATTATATTAAGTTTTTCTTGTAAAAATTTTTTAAAAAGTCTTTTATTTTCAACCTTTTTTAAAACAACAAGAATAAAATAAAAAACCTATTATTAATTATTAATAATAGGTTTCTTAGAGTTAAAAATTTTTACTCTTTTCCTGTTCCACCACAAGCAGGGCAAGTATGTTTTCCTTCTCCACCACAAGCAGGGCAATCATCATCTGCGTGTTCGGGTCCTAATCCACCAGTGCAATCACATTCTACTACACCTTTTCCACCACATTCTGAACATTTACTCATAATAACTCATCTCCTTAATAAAATTTTATTTTTTTATTTAGTAATAACTAAATAAATTTACTTTATAATTTTAAATTATAATAACAAATTATAAAAAAAATATCAAGATAAAAGACTTTTTTAAATTTTAGATCCGTTTTTAATTATTTCTTTTCTTTTTTTTATTTATTTTTGATTTTATATTTTGAATTTAATTTTAGTCTTAACGACATTTTTATTATTTCTAAATTAACAGGTATATTTTTTTCTTTTGCTTCTTGGATATGATTTTCTAGTTCAATATTATAAAGTCTTTCAAATTCTGCTTCATCTATTTCAATTTTTTCTATTGGTTTATATTCTTCTACTATTGTATTATTAGTACCTGTTTTAGTTTCTTCTTTAACTTTTATTTTTATATTTTCTTTTTCTTTTATTTTATCTAAAACAGTTACAATATATTTTCTAGTTTTTATTTTAGTAGTTACATTTAAAAGATTTTTTATTCCTAAGATTATTATATTTTCCGAATAATGTTTTAAAAGATATTCAAGAACACTAGGCTTTTCTAAAATTTCTAATTTGTTATTTTTAGTAGCTTCATCTATTAAAGTTTTTAATTTCTTAGATATTTCAATTGTTTTAACTTCTTCTGCTTCAATTATTTCTTTTGGTTTGTCGCTCCAGGTAAACAAATAACTATTAATACTTTTATTTATATTTTTTATAGGTTTAATTTTTAGATTATAGAATATTTTTCTTAATTCAGTAGTAGCAGGTTTTAAAATTCTTTTGTTAAAACTACTAATATCAGTTTTATAGCTTTCTGTTGCACCTAAAATTTCATATAATTCATCTTTTTTATATTCAATTTTTTTAGTTCCATTCCATTGGCTTAACTTTGGCATTAATCTTTTTGCGTATTTACTTTTTAAGTTCTGATAATCTTCAAAATTAAATTGTGTATACATCTCAACAAGATTATTTAACAAATATAAATAGCTTCTATTAATCTGCACAAATAAAGTATTAACATCAAAATCTAATGTAAATCTAGTAAAGAAATTTCCTATATCCAGTTTATTTTTAGTTTTTATTATAATTCTAGTATCTAAAAACTTATTAACGACAGTTTCCATATACTTTTCAAATCTAATATTATTTTTATTGGCTATATTATATTTTCTTTTAAACTCTCTTATATTTATTTTTACTTCATCTTCGCCAATATCCTTTAATTCTACACATAAGGCAAAAAAGAGTTCTAATTCTTTTTCATCAAGATTACCCATTTTTAATTTATTTATATCATTGTGATACTTAACTAAATCTTTGTTTTTATCCATAAAAACCCCTTATTATTATCTGCCCCATAGTGTCCTGTTATTTGCCCCATAGTGTCCTGTTATATAAAATACTGTATTAATCATTGTTTTGCTATTATTAAAAAGATTAACATTCCATTTATTGTATATTTTAAAATCATAAAAACTTGCCCCATAGTGTCCTGTTATCTGCCCCATAGTGTCCTGTTATGACTATCTAAACAATAGATAAAATCTAATGTTTAGATATGTCTAAATTTATTATAAAGATAAACAGATTAAAGACAAAAGAGAATATATAAATTTTCTTTTTTTTATTCTTTATAGTGTCCTTTACATTTAAAAATGTAAATATGGTTATTTTCAACAGTATAAAGTAATCTATGTTCTTGGTCTATTCTTCTGCTATAAACTGCTTTATCGTAGTGCTTCAATCTTTCAGGTTGTCCTTCGCCATTTAGAACACCATCTCTTTCAATGCTTTTTAATAAATCATTTATTTTTTTAAGTTTTCTATAATCTTTATTAACAAGCCAATAATTATATTCAGTCCAAGCGACTTCAACCCAGCTTTTAATCATTGTCAACACTCTTTTCAATTTCTTCATTCATTTTTTTATCTATCAACATTTGTTCAAAAGCTAAGTCTAATTTTGCTAAATATTTTGCATTTTCAATATCTTTTATAAGTTGATTATATTTATCAAGGCTCAATATAATTATATTGTCTTTTTCATCATTGGCAGTTACTATAATATCTTCTTTATCTTCAGTTATTTTTTTTAAATTTCTTTTTAAATCATCATTTTCAAAATTTTCTAAAGTCATTGCTAACATTTTTCATCACTCCTGTTATTTGCTTTATTTTTTTGAGTGGCAGGGATAATATTCTAATTTTTATAATTAAGTGCAAGGGTGCAAAGCATTTTTTTTCTATGAAAAAAAACTTGCCCTTGACTTAATTTAAAAATTAGGTAGCTTTCTTTCTGCACTCAAAAAAAATAAAAAATATAATTGTTTTTGTTCCTAATTCTACTCTATTTTTTTTAAATTTGCTATTACCCATATAAATTATAATCTTATAATTAAAAACTTAAATTATAGCTTCTAATCGCTTTAAATAAGATTTTCTTCTTTTAAGATATTTTTAATCTTATAGAATGTACTTTCTTTTAGCTTCATAAGTTCTATAATCTCTTTATTTTTATATCCTTTTTTGATATATTCTAGTAGCTTCTTCTTATCTATTTTTTCAAAAATACTAGGTCTACCACTGTAATTCCCCGTTTTTCTACTCCACTTTTTCCCATTTTTTACTTCCATATTTTCTATTCCAGTCTTTACTCTCTCTTTTTTTTGCTCTATTTCAAATTGTGCTATTGTTGTTAAAAACTCAAAAAAAAGATTTCTTGTTAGTTCATACATTAGTTTACTCATTGGGTCAGTCGTTTTAACATTCAAGCCTTTTGTTAAAAAAGGTGCTGTTATTACAATCAACGCTGTTTTCCTAGTTTCCGTTATATGTTTTATTTCAGCTTCTAGTTCTTTTTTATTTCTTCCTAGTCTGTCAATGCTATGGACTATAATTATATCATCTTCTGTTATTGTTCTGTCGACTAACTCATTATAACCTTTTCTGTTAAAATTCAAACCTGTTTCTTTATCTTCAAAAATTTTCTCAACTTTCAAATTATTCTTTTCGGCATATTCATAAATTGCCATAACTTGTCTTGTTAAGTCTTGCTTCTTTGTACTTACTCTCACATATCCATACACTTTAGGCTCTCTTTTTTCTTCTATTACTTCTTCAAGTTCTTTTTTCTTCATCTTCCCCCCTTTTTACTCTATAAAAGTATATAATAATTTATAGAGTTTCTAGGACTACTTTTTTATTTTTTTTATACCTATTTTTCCACTATTTTTATTTACTCTACAAACCTATAGTTTTATAGAATAACATTAGAAATTAGCTTTTGCATTTCAAAAACTTTTTTAGGTGCTGTTTCTTCCTTGTTTAAATCTTCTATTGTATATTTTCTGCTTTCTTTTAAGTTCCAAACAGGAGCAAAAAGTGGCGATAATTTTGTACTCCAATCAAGCCATTTTAAAGCGTATAGAGTTTCATTTTCAATAAAACTTGAAAATGGTTTATTAACTTTTTCGGCTTCTTCTCTATACTCTCTTATTATTTCTTTTGCTTCACTTGGTAAAGTATTTATATCTACATTTTCAAAACTATTGATTTTTTCCATATTTGCTCCTTTTATTTTTAAAATATTCTTTATTTATTTTTTATTTATTACTTATTTATTCTTTATTTATTACAGAAATATTACTCTAATTTACATTGATATTACTTAAAAAACTGTAAAATAAATAATTAATTAAAGTACTAATACTAATATTATTAATTTTGGCGATTTCTTTTATTTTTTCATATAATTCTGCATTCGTTCTAATAGAAAAAGTTTCTATTGATAATTTTCTAACTTCAATCGGAATTTGAATATTATTATAATCAAATTTCTTAGTGTTTTCATTTGTTCCTGCTCCAGTACTTGCTTTAGATTTTAGTTTATATTCTGCTATTATTTGTTTAAGAATTTCTATATCTTCTGCATTTATAACACTTAAAGCTGTATTTTCATTTGTTACTTTTTCGGCTTCTTTTGCTTTTATTTCTTCGTTAGCTTCTTTAACTTCAATATTTATTATATTTTCATCAACAAATGATTTTATAGCTTTAATAACTCCTTTAGCTTCAAAAACTTTTTCTGTATTATTTGTAAATTTTATTTTATAATTACCATTTTCTAATTTTTCTTCTTGTGTAATAAACTTTTTATATTCTCCCAAATTTAGCATATTTCACTCCTTTAAAGTATTCGTTCTTAGTGTGTTCTTATTTTCTTGTTTTTAATTCTTCTAATTCTTTAACCATTTTTTTATATTTTTCTAGGTCTAATAACACAATATTTTTGTTATTGTTTCTTGTAATTATTACTTCTTCTGTTTCTGCAATGTCTAAGTTCTCTTTTAATTTCAATCTGAAATTGGTAGTGTTAGTTATAATCATAAGTACCCCCTTTTATATGTTTTTAATTCTGTACATAAATTATAACATAGTATTATACAGATTGCAACACATAAAAAATAAATAATAAGTATATAAAAAATAAATAAATAATAAATAAAAAAGGATAGATTTTATCTATCCTTGAATATTATTTTCTTCTTTTGCGATTTCTTTAATTTTATAAATTTCTAGTTCCTTTTTGGCTTTTTTTCCTTCTAACAACTCTTTATTATTTAATCTAACCTGTAGTCTTTTTTTAGCACTTTTAAAATTAGCTTCTGCACTTTCTACTTCTTTTTGATTTTCTTCAAGTTTAATTTCAAGGGCTAATATTTCTTCTTCTAATTTTTTTATTTTATCTTCCGTTTTAATTTCAGTTTCCATTTCTTTTAAGTTATCTTCCATTTTATCTATCTCCTTTTACATTTATTTTATTTTTATTTTTTATTTATTATAACATTATTACAATTTTATTTCAAATTTATTATTTATTTATTTCAAATATATTCGTTAAAAGATTAATATAAGAGTGCTAACCTAACGCACTTTATATATAATCTTTTAACTTAGTAACAGTTTTGTCTTAACAAAACTTACTAAGCAAGGGGATACTCCCCCTTGACCCCCTTAAAATTTTTACTTTAAGAGTTTCGCTCTGCTTCACTTTAAGAGTAAAAATTTGTTAATACTCGAAATAATCTTTATCTTCTTCAATTTCATCTTTTACTTTCTCTTTTTCTTTTTCAGAAACCTTTTCTTTTACAGAAACAATTTTTTCTTCATCAACTTCAATGTTAAAATATTTTTCTCTAACAAAATTGTTAAATTCCCTTGCTCCTTGTAGAACTTCACTTTTTATATCTTTTAAAATTTCCTTATAATCTTCCTTATAATTCATTAAATTACTTTTTACAGTTTTAAAAAAATCTGTTACATATCCAATAAAATAGCCTTTATCTTTCACATCATAAAAGTTTTCTTGAAAAAATGGTACTTTTCTAAAATAATAATCTTTATCATCTATATTTATATTATAATCTTCCAAATATTCTATTGTTTCATAAACAGCTTTTTCTCTATTCTTTAATACTCTTTCTTCTCTCTTTTCTTTAAATTCCTTTTCTCTCTTAATAATTGTTTGTTCTTCAGCTTCAGCTTCTTCTATTTTTTGTTTTCTTTCTCCTATATTTTTACTTAAATCTTCAATTCTTTTATCTAAAATCTTTAATACTTCTTCTTTATTCGTTATTTTTTCTGTTTTTTCTCTTTCCTGTTTTATAAACTCATCTACTTTTGCTCCATTATTTTTTAAGTCTTGTAACTCTTTTTCTTTTTCTTTTAACCTAGCTTCTTCTTCATCTATACTTTTTTTAATTTCTTCTTTTTCGGCTTCAATTTCTTTTAACATTCTTTCTTTTTCATCTCTGATTTGGTTTTCTAGTTCTTTATAACTATTTTGTAACTTCTCTAATTCTTGTTTCTTCTTTTCAATTTCTTTCTTTTTCTCAATCTCTTGTGCTATTAAGAAATCTATATTTTCTTTATTTTGCCTAATTTCTTCTAACTCTTTTTTCTTGTTTTCTAATTCTTTTTCTCTAGCTTCAATCTCTTCTAATTCTTTTTCTTTGGCTTCAATTTCTTTTTTTTTATTTTCTATTTCTTGCTTCTTTGCAAAAAGATTTTTAAATTCTAGTTCAATTTCATAATCTTTTTTTTCTTTTTCTTTTTGGATATTATCCAATTTATTTTTATTATTAATTAGATCCGTTTCTAAAGTTTTCTTTTTTTCAACAATTTCTTTTACTTTTTCTTCAGCTTCTGCCATTTCTTTGGCTTTAGTCTTTAGTTCTTCTTCTTTTTCTAGCTTTTGTTTATCCTTTTTTTTTATTTCTTCTTTAACTTGCTCTAGTACAGTGTTTTTATCTACCATTTTTACAAGTTCATCAACAACAGGTTTTAGTTTCTTATAATCTGTTATGTTTAAATGTTCTTCTATTAGTCCTTTTTCTTGCTTCTTCTCTACTTGTGTATTATAGACTTTGTTAAAATCTTCTATAATAGTTTTTTCTATTTTCTCTCTTAAAATCTCTAATTTACCAATACTGAAAACAGATTTACTACTAACCTGTTTTTCTAAACCTTTTTTAAAATCAGTCCCTATCGGCACTCCGATTACGTGCAAATGTGGGCTTGTTTCATCTAGGTGCAGGGTTGCATTGGCAACTTTAAAACCTTTTTCTTCTAGTACATCTAAGCTATTTTTAAAAACTTCTGCCATTTTCTTTTTATCTTCTAAACTTGCATTTTGCCAATCTTCCTTGTCGCCGATTTGGAGTATAATTTCTGTCGCTATATTTTTTTGTTTATCTTCTTCAATTTTTGATAGATAGTTTAGAATTTTTCTATCTTCTCGGCTTTGTTTTTGGTTATAGTTATAAACAGCTTCATCAAATTCGACTTTGTAAAGCTTCTTTACATCTTCAACAAGATTTTTTGTTCCTTTTAGAATTATATTATATTGACTTTTGCTTAAGTCTAAATCGGGATTATTGCTCTTTTCGTATTTTCTTAAATTATGTATAAATATAGCTTTTAGTTTTTTTAAGTTTGGTATAGCATTCTTTTTACTTCCGATATGGAAACTTATAGACATTTCTTTCTTGAACATTTAAAACAACTCCTTTTGTCTTTTGTTTTAAAATTTTTACTCTTAAAGTGCGATAGGTTAGCACTCTTAAAGTAAAAATTTAGGGGATTAAAGGGGATATTCCCCTTTGCTTAGTGGTATTGAAAATTTAGATAAACTTTGTTTATAAATTGACAATAGCGTTACTAAGTTAAAAGATTATATATAAAGTGCGTTAGGTTAGCACTCTTATATTAATCTTTTAACAGATGTATTTTAAATAAATTAAACTTAAATTTTATTACAATTTTATTATAATAAATAATAAATATTTTTGCAATAAGAAAAAAATAAAATTGAAATAAATTTGTAATAATTTAAAGAAATTGCAGGTTTTAGATAAAATTTAAAAAAGTATAAAAAAAACGGCTCGATATAAAGCCGTTTAAGGTGCTTCAAAAATCTTTTAGGTGTTATAGTATACCCCAAAAAGTTAATTTATATATGTTTTTTCTTCCTTAGACCAATAAAGATTTACTAACTTATCCCCTATGCTTTTTGCATATATTTTTTTATTCTTTTTCATTTCTGCTTCTATAACTTTTTTTGCTTCTTTAAAATCTCCACCATAGGTTACATCTCTTTTATTCTTTTCTGCATTAAAAAATAGATTACTTATTTCATTAGAAAGCTTCATTTTATCTAAATTGTATTTAGAAACATAGCTTGATAGTTTCTTTAAACTCTTTTCTTCTTTACTAATAAGAATTATTTTTATCTCTTTTGCTTTTTTATCTCCTGTGGCGATTTGCCATTTTTTCTTCCATTCTTCCATTTTTATATAATTGTTAGTATAGTTTGTAGCTAACAAAAAAGAATGTATATGAATATTTAGTTGTCTTGTTTCTTCGTTATAGACTGTTTCCACTTTTTTTATGTATCCTGTGATATTACTAAAACTTCTTATCATTTTTGTAAAGGCTTTTGTTACTTTTTCCCTGTGTTCCTTTGCTTCTTCCACACTCTTTATAATTGCACTTGGAACTGTAAAAGTTGCAAATAAAATTGTTCTATTAGAAAAATGGTTTAATAATTCTTCTATTAGTATTTTTGTTTCAATCTCTTTGATTTTACTGCAAACAGGGCAATATCTGTTTTTACAATATCCACTTGTTACAACTCCATATTCGCTAACACTTACATAGTTCATACATTCTTCAATCTTTTCTTTAAAATTCCCTTTTAGTTCTTTGATTTTTTCTGTATGTTTTAGCTTCTGTTCTGCTCTTTTCTTTAAGTTAGGATTAATTATATTTTCTATTGCATTGTTAGAAAAAACTTCATCTAAAGTTGTATTAAAAATAGTAGCTTCTGCAACAGGAACAGGTACAATATTTTCTATTTCTTTAATTGCTTCTATAAAATCTTTTTCTTCTACAACAGGAGCAACAGGAACAGGTGCAATAACTTTTTCTAATTGGCTATTAATTTGTAATATAAAATCTTTTTCTTCTGTAATAAATTCTGTTACATCTTCAAACTGGTTTTTTAATGCTTTTAGCTTAAAATAAATTTTTAAGTTTGTGTAATCTCTTACTCCTGTAAAAGAATTATAGCCACAAAATAATATTACACATAGAAAAAAAATATTAAATACATTGTTTCTAGTGTTAAAAAATAAAGTTGTAAAGATCGTAATAAGTAAAATATTAGTTATAAAATTAATCCAAAAATCTTTTTTTGCTTCTGCTAATAATATAGCTTCTTGTTGACTTTTAGTTAAATAATTGGTAAAATTAGTTGTAAACATTTTAAAAGCTCCTTTCTTTTATAAATAGATTTTAGGTTATAATTGATACTAAGCACATTAATTATAAAACAAAAATCTATAAAAAGCAAATGGAGTTTTTTTATTACTTAATTTAAAGCTATTATAGGTGCAAATTTAAAGTTTTTTAAAATAAAGGGTATAATTTATCAAGTAGCTTCTAAAAATAATTTTAAAGGGTAAAATAGAAAGAAAATTATATACTAAAATTTTTAAAAGACACTACTTGTTTAATATATATATGAAATATATATATATATAGAAATAACTTTACATAAAAAAACCTTATCAAAAACAGATTTTATCTATATTAGATTAACTTTTTCTTGTAAAAACTTTTTTTTATTATATTTTTATATGTCGATTTTCTTTTTAATATCAATATAAAATTATAAAAAAATAGCAAAATTACAAACAAAAATAGCATTAACATTAGAATATATCTATATTATATTAAGTTTTTCTTGTAAAAATTTTTTAAAAAGTCTTTTATTTTCAACCTTTTTTAAAACAACAAGAATAAAATAAAAAACCTATTATTAATTATTAATAATAGGTTTCTTAGAGTTAAAAATTTTTACTCTTTTCCTGTTCCACCACAAGCAGGGCAAGTATGTTTTCCTTCTCCACCACAAGCAGGGCAATCATCATCTGCGTGTTCGGGTCCTAATCCACCAGTGCAATCACATTCTACTACACCTTTTCCACCACATTCTGAACATTTACTCATAATAACTCATCTCCTTAATAAAATTTTATTTTTTTATTTAGTAATAACTAAATAAATTTACTTTATAATTTTAAATTATAATAACAAATTATAAAAAAAATATCAAGATAAAAGACTTTTTTAAATTTTAGATCCGTTTTTAATTATTTCTTTTCTTTTTTTTATTTATTTTTGATTTTATATTTTGAATTTAATTTTAGTCTTAACGACATTTTTATTATTTCTAAATTAACAGGTATATTTTTTTCTTTTGCTTCTTGGATATGA
>FLSK01376803.1_pt1 | contig 12007 bp, 7 predicted proteins | sample 1550541 | NCBI WGS metagenome assembly FLSK01 (sample SAMEA4031773, study PRJEB14383) | metagenome | biome: human; feature: oral; material: saliva | place: Philippines | collected 2014
AGACTTAATAAGGAAGTAAAAGATATGGCAAAAGACGATAAGGGACTTACCCCAATGATGAAACAGTTCTTCTCAATGAAGGCGCAACATCCTGGTGCATTGATGCTCTTTAGGTGTGGTGACTTCTATGAGACGTATGGTGAGGATGCTGTGGAGTCGGCAAGAATACTCGGTATTACCCTTACACGTCGTAATAATGGTGGTAATGGCGACTCGATAGAGATGGCTGGTTTCCCACATCATGCCCTTGATACTTATCTTCCTAAGCTTATCCGTGCTGGAAAGCGTGTAGCTATCTGCGACCAATTAGAAGACCCAAAGAAGAAACGTGAGGCTATCAAAGGAAAGAAGGGTTTGTCGGCAATGGACAAGATGGTGAAGCGTGGTATAACAGAACTTGTTACTCCGGGTGTTGCCATGAGCGACAACGTACTGAACTATAAGGAAAATAACTTCCTTGCTGCGGTACACTTTGGTAAAGGGTCATGTGGTGTCAGTTTCTTAGACATATCTACAGGAGAGTTCCTGACAGGTGAAGGCACCTTTGATTACGTCGAAAAGCTATTGGGTAACTTCCAACCAAAGGAGGTACTCTTCGACCGTGCGAAGAAACAAGACTTCGAACGCTACTTCGGTACACGTCTTTGTACGTTCGAGATGGACGATTGGGTGTTTACTGATCAGACGGCTCGACAGAAGCTATTAAAGCATTTTGGAACAAAGAATCTAAAAGGTTTCGGTGTCGACCATCTGAATAATGGTGTCGTTGCAGCAGGTGCTATTCTACAGTACTTAGAGATAACACAGCACACACAAATCAATCATATCACTTCTTTAGCACGTATTGAAGAAGATAAATACGTGCGTATGGACCGCTTCACGATTCGTTCTTTGGAGCTGATTGCACCAATGAATGAGGATGGTTCATCGCTTTTGAATGTCATTGACAATACGATTACGCCAATGGGTGGACGTATGTTGCGCCGTTGGATGGTCTTCCCACTGAAGGATGAAAAGCCTATTAATGAGCGTTTAGACGTGGTTGATTATCTCTTCCGTGAGCCAGATTTCCGCGAATGTATCAATGAACAGTTCCATCGCATTGGTGACTTAGAGCGTATTATATCAAAGGTAGCTGTCGGTCGTGTGTCACCTCGTGAGGTTGTGCAGCTGAAGAATGCCCTTATGGCTATCCAACCGGTTAAGACAGCTTGCCTTTATGCAAAGAGCGATACGCTGAAGAGGATTGGTGAACAGCTGAACCTCTGTGAGTCCCTACGTGATAGAATAGAGAAAGAGATACAGCCTGATCCTCCACAGTTAGTCAATAAAGGCGACGTGATAGCCTTAGGTTTTAACCAAGAGCTCGATGATTTGCGTTCTATTCGTGATAATGGAAAGCAGTATCTGTTAGAGATTCAAGAGAAGGAGATTGCTCAGACAGGTATTACCTCGCTGAAAATAGGATTTAATAATGTGTTCGGCTATTACTTGGAGGTGCGCAATACCTTTAAAGATAAGGTGCCTGAGAATTGGATTCGTAAGCAGACATTAGCGCAGGCAGAGCGTTATATCACCCCTGAACTTAAGGAATATGAGGAGAAGATACTCGGTGCCGATGAGAAGATATTGGCTTTGGAGACTCAGCTATATATGGAGTTGATACAGGATATGCAGGAGTTTATTCCGCAGATACAGATAAATGCCAATCTCATTGCCCATCTCGATTGTCTACTTTCGTTTATGAAGGTATCACAGATGCAGCGTTATGTGCGTCCAGTAGTGGACGATTCGGAGGTATTAGACATTAAACAGGGTCGCCATCCAGTGATAGAAACGCAGTTGCCGATAGGTGAACAGTATGTGCCTAATGATGTACTGCTTGATACGGAACACCAACAGATCATGATGATTACGGGTCCGAATATGGCGGGTAAGTCTGCTTTGTTGCGACAAACAGCCCTTATCGTATTGTTAGCACAGATAGGTTGCTTCGTTCCTGCTGAACGAGCACGCATCGGAATGGTGGATAAAATCTTCACACGTGTGGGTGCTTCGGATAACATTTCATTAGGAGAATCAACCTTTATGGTTGAGATGACGGAGGCTTCAAACATTCTTAATAACGTTACTCCACGCTCTTTAGTACTCTTTGATGAGTTAGGACGTGGTACAAGTACCTACGATGGAATTAGCATTGCGTGGGCAATTGTAGAGTATCTACACGAACATTCGCGTGCACAGGCACGTACCCTCTTTGCTACACACTACCATGAATTGAACGAGATGGAGAAGAATTTCCCTCGTATTAAGAACTTTAACGTTTCTGTTAAGGAAGTGGATGGAAAGATCATCTTCGTTCGTAAGTTAGAGAAAGGTGGTAGTGAGCATTCCTTCGGTATTCATGTAGCAGAGATAGCGGGTATGCCTCGTTCTATTGTTAAGCGTGCAAACATTATACTTAAGGAGCTTGAAAAGGATAATTCACAAGTAGGTAGTGTCGGTAAGGCTGCCGTTGAGCGTCTTGACCAGAGCAGAGAAGGTGTTCAACTCTCCTTCTTCCAACTCGATGATCCCGTCCTCACACAGATTCGTGACGAAATCCTCGGTCTTGATGTCAATAATCTTACACCTGTTGAAGCCCTTAATAAACTGAATGATATTAAGAAAATCGTAAAGGGATAGACATTATAAGCACTGACATCGTAGTTTATAGACAGGGTAAGAAAGACAGAGTAACAAAGTAAGTAAGACAGAGTAACAGAGTAAGTAAGACAGAGTAACAGAGTAAGTAAGACAGAGTAACAGAGTAAGAAAGACAGAGTAACAGAGTAAGAAAGACAGGGTAACAGGGTAAGTAAGACAGAATAACAGGGTAAGTAAGACAAAGTAACATATAAACAAAGTGCAGGGTAACATAAGAATAGCCAATAAGTTCTTATGTTACCCTGTCTTATTTTCTTATCTTAATACCTTCTGTTCCTTTGTTACTTTGTCTTCTTTACTCTGTTACTTTGTCTTCTTTACTCTGTTACCCTGTCTTCTTTATCCTGTCTTTCTAAAGCATTGGGCTGTCTTTAGTGTCTTTTGTTAGTTCATCTATTTGGCTGATAATATCCGAGTTAATGCGTTGCATACGAAGATATAACCATATACCGATGGCTACTCCGATGATTAAGCCTATTCCACCGCCAACCAGCATACCATCGAACATGGATGTATGGTCTCCTCCCTTCGCAGCACCTGACCCATAGTATGTCTCGATAAAGAACCAAGGAGTCCATATAGTCATTATGATTGTGCCACACAAGAAGGACTTTTTGCGTAATTTCTTCATCCTTTGCATTTGTAAGGAAGCCGCTATGAGGTCGCCATTCAGGAACTCCTTCTTATTAACATGGTTGATATAAGCATCGAAACAAACACTGAAAGTCATAACGAGTACGGTAAATCCGTAGAACCACCACGACATGTTAAACAGTATCCGAACTTCATTGTAACCGTAATAAATAAATAGTAACACTAAGAATGACACCCATGTATACTTCTTCATAAACGACATCTTATTGAGCATTGACTGTCTGATAAGCTTATCGTTGACGAGTGTTTGATTGTCAAGTTTATTTTTGAGGATATCCAATTGCTGACGCATTTCCTCAAACTCTGTATGCTTTGTTTCCATTGTAGTTTTCTTTTTAATGTGATTGTTAAGCTTTGTAGGGTATTGGGCTAATTGGGCCAATTGGCCTAATAGGGCTAATAAGACCAATAAGACTAATCTCATTCATTAATGGTTACTCCCCTACTCCTTTGTTGTTTCACTTGTTTTCTTCAGTTTCTCTTTGATTCTGAATAGTCTTACGGAGACATTCTTCGTACTGATACCGACGATTTCGCCAATCTCTTCATAGCTCATATTCTCCAACCAAAGGAGGATGATAGCACGATCGAAAGGACCTAACTGACTGATACGGCGATTGAGTTGCTGTACCTGTAGGCTGTCATCATCACTATCCGTAAAGGGATTGATGTTCATTGAGAGTGGAATCGTTTTCCGTTTCCGTTTCTTTCGGTCACAAGAGATGCAAGTGTTGAGGCTGATACGATAGATCCACGTGCGCACATCGCTTTCTCCTCGGAAGTTCTGCAGACCCTTCCAAAGGTTTATCAGCACCTCTTGAAAGAGGTCGTTCACCTCATCTTCATCCTTCGAGAACATATAACATACGGTATAAATCGTACTTTTATGTTCTCTCACGATGCGTGAGAAGTCTTGTTCATTTTGTAGGTTGTCCATCTGTTGATAGGTTGATTTTTGCTCATTAGACGCACGTAGTAAATGAAAAACTACACAATTGGGATAAAATTTTTTATTTATCGTGTGCAAAAGTATTGTTTTATGAGGATAAATACAAGTCCTCGAAGGCTTTATTTAGTAAAGAAGATAGACTTGTTTTCATCATTCAAAATATTAGATTACTTGATTTCTAATGATTTATAACCGTTTTACCAAGCCTCAACAAATATTTTAAAACTATAATTTAATAGTTGAAAAATTTTGCTGTTTTAATTATAATATCTATCTTTGCCACAGATAGGAACGTCTGAAAGAATTAGAAGTGGTTTCTGGCGTATTCGCTGGAGTTTGATACGAAGTATCGTTTTATTGTTAACGAAGGTTCACAATAAAAGTAATTCCCTTACAGCGTTCCTATTTTTTGTTTAAAACAAACGCACTATGACTACCAGAACAATAAACGGAAAGGAATATACAAAGGCTGATTTTGAGAATAAGCTGCGTTATTTGAATGATCCACAAGAACTTGCTAATCTACTGAACGAACTGAGCGAGCCTTATCCCTATTATGTTTTTCGTGCAAAACAACTAAGTTTTTTAGCTGATACCAATAATATCAATCGACGCTGCAAGACTTTCCTACTTCGCAAAAAGCATGGTGGCTATCGTGAGATTACCGCACCGAAAGGGGCACTTCATGATATCCTGCATGCGTTGAATATAGTTCTTCAGACCTACGACGAGCCTACTCCTTGGGCGTTTGGCTTTGTCTGTGGTCGTTCTGTGGTTGACAATGCACGTCCACATGTTGGGAAACGTTATATTCTGAACCTTGATTTAAAGGATTTCTTCCCCACAATTACACGCCAGCAGGTGGCTGATTGTCTGACGGCAGAGCCTTTTGGCTTCTCATCATTAGCTGCAAAACTCATCTCTGGGTTGGCTACTGTGCGTACAAAGAACAATGAAGAAGTTTTAGCACAGGGCTTTGCCACATCGCCAACTCTGTCGAACTTTATTTGTCGGGAGATGGATAAGGAGATTGCGAGCATAGCTACTGCACAAGGAATTACCTTTACCCGTTATGCTGATGACCTCACTTTCAGTACTGACACAGACATACTTCGTCCACAGGGAGAGCTTGTGCAGCAGGTTAAGGCTATCGTTGAGCGTTATGGTTTCCGACTGAATGAAGAGAAAACCCACTTGCAACGTCGTGGAAGACGGCAGGAGGTAACAGGCTTGATGGTAACTGAAAAGGTGAATGTAAGCCGCCGTTACGTGCGTGAAATCCGTTCCTTGCTGTATATCTGGGAGCGTTACGGCTATGAAGATGCCTGTCAGGCAGCGTGGAAGAGCTATAGGCAGCAGCATGGAAAGACAAAGGGACATCAGCATTGTGTACCTCTTAATGCTGTTCTAAGGGGTAAACTGAACTACATGAAGATGGTGCGTGGAGCCGATGACCCACTCTATCAGCGTTTTGTTAGTCGTTATACTTCTTTGCAACAACGAAGTAAGGGAGATATAAAAGAGGTGGAATATAAAGCTTATATGGGTAAGTATCTTTCTATATCGGCTAAAGATAGAACGACAAGTGCTGACGTTTTGCCAAATGACAACACATCAATAAGTCAGCGCGGAGCTACAAGCAGCAATCCTTATGACCCAAGAAAAAAGAGCAAACGCATCCTTAATTTTATATTGATGGTGATTATATTGGTTGCTATAATACTCATCAAATTGTTTTTAAAATCACGTCTGTAAGCAGTAAAAAGTAAGTTAATAAGTAGCGTAATTCTCATCTTTCGTCATGTAGATGACTGCCTTTTTGCGCTGTTTACTTAATCTTATCAACTGGTAGGATTACTTCTCCCAATGGAATCATGGCATTGAAGAGGCTTATATACTGATAATTAGGAATGTCAGAGACCATGATTTCACGCTTTTGAAGCAGTCCACAGTCGAGCAGTCGTTGGCGCATCGTACCGCGAAGAAGTGGTTTAGAGGGTGTAAACCATTGTTCACCATCATAGAGAGCAATGTTAGTATAGGAAGTATCTGTAAGGTGATTGTCACGAACAATAAGTATTTCGTCGCAGTCGCCTTGCTGTTTTTTTAGTTCGTTAAGTGCCGAGCGGTCAGTACTCTTGTAGGGATAGCTGATATTGTTGTCGTAGACAAGGTGTAAAGAGTTGATTTCCTTACATATATAAGGAGTACAGGTGATATCGTGGATGCCCTCTTTATCATAGATAAAGCGTAGCTTTGAGCATTCCATCGGTAAGCTAACAGCCTTTAGAAGGTCAGCTATATGCAGCGGTTCTGTCAGTCCTAACATCTCTTTGCGAGTGCGGTTCAATCGCTCTTCGTGGTAGGCAAGATTGCAGATACAGCCGTCTATTACCCTTATTGTCTCAATATATTGGCACATAAACCTTTTCTATCACCTCTTTATATTCGTCATCGTTATTGCTTTGAGCCGTAATACCGCCCCCAGCCTTGTAGTGAAGCTGTCCGTCTTTATCCTGATCAATAAAGCGAATCATCACCGCACTGTCTAATTGTCCTTTACTATAACAACCCATCACACCCGTATAAAAGTCTCTTTCGTAGCCCTCAGCCGCATCAATAATCTCCATTGTACGAGGCTTAGGGGCACCTGTAATGGAGCCAGCAGGGAGCAAATGGAAAAGCAGCGTACCGACGTTCTTGCGATAGTCCATGGGAAGCTGTCCTGTAATCTCCGAACTTGTCTGCAGGATTTCACCCTTGTTTGTTGTCAGATGGTCGATATAACGATAGCGTTTCACTTGCACTTGCTCGGCAATCATACTCAAGTCATTGCGGATAAGATCAACGATGGTAGCGTGTTCGGCTGCTTCTTTCTTATTTTCCATCAGTTCCTTCTCGGCTTCAGGACGTGTTGCATCAATCGTTCCCTTCATTGGGAAGGAACTAATAAGTCCTTCTCTATTGATACGAACGAATATTTCTGGAGAGAAACAAACGAACTTCTCTTTCATCCAACAGCGATATAACGCCTTTGAACGCATGAAGATATCGTGCAAGGAAAGATTTGTACGGACAGGAATCTTGCAGGTCAAGTTGGCTAAATAACTGTCGCCTTCACGCTCTCTTTGCTTGACAAGGTTGATACGCTGTTCATAGTCATCTCTTGTGAGTGGTTCGGTATACCATTCCACAGCCTCATTGCTGTAGCTTTCGTCCTCAGGGATATTAGAAAGGCTTGGGAAAGCAAAAAGCAATTCATGTGGATTGATGTCCGCATACTCCTCTACATAGGCGCCATCGGCTTTATAATTGATGATAAAGATAAAGTCTTTACCTTCCTTAGCTAATGTGTTCATCCGCTGAATGGCACGTTCACGGTCGTATAGTATCATATTCTTTTATTGCAAGCAGATGGGATACTCTATCCCTTTGTTTATCTTTCTCCAATCTTGAAAATATCCTTTGGCTCAAATACTCCTGACTTCTTTGTTTTCGCAAGTTCAACCATACAATGCGCAACAACTTCTGTTTTCATAGGTCGTTGGCTCTGTAAGAGTCCTATTTTATTGAAGAATTGAAGTATAGAAACAGACAGTTTCTCAGAGCTTCTTGTAGTATTCTTACGAATTAAAGCAGGTGGACGAAGGATGGAGATATGCTGGAAAGGAAGCTGTTTGATAGCTTCTTCTAATTCACCTTTCATCTTTGTATAGAAGAAATGTGAGTTAGCATTAGCCATAGCAGCCGATACTAAGACAAAAGAAGGTACTCCCTGCTCTGCTGCTATCTTAGCGAAATTGTATTGATAGGTATAGTCTATCTTGTATTGATTCTCCTTTGAGCCAGCTGCTTTGCGTGTTGTACCCATGCAAGAGAATACGACATCGCCTTGTACGGAGAGTCTCCACTTATCCGACTGGTCGAAGTCTACGATATGTGTTGTTACCTTTTCGTTATTTATGCCTGGATCTCTTCTGACGAAGATAGCTATTTGTTCGATAGTATCATCATTGATAAGCTCTTGGACAAGGTCTTTACCTATTGCACCAGTAGCTCCTAATATTATTGCTCTCATTGAGGGGATTGGGTGTTGGGTGTTAAATGTTGGGTGATGGGTGGTGAATGTTGGGTGGTTATGATATGTGGGGATGGGGTGATGGGTGTTTAATGTTGGGTGATGGGTGTTTAATGTTGGGTGTTGATGATTTGTGGGGATGGAGTGTTGGATGTTAAATGTTGGGTGATGGGTGTTGAATGTTGGGTGGTTATGATATGTGGGGATGGGGTGATGGAGGTGAAACATATATTATTATTATGGCTTAATAATAATCTTGAGGTGGTAAACCTCTGGTGTAATACGCTGTTCGATGTGATACCTATCAGGGTAAATCAGCTCTAAACGGCGGTACATATTTTCTAATCCGATACCCTTTCCACTCTTGTCTGTGTCGTTTTTTGGATAGTTACTGTTCTCACAGAGAAAGACTATCTTACCATTATCTTCTGTGATAGATATGTGGATAAACGATGGTTTATTGGCACTTATGCCATGCTTAAAAGCATTCTCAACAGGTGTCAGGAATACCAATGGCGCAATGAGTAGTTGTGAGTTATGGATGAAGAATTGGCTCTTTATTTCTACATTGCTGCCTGACCGTAGTGTCATCAGATTGATGTAGTTCTTGATAAAGGCTATCTCACCATTCAGACTCACCTCCTTAGGCTGTGTCTCATAGAGCGCATAGCGTAGGAGTTCAGACAGTTGACCGATTGCCTTTTGGGCATTGTTTGGACTTGTCTGGGTGAGTGAGGCTATGTTATTGAGCGTATTGAAGAGGAAGTGTGGGTTTAGCTGGTTCTTAAGCCATGCCAATTCGGCTTCCGTCATCTTCTGTTTCTCTTCTCTTAGTTGCCTTCTGAGCGTACTATGGCGGATATAATAACGCACGAAGATTGCCGCAACGACCATTGCATAGTTGAGAATCATCCACATCACACCAAACTGATAGAAGCCTATTCGTATAGGTGCGTTGGGTAAATCGGCATTATAAATGCTGAAGATATGATGATTCCAAAGAACGATAAACAGCAGATTGATTACCCAGAATGCCCAGTGCTTTATCTTATTCTTTGCTTCAAAGAGATAAGGAACCAGCACATAGAAATTCGCCATGAAGACAATCAATAACAAGAAGAGTACGAAGGCATTGACACACATGGACTCCTTGGCGGCATTGACATCGTGTTCAAGTAGCATAATGACCAATGACCAGATAGATACAAGGAGCGCATAAATGCCCACCTGTGCGCCAAGAACGGACAGGTTATAGCGACTCAGGCAATACTTCTTTATTTCCTCCAATACCTTCATGTTGCAAAGATAGTCTTTTATAAGGAAAGAAGCAAGCAGAATCTATACTACATTTTTACTTTTTCTTGTTTTAACACGGAAATGTAATTATCGGTAAATCAGGGCTTTATAAGGGTATATTGTTTCGCTTGTTAGGCAAATAAGCCTAATTGGTACATTCTTTCAAGGTGATTAATCGCCTTTTTATGCCTAATTATCTAAACTCTATTTGCTATTTACCCCTAATCATTAAGTCCCAAATCTATCCTCTCCTCTTATCAAAAGTATGATTTATTGTAGAGGAGTTAGCCCTCCGCACCATTGGTGCTTACGGTCCGCACGTATGGTGCTAAGCATGAACACCACACGTGCGGAGTATTAACACCACAATAGGATACCACATAAAAGAGGCGTTCCTGCCGTTGGGATGATAACGAAAGACACCGATGTTGAATTACATCTATTGAGTCCTAATCGCCGATTTAAGCCTTATTCTGATCTGCCTTGATTAAGGCAAGCAATCGCTCGACCGCTTCTTCTTCAGGTATATTATGCTCAATGCATACCTGTTTGCGGTAGAGGCTCACCTTTTTAGGACCTGCACCGACATATCCATAGTCTGCATCAGCCATCTCACCGGGTCCATTCACGATACAGCCCATGATACCTACCTTCAGTCCTTTCATTCCTTTGGTAGCTTCCTTGATACGAGCAATCGTCGTGCGGAGATCGTAGAGCGTACGTCCACAGCCTGGGCAAGAGATGTATTCAGTCTTCACCATGCGCAAGCGACCTGCTTGAAGAATACCGAAAGCCGTTTGCTCAACATCCTCTTGTGAGAGGTTGCCATTGTTCATCAGCCAGATACCATCGGTGAGTCCGTCCATCATGAGTGCACCCATATCTGCTGCAGCCTCTAATTGGAACTTCTCTTTAGCCGTAGTTGTCTCAGCCTGTTGACTGTTACTGCTTTCTTCCTTCTCATCAGTTGCTGAATGCTGATACATCTGGGCGAAGATGATAGGGTTCTTTACCCCTGCTATCATCAGTTGATGCGCCAATGCACGCTGGTCGCCGAGGCGGTTCTGATGGCTTGTCATACATACCACAACCACCTCTGGATGTGTTTTCAGACAAGCAAGGAACTCCTCTGAAGGTGTACCGAACTTCAAGACGAGGAACTTAACATCACTGTTTATCGCACTGATGAAAGGCATTCCCGTCACAGGGAAGATAGGATAGACGTTCTCTAAGGACTGCTTACCACTGTTGGCAAGGTCCATATAGGCGTCATAATCAAGGATATACTTCTGTTTCTTACCTAATTTCTCAGGCAATTCACCCTGTACATAGATATAGTCGGGCTTTGGTAGCTCTGGTGATGACACCTCGGCAGTTGCTTGATCAGCCTTTCGAGTGGCAATAACAACAGGGACATTCTCGCCACCGATATTGCCTGCAGCCACTGTCTCACGTCGGTTAGGATGGAGATAATCAAAACCATCATACTGTTCAGCAGGGATGAGAAGATGTTTCTCGTGTCGACGGATATACCATGTAAGGTGTTTAGCCACTGGAATCTCGCACTCTGGCTCTTCACTCAGTGATACACGGATCGTGTCACCGATACCATCAGCGAGTAAGGCACCAATACCTACGGCACTCTTAATGCGTCCGTCTTCACCTTCACCAGCCTCGGTAACACCAAGGTGGAGCGGATAGTGCATACCTTCCTTGTCCATCTCAGCCACAAGAAGGCGTACGGAACGAACCATAACAACCGTGTTTGAGGATTTGATAGAGATGACAATGTCATGGAAGTCATACTTACGGAAGATGCGGAGGAACTCCATGCAGCTCTCTACAATACCTTCTGGTGTATCGCCATAACGGTTGCGAATACGATCAGAGAGGCTACCATGGTTGACACCAATACGTACAGCGGTGTGGTTCTCCTTACATATATTGATGAAAGGAATCAGTCTGTCCTCAATCTTCTGTAGCTCTTGCGCATATTCCTCATCGGTATACTCCAGCTTTTTGAACGTACGAGCAGGGTCGACATAGTTACCCGGATTGATACGAACCTTCTCTGCATAGAGTGCAGCAACGTCTGCTACATTCGCATTGAAGTGAACATCCGCACAGAGCGGAGCCATATAATTGTCTGCACGTAGTTGTGCATTGATATTCTTTAAGTTCTCTGCCTCACGCTTTCCCTGCGTTGTGAGGCGTACAAGTTCTCCTCCTGCATCAATGATACGCTTAGCTTGTGCAACGCTTCCTTCGGTATCATCCGTAGAAGTCGTTGTCATTGATTGTACGCGTACAGGGTTCTCTCCACC
>FLSK01376827.1_pt1 | contig 12000 bp, 11 predicted proteins | sample 1550541 | NCBI WGS metagenome assembly FLSK01 (sample SAMEA4031773, study PRJEB14383) | metagenome | biome: human; feature: oral; material: saliva | place: Philippines | collected 2014
GCATCGGCGGCCGTCACGGCTTGGGCATGAGCGACCAAATCGAAAACCGCATCATCGAAGCCAAATCACGTGGCATTTACGAAGCCCCGGGCATGGCATTGTTCCACATCGCCTACGAACGTTTGGTGACCGGCATCCACAACGAAGACACCATCGAACAATACCGCATCAACGGCCTGCGCCTCGGCCGCTTGCTCTACCAAGGCCGCTGGTTTGACAGCCAAGCCCTCATGTTGCGCGAAACCGCCCAACGCTGGGTTGCCAAAGCCATCACCGGCGAAGTCACCCTCGAGCTGCGCCGCGGCAACGACTACTCGATTCTGAACACAGAATCGCCTAACCTGACCTACCAACCGGAACGCCTGAGTATGGAAAAAGTCGAAGACGCAGCGTTCACACCGCTCGACCGCATCGGCCAGCTGACCATGCGCAACCTCGACATTACCGACACCCGCGCCAAACTGGGTATTTACTCGCAAAGCGGTTTGTTGGCATTGGGCGAAGGCTCCGTATTACCGCAGTTAAATAATAAGGAGTAGAATCAGGGGGCTTTAAAGCCCCCTTTTTTAAAGGAATAAAATGAAAGAATATAAAGCCGTCATTTATCAAGAGAACCTGTTGTCCAGTTTGGTTTTCGGCAGCGCCAAAATCAATCCGGTCAAATTCAGCGATTTCCTCAACAGCCACGCTTCGCAAGGCTGGAAGGTCGTTACCATGGAAAAAGACCAGCGCCGCATGCTGCTGTTTTTCGTGCGTGAAGCCTACGTCGTCATTTTGGAAAAAGAACGTGTTTAAACTCGGCGTCTATACCTGTCTCGGATTATTCGTCAGCTGGGTGTTGCTCTTGATTCTGCAACTTTGGTTTTCCTTCGTCGATGCCGATTTGTTTCTCAAAATCACCCTAACCATGGCAGGTTTGTTCGTCATCATTCTGGCCAGCTTACTGGTAATCAGCCAGTATTTTTCCGAAAAGAAAATGAAAGAGGACGGATTTATCAACTGATACCGCTTTAAAAACACCCTATTTTGAAACCTTGGCGCAACATCCTTGTTCAATAGACAAGGCCGTCTGAAATTTAAGTTTCAGACGGCCTTATTACCCCCTCATATTTATCAAATACCATGAAATTCTTTTCCCACTTTTATCTTGAAAACCATATGTATTTCAACGACTACTTGAAATACGTCCTGATTTTCACCGCCCTCGTCGTCCTACTGCTCGCCGTATCGCAATACCTGCGCCACCGCATGGACACCAAATACCGCGACCTCAGCATCATTGCGCTGTTGCTGCTCATCCTCATCTGCGGCACGCAATATCTTTCGTACAGCGAGCGTCAAAACTTCGCCGCCGACACTTCGCGCATGGTTGGCTTTCTCGATGCCTTGATCGAAAACCAAAAGGTTGAAAAACAAGACATCATCGTCAACAGCACGCGCCTGTCCAACGGCATGATTGTCGGCATCAAAAGCCAATATTACGAAGTCCATTTCAATCAAGACTTCTCCGCCTACACGCTGACGCCCATCAATTTGGTCAACAACAATATCGAACTCATCGATAAAGAATAACAGGATACACACACATGGAAGCATACTCCCTGCTCGCCCTCAAACTGCTGATGGGTATTTTAGGTTTAATTTTGCAAATCAACCTCTTAGGTAAAGGTAACCTCGCGCCGACCTCCGCCATGGACCAAGTGCAAAACTATGTACTCGGCGGCATCATCGGCGGCGTGATTTACAGCGACAGCGTCGGCCTGCTGCAATTTTTCCTCGTACTGATTTTGTGGACGCTGTTGGTATTGAGCCTGAAATTCATCAAAAACCACAACCACTGGGTCAAATCCGTGATTGACGGCAAATCCGTTTGGACCATCGTCAACGGCGAAGTCCAAGCTGAAGAATGTATGAAAAACGGCATCAGCGCACACGACCTCATGTTCAAACTCCGCGCCGCCGGCATCTACGAAATCTCTGCCGTCAAACGTGCCGTCATGGAACAAAACGGCCAGCTCGCCGTCATTAAGTACGGCGACGAAAGCCTGCGCTATCCACTGATTACAGACGGCCAAGTTGACCCCGACATCCTCGAAATCATTAAGCGTGATGAAGAGTGGTTGCAACAGGAACTCGACCGCCTCCACCTTGAAGCCTCGCAAGTCTATATCGGCGAATACATAGATGGAAAATTGGTGGCACACCGTTATCCTTCTTGATTTGAAAATAGCAGGCCGTCTGAAAATTCGGTTTCAGACGGCCTTTTTGCATTCAGCTCAAACACTGATTTTTTAATCACGATATTCAAACGTTGCGCCCAAAAATTGAGCCAGCGCAGAGACGTGGGAATGCCAGGGATATTTGACAGCGGTCAGCAACAGGATATTGCCGTGTTGCCGCTCCAAATCCAGCAGCTGCTTGATGGCGACCTGCTCGGTATCACCATGTAACTCTTCATAATAACGACTGACAAAACCGTCGAAATTTTGAGTCGGATTTTCGTGATACCAGCGGCGCAGGTTTGCACTGGGCGTAATGTCTTTCAGCCAAAGCGCAGTGGCGAAAACCTCTTTGCGGACGCCGCGCGGATAGAGGCGGTCGATAAAGACGGCGGTTTGTTTAGAATCGGGGTGATAGGCGTAAATACGTTGTACGGTAAACATTTTTTCTCGTCTCCAATGGATTCAGGCCGTCTGAAAATTCAGACGGCCTGATGTTTTTTAGGGTTTAGAACAGTTTTTTGACTTCGGCTTCGATGTCGTCGGCACGCATAAAGGTTTCGCCGATCAGGAAAGTATGCACGCCGTGGCCGCGCATGAAATCGACGTCTTCTTTGTTACGGATGCCGCTTTCGGTGACAACGGTTTTGCCGTTTAATTCGGGCAAGAGGTCGAGGGTTTGTTGCAGGGTTACTTCAAACGTACGCAGGTTGCGGTTGTTGACGCCCCACAACGGCGTGGTCATGTTGCGGCATTTTTCCAGCTCGGACGCATCGTGCAACTCCAACAATACAGTCATGCCCAATTCGTGGGCAACGGCTTCAAAACGCTCAAGCTGCTCTGCTTCCAAGGCGGCGGCAATCAGAAGAACCGCATCCGCACCCCACGCGCGTGCCTGATAGATTTGGTATTCGTCGATAATGAAATCTTTACGCAAGACCGGCAGCGCCACGGCCGCACGCGCCTGTTTCAAATACTCGGGCGAACCTTGGAAATAAGGTTCGTCCGTCAACACGGACAAACAGGCCGCACCCGCTTTTTCATAGGCAACGGCGATTTCGGCAGGATGAAAATCAGGACGGATCAAGCCTTTGCTCGGGCTGGCTTTTTTGACTTCGGCAATAATGGCAGGCAGATTCTGCGCGTGTTTTTCACGGATTGAGCCGATAAAGCTGCGAACCGGCGCAGCAGCCTGCGCTTGGGCTTTGATGTCTTCCAAGGAAACGGCGGCTTTTTGGGCGGCCACTTCTTCTGCTTTGGTGGCAAGGATTTTGTTGAGAATATCGGTCATGGCGTTTTTCTATTGGGGCTGATTTTCGGGTTTGAATCGTGCAACATGCTGCCGCAGATTAGATTTCAGACGGCCTGAATGCCGCTATTTTAATGGTTTGAAAAAAGGCGGGCAAGAATGCCCGCCTTTGTGTCTGCTTCAATTAGTGATGAATGCCCAAAACAGTCGCGTTGTGGCTGATGATTTCGTCCGCCAAAGTCGGATTGTCGTTCAGCTTGATACCGTAGCCGGGCACCAATTCTTTCAGACGGCCTGACCATGCCTCGATACGGCCCGGGAAGCATTGGTTGATCAGCTTAATCATCAAAGGTACGGCGGTTGAGGCGCCTGGGGACGCGCCCAGCAATGCGGCCAGCGAACCGTCGGCATGGGCGACGATTTCGGTACCGAATTGGAGTATGCCGCCTTTTTTCGGGTCTTTTTTGATGATTTGTACGCGTTGACCGGCGGTAATCAGTTCCCAATTGTCAGGATTGGCTTCCGGATAATACTCTAAGAGCGAATTAAAGCGTTCTTCTTTGGTTTTACGCAATTCGCCCAAGAGATATTTGGTCAGCGGCATATTAGCCCAACCGGCGCGGAGCATAGGATAGAGGTTGTCCATTTGGATGGACATCGGCAGATCCATGAGCGAGCCTTGTTTGAGGAAGTTGGGGCGGAAGCCTGCATATGGGCCGAACATCAGATGACGCTCGCCGTTCACGTTGCGGGTATCCAAGTGCGGAACGGACATAGGCGGCGCGCCAACGGAAGCTTGACCGTACACTTTGGCATTGTGTTGGGCAACGGTTTCAGGGTTGCTGTTGCGGAAGAACAGGCCGGAAACAGGGAAGCCGCCGTAACCTTTGCCTTCCGGAATACCGGATTTTTGCAGCAGGGTCAGTGCACCGCCGCCTGCGCCGAGGAACACGAAACGGCTGCGGAGGGTCAAATGGTCTTCATGGTTTTCGGTGTTGCAGGTTTTGAGTACCCACGCGCCGTCAGATTCGCGTTTGATGTCTTCAACATGGCGGTTGAATTCCATTTTCACGCCTTTTTCGCGCAGATATTGCACCATTTGGCGGGTCAGATTACCGAAATCAACGTCCGTACCTTCGGCGGAGTAGTTGGCGGCAATGGGTTGGCTTTCATCACGACCGTTGACAACCAGCGGCGCCCATTCGGCGATTTTGGCGCGGTCGGTAGAAAACTCCATTTTTTCAAAGAGTTTTTGGTTTTTGAACACATCGAAACGTTTTTGCAGATAACTGCAATGGTCGGCGTTCATCACCAGCGACATATGGGGGACGGAATTGATGAAAGAACGGTCGGTCAGTTTGCCTTCTTCGACCAAAGTCGCCCAAAATTGGCGGCTGATATGGAATTGTTCAGCAATATTGAGGGCACGGGTCGGATCGATCGTGCCGTCGGCAGTCAGGGGCGCATAGTTCAATTCGCACAGCGCAGAGTGTCCCGTACCGGCATTGTTCCATGCATTTGATGATTCCAACGCTACATCTTCCAAGCGTTCAATCAGGGTGATTTCCCAAGATGGTTCGAGTTCTTTGAGCAATACGCCCAAAGTGGCACTCATAATGCCGCCGCCTACTAATACGACATCGGTTGCTTCAGCCATGGTTTTACTCCTACTAAAGTCAGGCATGGTTTGCCTTGTGGTTATCTATCATTATAAACAACTGATTTCAGAGGAATTATTTTTTGGTTTTGTTGTGTGTGAAACTTTTTGCCTGCTGAGTTTCCGAGCGTAAATGGCGGAAGGCAGTTTCGGTTTGGGTTCCAGATTTCAGGTCTTTATAATATGTTATTAAGAATTTAGTAGATTTTACGGAGAAATGCAAAGATTTTCTGTTCGGTTTATATAAAAATAATAGATTAGGCCGTCTGAAAACGTTTTCTTACCCTTTATCTGCCAATGTTTGCCAAGAAAAAAGAATTTTTCATTTCTTTTTTAATTGACTGTTTTTGTCAGCAATTTCAGCAGCAAACTAACGTGAATCAACCGCCGATCTGCTATCATTTCAACTTATTTCCCCAAGGCAAGCCGCCATGTACCTGACTCAAGAAAAGCCCTACCGCCCCCTATTGGTGGCACTGATGTTCCTTACCCTGCCGCTGGCGATGATATTGCACAATATCGTGCAAATCGCCTTTTCAGACGGCCAAGGCCTGTTGGTCACGGTCAAAGACGGCGCGTGGGCATGGCAAAGCGGTTGGCAGGATTCCGTCGCATGGTTTGTCTGCGGCATGTTTGCCTTCCTCAACCTGCCGATTGCCGGCGGACTGACCAAGCTGGCGTATAAAAAAATGATGCGCCGGCATTCGCGTTACGCCATCTTCCTTGCCGGTGTCGCAGCGTGTGCCTCGGCGGCGGCAGGCTTGATTTTTGAAGCCATCTTAGGCAATACCGCATTGGCCGGGATGCGCGGGCAAGGCGTGTTTTACTACACCCTCTCCGTATGGATCATCGCCATGCTGACCCTGCCCAAACAGCTCACGCGCGCGCCGGAGCAGCCCATCGTCTTTCACAAAATGAAACGTTGATTCAACAGGCACAAACATTTTCAGACGGCATGCTTTCCGTTACCATTACATCCAACGCGTTTTAACCAATAAGGAATAACAAATGAATCAGGCGCAACAGCTCCGCGACGGCATACAGGCACTGGGTTTGGACATCGACGAAGCCAAACAGGCCAAACTGCTAGACTATGCCGCCCTGCTGCAAAAGTGGAACAAAACCTACAACCTGACCGCCCTGCGCGATCCCGCCCAAACCGTCAGCCATCACCTGCTCGACAGCCTGACCCTCCTGCCCTACATCGAACACGCCCAAACCCTGCTCGACGTCGGCTCCGGCGGCGGACAGCCCGGCATACCCACCGCCATCTGCCGCCCCGACCTCGACATCACCCTCCTCGATGCCAACACCAAAAAAACCGCCTTTCTGCAACAAACCGTCATCGAACTCGGCCTTAAAAACGTCCGCGTCATCAGCGGCCGCGTAGAAGCCGCCGCCGACTGCCGCGCCGACGTCATTACCAGCCGCGCCTTTGCCGAACTCGCCGACTTCGTCAACTGGACCGAACACCTCCTCAAAGACGGCGGCTACTGGGCAGCCATGAAAGGCATATATCCGCAAGAAGAAATCGACAAACTGCCCGAAAGCGTCGCCGTCGAAAAAGTCGAAGCATTGCACGTCCCCCAACTCAATGCCGAACGCCATATCGTCATCATCCGCAAAAAGGCCGTCTGAAAACAACCCAAGCATACCGAATAACGGTACAATCCAGCCATCCACACTTAACACGACAGCAAAGCACATGAGCGCACAAATCCTCGCCGTCGCCAACCAAAAAGGCGGAGTCGGCAAAACCACCACCACCGTCAACCTAGCCGCCTCCCTGGCCTCAAAAGGCCGCCGCGTCCTCGTCGTCGACCTCGACCCCCAAGGCAACGCCACCACAGGCAGCGGCATCAACAAAGCCACCATCGAAAACGGCGTTTACCAAGTCGTCCTCGGCGAAACCGACATCCCCAACGCCGTCGTCCGCAGCAAAGAAGGCGGCTACGACGTATTGGGCGCCAACCGCACACTGGCCGGCGCAGAAGTCGAACTCGTCCAAGAAATCGCACGCGAAATCCGCCTCAAAAACGCCCTGCAGCTCATTGCCGACAACTACGACTACGTCCTCATCGACTGCCCCCCGTCCCTGACCCTGCTCACCCTCAACGGCCTGGTCGCCGCCAACGGCGTCATCGTCCCCATGCTTTGCGAATACTACGCCCTCGAAGGCATTTCCGACCTCGTGGCCACCGTCCGCAAAATCCGCCAAGCCATCAACCCCGACCTCGACGTAACCGGCATCGTCCGCACCATGTACGACAGCCGCAGCCGCCTCGTCGTCGAAGTCAGCGAACAGCTCAAACAACACTTCGGCAACCTGCTCTTCGACACCGTCATCCCCCGCAACATCCGCCTCGCCGAAGCCCCCAGCCACGGCCTCCCCGCACTCGCCTACGACGCCCACGCCAAAGGCACACAGGCTTATCTGGACTTGGCTGATGAACTGATTGCACGTTTGGAAAAATAAACAGGGATATGAATATAAAAAGGCCGTCTGAAAGATAGAAAGTACTTTCAGATGGCCTTTGGTTTAATTGGAAAAAACATTTTTTAAAAAGACCGCGTGCGTGCGTACCGCACACACCCTACGCGCGGATTCCAAATTTGGCGTGATTTGTAGGTAGTGCATGCACTGAAAAGCACGTACGTGGTTAAATACAGGTAGGTTATAGCTTACTAATGCTTTTCCCTATTCATTTCAGATTGTGGAGCTTTCTTTTTCATAAGTTTATCTAGTTTTTCCTTCCTATTTTTCATTAGCTTACTTGGTAAAAATGCAGAATATATAAAAGCTCCTGCTGCTATACATAAATATAAAAACTCAAAAAACTTGATTAAAGTTCCATTCGCATATTCTTTGTTGTTCTTAAGTAAAACAACGAGGAATACAAAAACTAATACACATAAATATACATAAAATAAGAAAGAATGTTTGGTATATCGCTGCTCCTGTAAATTCTCTTGCAATTTCAACTGCCGCCAATTTGCATCTTCATCAAATTTCATGTCTGTAAACAACGTCATAATTGCTATTAGAAAACCTGATAAAATTGAAAATACATTTATAATTAAATCAATAGCTTTTTCATTTTCATGAACAAATGGTTGCCCCACATAAGCTAGAAATGCAGATAAAATAGAAATTAAGATAAATCGTATAAGTGGGGCTTTATTCTTCATAGCTCAATTAATCTTGAATTTAATAACTCATTAAAATACTTTCGTATTTCATTAAATACTTCATTTTGTCCAAGCGCATTAGTTTGTTCAAATTTCTTAACTGTAATTCTTTTGAATAGCTTAACATCATTTGGGCTAATTTTCTCACCACGTTGAGTTTCAATAAAAAATCCATCATTCATTTCTTCCGCAACTGCTTCAGCCTGTTCTCGCATGAAATCCTGTGCTTGCTGGATGGCTCTAGTATTTCCTTCTAGGTTTAAAGCCAAGCAAACATGGATATCTTCAGCAGCATTTATCTCCTCTTGCGTTGATTCTGCTTCAGACAGTTTTCTAAATAAGTTACCAATACCTTTAAATGCATCTGCTAAAAGGCTTGTTTTTGTTGAGGCTAAATTAGCTACAGATAATTGATAGGCAGACGCATTTAGATGTAATTTTTTAGCACCATGTTCCCTAATTAACTGTAACTTATCAAAGTTAGCAACAGGTTTGAATGAGCAATCTATTTTTGATAGTTTTCCCTGTGAGTTATTGGCAGTTTTATTATTCAACTGGTTTAAATAAGAGCAAATATTATCATAACGAATTATGCCATTACCTACAAAAAGAACATGGTGTTTATTGATATAAAGATAGGCTTCTTTTTGGACAAATGATTGTCCATTAGGTGGTGGAGAACTTCCCCCTGCATCATTTTCACTAGGTGCATTATTGTTCATAGTTCGCATATGTTCATTTTCTACACTTTGAACAATATAAAGAGTAATACCTTGTTTAAATTCTGGTTGAGTTTGTGTACTCTCGCGTAAAACAAATTCTAAATTGCGATATTGAATTCGAGAAATCATGCCATACTGTGTGATTCCTGTATGATTTGCAGATGGCAATACAGGCAATAATCTACGTAAGGCAGTCTCCAAATCAAAAAGCTCATCGTCTTGTTTCGCTCGCAAATAGTGAATATTTTTATGAGTTTTCTTCATAATATTTTCCATTATAGATTGTTTGGTAGGTGATAATTGTAGCAAATTTATAAACAAAAAACAGATAAGACAGTATCAGATATACCCGATCTACCTGTTCAACCCCTCCCACACCTTCAACAACCTCTTCATCGACACCGGATATGGCGTCTTCAATTCCTGCGCAAACAGCGACACCCTCAATTCTTCAATCATCCATTTAAACCCTGCAAGGTCGTCTGAAACGGGCAATCCTTGTTTCACCAAGCTATCCGTTTTTTCCTGCCACATTTGTTCCAGCTCTTGAATATCGGCTTCGCGGGCTGCATCGCGGGCGGGGTTGCTGCTGTATTTTTCGAGGCGCAGGGTCATGGCTTTGAGGTAGATGGGCAGGCGCGGCCATTGTGCCCACGGGGTGCGGGTGGCGAAGCCGGCGGCGAGTAGGGTTTGCAGGCGTTGTCGCATGAGGTGGGTGAGCGGGTGTTTGCCGAGTTTGCCGTTTAGTTCGGCGTAGGCGGTGGCGGTTTCCTGCAAGTAGCGGCTGAGGGCTTCTTTGACGGCGGGCAGGCGGCTGCGTGCGCGTTTGATTTGCTCTTTAAAGGCTTTTTCGTTGCGCGGCAGCTCGTCTTCGCCGATAAAGGCGCGGTCGCAGACGGCTTGGGTAAGGTCGTCGCGCAGGGTGTCGGCGTTGATGTGTTTGAGCAGCATGGCGGCTTGGGTGAAGCCTTGGATGCCTTTGTTCAGATCTTTCACCTGCTCTTTTAATTGCAGCTTCATCAATTCGATTACGCCTTGACGGTGTGCCTGTTCGGCGGCGGCAGACGTGTCGAACAGGCGCAGGGCGATGCGGCCGTCTTTTTCTTTTTGCAGACCGAGGTAGCCGGTAAGCTGTTGTTTGCCGCGGGCGAATTTGATGGATTCGGGCAGGGTGCCGATGTCCCATGCGGTGACGTTGTCGCGCTCGAATTCTTGGGTGTTGTCGCGGAAGGTAACGGCGGCGGCTTGGCCGAGCTGTTGTTGCAATTCGTGCAGTTTGCGGCCGCCGGCAAGCTCTTGTCCGCCGTCGTCGATAATGCGCAGATTCAGATAGCAGTGTTCGGGCAATTCTTGCGCCGCCCATGCGTCTTGGTCGATTTGCTCGAGAATCCGCATATCGCCGGCGCTTTTGGCGATAAAGTGCGCCAACTGGGGAATGATGGCCGCTTGGCGGTCGGGATTGCTTTCGAGGAATTTGGTGATGAAATCGGGTACGGGCACGCAAATGCGGCGGATTTGCTTCGGCAGTGCTTTAATCAGCAGCTGGATTTTTTCACGCAACATACCGGGCACCAGCCATTCAAGCGACGGCGCGTGCAGGCGGTTGAGGACGGTCAGCGGCACGGTCATGGTCACGCCGTCGAGCGGATGGTGCGGCTCGAAGCGGTAGGAAAGTTTGAACTTGCCGTCTGCGGTTTGCCAGAATTTGGGGAACTGCTCTTCGGTAATGTGCGCGGCGGCGTGTTGCATCAAATCGTCGCGGCTGAGGAACAGCAGGCGCGGATTGTCGCGCTCGGCGGTTTTGAGCCAGGCTTCAAAGGTGCGAATATCGGCAAGGGGCAAAGGTTTCAGACGGCCTTTTTGAGATGCTGGCTGCTTTTTGGGTTTGAGGTCGTCTGAAACATTTTGTAGGGTGTGTGAACTCAGTTCACGCTTGCGGTTGTCCGCATCATTGGCATCTGCGTGCGTGGCTTGCGCCACGCGTCCTGCGTTGCGCTGGTTTGCTTGTCCGTTTTGATCGGCTGTCTTGTCCGACTGGGTTTGTCCGCCCTCTTCGCTTCCCCAAACGCCGCCTTTCGCGTCTTTCCACACCAGCTCGGGCAGGCGTTCGTTATAAAACGCAAACAGGGCTTCGTCATCGACCAATACGTCTTGCTTGCGCGATTTGTGTTCGAGTTCGGTAATTTCTTTAATCAGCTTTTTATTGTGGGCAAAAAAGGCCGTCTGAAGATTGCTTTCTTGCGCCACCAATGCACCGCGGATAAAGATTTCGCGCGCTTCTTCGGGTGCAACTTTGCCGTAAGACACGGGGCGGCGTGGCAATACGGTCAGGCCGTAAAGCGTCACGCGTTCGCTGGCGACGACTTCGCCGCGTTTTTGCTCCCAGTGCGGCTCGAAATAATGATAGCGGACGAGGTGCGGCGCTTCCTGCTCTATCCATTCGGGCTGGATAACGGCGACGTCGCGCGCGTAAAGGCGCGTGGTTTCAACCAATTCTGCCGCCATTACCCATTTGGGCTTAGCTTTGAACAGGGCGGAGGCGGGAAACAGGTGGAAGCGGCTGCCGCGCGCGCCGGTGTAGTCGTTGCCGTCGGGCGATTTCATGCCGACGTTGGCGATAAGGCCGGTCAGCAGGGCACGGTGGATTTGTTCGTAGCCGGCTTCTTTGGCGGCGCGGATTTGGGCGCGGTGTTGTTTCTTGTCCAGTTGTTTTTGTTTGAGTTTGGCCGCCAAATCTTGATCGCCTTGGCTTTCAGACGGCCTTAATTGTTCTTGGGTAGGAGGTTGTCTAAACGCGGCTTCTTTGGTGGTCAAACCCATTTCAATCGCAGTTTGGGCAAGCTGGTGGTGCAGCTCGCGCCATTCGCGCATACGCAGGTGCGACAAGAAATATTGACGACACCATTGCACCAGCTGCTTGTTGGACAAACCTTTGTCGCGCTCGCGCTGGAAGCTGTCCCAAAT
>FLSK01003834.1_pt1 | contig 11976 bp, 10 predicted proteins | sample 1550541 | NCBI WGS metagenome assembly FLSK01 (sample SAMEA4031773, study PRJEB14383) | metagenome | biome: human; feature: oral; material: saliva | place: Philippines | collected 2014
CGATAAAAAAATATGGGAAAAACATCCTCAAAAGCGACCGCACTTTCCCATCCAACTTCTATAAAACAGTTACGCAAACGTTTACTTTTAAATGATTTACTATAAAATAGCACATCTTTTTGATTATTAACCTAGGGGACTTTATGTCAAGTTTAGAAAAAACCTTTGAACTCAGTAAACGCGGTTCAACGGTTCGTCAAGAAATCATCGCGGGTTTAACCACCTTCTTAGCCATGGTGTATTCTGTGATTGTTGTACCTAAAATGCTTGGTGATGCAGGCTTTCCAGCAGAATCTGTGTTTATCGCAACCTGTTTAGTCGCAGGGCTTGGATCGATCTTAATCGGATTTTGGGCAAATGCGCCAATGGCGATCGGCTGTGCGATTTCATTAACTGCCTTCACCGCATTTAGCTTAGTGATTGGTCAACATGTTTCTATTCCTGTGGCATTAGGTGCCGTATTCCTCATGGGTTTGGTGTTCACTTTAATTTCTGCGACAGGTATTCGCTCATGGATCTTACGTAATCTACCGTCAAGCATTGCACACGGTGCGGGGATCGGGATTGGCTTATTCTTACTTTTAATCGCCGCAAATGGCGTAGGCTTAGTGGTCGGCAACCAAGCGGGTTTACCGGTTAAATTAGGTGATTTCACCTCATTCCCAGTAATGATGTCTTTAATCGGTCTTGCATTCATTATCGGCTTAGAAAAAATGAAAGTGAAAGGCGGGATTTTATGGGTCATCATCGCGATTACTATCGTTGGTTTAATCTTCGATCCAAACGTAACATTCAATGGTCAAATCTTCAAAATGCCAACCTTTGGTGAAAACTCACTTTTCTTACAATTAGATTTACAAGGTGCATTACAACCGGCTATTTTACCGATTGTTTTTGCTTTAGTGATGACAGCGGTATTTGATGCAACAGGTACTATTCGTGCCGTTGCAGGACAAGCTGACCTATTAGATAAAGACGGGCAAATCATCAACGGTGGCAAAGCCTTAACCTCTGACTCTGTAAGTAGTTTATTCTCAGGCTTATTTGGTACTGCACCGGCAGCCGTTTATATCGAATCAGCAGCAGGTACAGCCGCAGGCGGTAAAACTGGTATCACCGCTATCGTCGTCGGCGTATTGTTCTTATTAATGTTATTCTTCCAACCACTTGCATTCTTAGTGCCAGGTTATGCAACTGCACCGGCGTTAATGTATGTGGGCTTATTAATGTTAAGTAATGTGAGTAAATTAGACTTCGACGATTTCGTCGGCGCAATGAGCGGCTTAGTTTGCGCGGTATTCATCGTGTTAACGGCAAACATCGTAACCGGTATCATGCTTGGCTTCGCGGCATTAGTAATTGGTCGTATCGTGAGTGGCGATGTGAAAAAACTCAATATCGGCACAATTATTATCGCTGTTGTACTTGTCGCATTCTACGCAGGCGGCTGGGCGATTTAATTAAATACAATCTTGATAAGGCGAACAATGGTTCGCCTTTTTTATTTCTCGCCTTAAAAAACAATCAAAAAACTAACCGCACTTTTACTTTACAAATCCCTAAATCCGCCTAAAATACAGGCCTTTAATACGGCTTGCCAAAAGCAAGCTACTGACCTGAAATCAGACAAGAGAACATTATGACAACCCCATTTAAACCTGAATTACTTTCCCCTGCAGGCTCACTCAAAAATATGCGCTACGCTTTTGCCTATGGCGCAGATGCCGTTTATGCAGGCCAACCACGTTACAGCTTACGTGTACGTAACAATGAATTTAATCATGCCAATTTAAAAATCGGGATCGATGAAGCCCATGCGCTTGGCAAAAAATTCTATGTGGTCGTAAACATTGCTCCGCACAACTCCAAACTCAAAACCTTTATCAAAGATTTACAACCTGTCATCGATATGGGCCCTGATGCCTTAATTATGTCTGACCCAGGCTTAATCATGTTGGTGCGTGAAAACTTCCCGGATATTGATATTCACCTTTCTGTACAAGCGAATGCGGTAAACTGGGCGACCGTCAAATTCTGGAAACAAATGGGGTTAACCCGTGTGATTTTATCGCGTGAATTGTCCATTGAAGAAATCGCAGAAATTCGCCAACATGTGCCCGATATCGAACTCGAAATTTTCGTACACGGTGCATTATGCATGGCGTATTCTGGCCGTTGCTTGCTTTCTGGCTATATCAACAAACGCGACCCAAACCAAGGCACTTGTACGAATGCTTGCCGTTGGGAATACAAAATGGAAGAAGGTACAATCGATGAAGTAGGCAACATCGTGCCAAAAATCGATCCTGCTCAACAAATCGAAGTGAAAAATGTCACGCCAACTTTAGGCGAAGGTGCAGTAACGGATAAAGTCTTCCTTTACACCGAATCACAAAAGCCAGACGAACAAATGACGGCATTTGAAGATGAGCACGGCACTTACTTTATGAACTCAAAAGATCTGCGTGCAGTACAACACGTGGAAAAATTGACCGCACTTGGTGTGCATTCTTTAAAAATTGAAGGCCGTACTAAATCATTCTATTACTGTGCAAGAACAGCACAGGTTTATCGCAAAGCCATTGATGATGCGGCAGCAGGCAAACCATTTGATGAAAGCTTAATGGATACCTTGGAATCCCTTGCTCATCGTGGTTATACCGAAGGTTTCTTACGTCGCCATACGCACGATGAATACCAAAATTACGAATACGGCTACTCTATCTCTGAACGCCAACAATTTGTCGGTGAATTTACCGGTAAACGTAACGAGCAAGGTATGGCTGAAGTGGCGGTGAAAAATAAATTCTTGCTTGGTGATGAGGTCGAAATGATGACCCCACAAGGCAACATCGTCTTTAAGATTGAAAAAATGCTCAATCGCAAAAATGAAAATGTGGAAGCTGCACTTGGCGATGGCCACTTTGTCTTTTTAGATGTACCACAAGACATCCAACTTAATTATGCCTTGTTGATGCGTAATTTGGTCAATACCAACACACGCAATCCACATAATTAATTGTTAAAAAATTGTTGTATTTGTTAATAAATAAACTATAATACGTCCCATACCTGATTTGTTAATTCAACAACTCATAGTATGACTCCAAATATTTTGCCCTTTCACCTTTTTGAAAGGGCTTTTTTTATGCCTTAATAACACACTCCAAAATCATATAAAACACTCCATTCTTAAAATTAATTAACTTCATATTATTTATGAAAAAATATATAAATTAATGAACATTGACATTAAAATAAAGTTAGGAGTACATTAAGCAATAATCATTAAAAGTAATCATAAATATAAAGGATTATTTTATGTTTGCGAAACTCTCCTACTACGCCCATTCTGCCCAAGATGAACTCTGCAATCTCTTACCTTACGAACATTGGCAAACCTTACAAAGCCATTCAGTCAATGTGGGCGAAATGGCGGCGGAGTTTGCTCGGGTATTCGGTGCGCAGGAAATTGCCTGCCAGACGGGAAAGCTTCACGATTTAGGAAAATATTCAGAAGCCTTTAACCACCGATTACATGGTGGCCCTTCAGTCGATCATGCTACTGCCGGAGCCAAAATTGCCGTCGAGCGTTGGGGAGGGGTTATCGGCAAGCTGATGGCATTTTGCGTTGCGGGGCATCATGCTGGGCTGGCAAATGGAAACGGTGAAGGGGATAACCGCCGCACGTTAAAACAGCGTTTGGCGTTGCAATTCGGCGCAGATATTCCCGCTCTTGATAACCTGTGGCAACAAGAAATCAAGCTCCCCAAAAATCTATCCGCACCGCCACTCAAAGCCGACGCGCATCATCCTTTTTTCTCCTACGCCTTCTTCACACGAATGCTCTATTCTTGCTTGGTGGATGCCGATTATCTCGACACCGAAGCCTTTTATTTAAACCTAGAAAACAAAGTCAGTGAGCGCGGCGGTTATCCCGATTTAAACGCCTTACAACGCAATTTCAATCAATTTATCAACGATTTCAGACGACGTATCGCTCAAGCTCCAGAGCAAACCGAAGCCGAAAAACGCAATGCCGCCTTAAACCGCCTGCGCAGCGAAATTCTTGATTACGCTGTGGAACAAGCGGCACAAGCGCAAGGACTGTTCACGCTCACTGTGCCGACCGGCGGCGGCAAAACTTTCACTTCCATGGCGTTTGCGTTGGAACACGCCAAACGGCACGGCATGCGGCGCGTGATTTACGTCATCCCGTTCACCAGCATCATCGAACAAAATGCCGCCGAATTCCGCAAAGCCTTTGGCGAATTGGGCGAACAAGCCTTGTTGGAACACCACAGCACCTTCGACGACGGCAAACTGCAAAATGAGGCCACCAAAGACAAATTGCGCCTTGCCTCGGAAAACTGGGACGCGCCGATTGTCGTGACCACCGCCGTGCAATTCTTTGAATCCCTCTTTGCCGACCGCTCCTCGCGCTGCCGCAAGCTGCACAACATCGCAGGCTCCGTCATCATTCTCGACGAAGCACAAATGTTGCCGCTCAATCTTTTACTGCCCATCATGCAAGCCATCAAAGAATTGGCGCAAAACTACCACTGCAGCGTCGTCATGTGCACCGCCACCCAGCCTGCCGTGCAAGCTGAAAACGGCTTCTATCGCGGCCTTGAAAACGTGCGCGAAATCGCCCCAAAACCGACCGCACTTTTTGACAAACTCCGCCGCACCACCGTGCAACACATCGGCACACAAACCGACGCCGATCTGCTCGCCAAACTTGGCGAACACCCGCAAATGCTCGTTATCGTCAACAACCGCCGCCACGCCCGCAGCCTGTACGACCAAGCCAAACACCTTGAGGGTACGTTCCACCTGACCACCTTAATGTGCGCCAAACACCGCAGCCAAAAGCTCAATGAAATCCGAGGCCGTCTGAAAAACGGCGAACCCTGCCGCGTTATCGCCACCTCCTTAATCGAAGCTGGCGTTGATGTGGATTTCCCTCTGGTGATGCGCGCCGAAGCAGGTTTAGACAGCGTTGCGCAAGCTGCCGGACGCTGCAACCGCGAAGGCAAAAGGTCGTCTGAAAACAGCTTTGTCTGGATATTCGCCCCAGAAGAACAATGGAAAGCCCCGCCTGAACTTGCCACCCAAGCCGCCGTTATGCGCCTGACCGCCGACAGCTTTTCAGACGACCTCTTATCCACCCAAGCCGTCGTCGCCTATTTCAAAGACCTGTACGACTTAAGAGGTAAAGAACTGGATCACAAACAAATCCTGCAAATGCACCGCAACGCTGGGCAAAGCCTCGATTTCCCATTCCAAACCATCGCCGACAAATTCCGCATGATCGAAAGCCACATGCAGCCGCTGATTATTCCGTTCGATGTTGAGGCCAAAAACCTTATTAGCAGCCTGCGCCATGCCGACCGCATTGGTGGACTGCTGCGCAAACTGCAACCCTACATCGTCCAAATCCCCGAAAAAGCCCTTGCCGCCTTGTATAAAGCAGGGCGTATCGAACCGATAAACGAGAAAAACTTCGGCAAACAGTTTTATACGCTGATTGGACTGGATTTGTATGACGATGTGGCGGGACTTTCTTGGGATAACCCTTATTTTTTACAGGAGGAAAATAGCATATTGTAGAAACTTAATACTTATCAAATTCAAGTTTAATGTTGTACTTTTTAAATCACTTAACAATCAAAATAGGAGAGTATCTTATGACTGGAAAAAATCAACACGTTGTTCCGCATCCTGAAGGTTGGGCTGTAAAAGGTGCAGGAAATAGCAAAGCAACCGCAGTGTATTCAACACAGAAAGATGCTATTGCGCGCGCTGAACAAATTGCTAGAAATCAAGGTTCAGACACAAAAATTCATGGGAGAAATGGACAGATTCGGGCTGGTAATAGCTATGGCAATGATCCTTGTCCACCTAAAGATAAAAAATAAAGTGATTGATCTTTATTAGATAATATTGAGGCAGACCTTGTCTTATAGCCTCTAAGTTTGGTACCCAACTTAGAGGCTAGAGATAAGATATATTATTCAATGCTGCTTATTAGAAAATTAGTTTATTCCAACATACATATTATCTATTTGAATAAGGAGAACCAAATGAACCAAATCCGCCTACACATTTGGGGCGATTATGCCTGTTTTACCCGTCCGGAGATGAAGGTGGAGCGGGTGTCTTATGATGTCATCACGCCGTCGGCGGCGCGCGGGATTTTGGCGGCGGTGCATTGGAAGCCGGCGATTCGGTGGGTGATTGACCGGATTTATGTGTTAAAGCCGATTCGGTTTGAGTCGGTGCGGCGCAATGAGTTGGGCGGCAAGATTTCAGCGGGTAAGGTCAGCGGCGCGATGAAGCGCAAGAGCGTTGCCGATTTATATACGCTGATTGAAGACGACCGCCAGCAGCGCGCGGCGACGGTGCTAAAAGACGTGGCTTATGTGATTGAAGCCCATGCGGTGCTGACGGCAAAAGCGGGTGCGGATGAGACCGTTACCAAGCATATCGAAATGTTCAAACGCCGTGCGAAAAAGGGGCAATGCTTTCAGCAGCCTTGTTTGGGCGTGCGTGAATTTCCTGCCGATTTTGCGTTGATTGACGAAGACGAGCCGCTGCCGCTGTCGGCGTTAGTGGAAAGCGAGGCAAACCGCGATTTGGGCTGGATGCTGCACGATATTGATTTTGACCACGGCAACACGCCGCATTTTTTCCGCGCACAAATGAAAGACGGCGTGATTGATGTGCCGCCGTTTTACGCCGAGGAGGTGAAAGCATGATTCTAGCGTCCCTTGCCCGCTATTACCGCCGTTTGGCAGCGGAAACCGATGACATGGGCAACCCGAAAGTGCCGTCTTATGGCTTTAGCGAGGAGAAAATCGGCTGGATTTTGGTGTTGGATAAAGAAGGTCGTCTGAAAACCGCTGTGCCGAATCTGACTGCCGATAAAAAGCCGCAGCCGAAATTGATGAGCGTGCCGCGCCCTGAAAAACGCACATCGGGCATCAAGCCGAATTTTTTGTGGGATAAAACCGCCTACGCGCTTGGTGTGGAAGCCAATAAAAACAAAGCCGAAGCGAAGGAAAAGCCGTTTACGTCGTCTGAAAAAACCTTTGACGCCTTCAAGCAATACCATCTCGATTTACTGCAAAACAGCAAGGATGAAGGCTTGCAAGCCTTGTGCCGTTTTCTGCAAAACTGGCAGCCTGCACATTTCGCCGCCGAAAATCTGCCTGCCGAAATGCTCGATGCCAATATCGCATTTTCTCTTGAAAAACCGACCGCACTTATCCATAAACGCGAAGCCGCACAAACCTTGTGGGCAGGCTGCCTGAAAAGCGATGAAGCGCTCGAGGGTTTGTGCCTGATTAGCGGCGACACTGCCCCGATTGCGCGGCTGCATCCGGCGATTAAAGGCGTGTTTGGTGGGCAAAGCTCCGGCGGTTCGATTATCTCATTCAATAAAGAAGCCTTTGTCTCTTTTGGTAAAGAGCAAGGCGCAAATGCTCCTGTTTCCGAACAATCCGCGTTTGCCTACACCACCGCACTGAACTATCTGTTGCGCCAACGTAATCAAGAAGAGAATAATCACTGCCTGACCATTGGCGATACCAGCACGGTCTTTTGGGCGGAAGCGGACGATAGCACAACTGCGCAGGCTGCCGAGGGCTTCTTCGCGCAAGTGTTCACGCCGCCGGATGATGAACAAGAAAGCGCCAAAGTTTTCAAAGTGTTAGAACAAATGGGTAAAGGTCGTCCGCTGCAAGAAATTGCGCCCGAACTCTCTCCCAATACCCGTTTTTATATCTTAGGGCTTGCCCCTAATGCCGCGCGGATTTCTGTTCGGTTTTGGCTGGACACCACGTTTGGGCAGTTGGCGGAAAATTTGGCGCAGCATTGGCAAGATTTAGCCCTTGAGCCTTGCGCGTGGAAAACGCCGCCGTCTATTTGGCGACTTTTATTGCAAACTGCCGTGCTGGGCAAAAGCGAAAATATCTCGCCCGTATTGGCAGGCGAAATGACCCGCGCCGTGATTTGCGGCACGCCGTATCCCTTGAGTTTACTGTCGCAACTGATTACCCGAATCCGCGCCGACGGCGATGTAAACGGCCTGCGCGTGGCAATGATGAAAGCCGTATTACAGCGGCGTTTTAGAAAAGGTTTTATCGAAGAAGGAGTTCCTATGAGTTTGAATAATGAAAGCCCGAATCGCGCTTATCTTTTAGGGCGGCTGTTTGCCGTGTTGGAGCGCATTCAATATCAGGCGTTGGGCGAATTAAACGCCGGCATTGCCGACCGCTATTACGGTTCTGCCTCCGCCGTGCCGTTTTCGGTTTTTCCGCGCCTTTTGTCGGGTGCAAAACACCATTTGTCGCGCTTGCGTAAAGACAAAGCCGGCATGGCGGTGAATTTGGATAAAGATTTGGGCGAAATCATTGCGAAACTGCCCGAAACCTTTCCGCGCCATTTGAGCATTGACGAGCAGGGCCGCTTCGCCATCGGCTATTACCATCAAAAACAAAGCTATTTTGCTAAAAAAGAAACCGCTGAAACCATTGAAAATTAAGGAGCCAGAAAATGTCTGCCATTCAAAACCGCTATGAATTTGTTTACTTTTTTGATGTTACCAACGGCAACCCCAACGGCGATCCCGATGCGGGCAATATGCCGCGCCTTGACCCCGAATCCAGCAAAGGCTTGGTAACCGATGTCTGCCTGAAACGTAAAATCCGTAATTTTGTAGAAATCAGCAGCGAAAACGAAGCCGGTTACGAAATCTACGTCAAAGAAAAAAGTGTGTTGAACCTGCAAAACAAACGCGCTTATGAGGCTTTAGGGATTGAACCAAATACTAAAGAAAAAAACTGCCAAAAGACGAAGCCAAAGCCCGCGACATTACCGCTTGGATGTGCAAAAACTTCTTTGATATCCGTACCTTCGGCGCCGTGATGACCACTGAAGTCAACAGCGGACAAGTGCGCGGCCCGGTACAACTGGCGTTTGCCCAATCCATTGACCCGATTGTGCCGCTGGAAGTTTCCATCACCCGCATGGCGGTAACCAACGAAAAAGACTTGGAAAAAGAACGCACCATGGGACGCAAATACATCGTCCCTTACGCGCTCTACCGCGTGCACGGCTTTATCTCCGCCAACCTTGCCGCCAAAACCGGTTTTTCAGACGACGACTTAGCCAAACTCTGGCAAGCCCTGACGCTGATGTTTGAACACGACCGCTCCGCCGCCCGTGGCGAAATGGCAGCACGCAAATTGATTGTTTTTAAACACGGCAGCGCGCTCGGTAGCCAGCCTGCACATAAATTGTTTGACGCCGTAAAAGTCGAACGCGTAAACGGCGAATCAGGTACGCCCGCCAGCGGTTTTGGCGATTACAAAATCAGCGTGGTTTCAGACGGCCTGAATGGCGTGAGCGTGGAAGAGCTGCTTTAAAAAACATTTGAAAAGATGACCGCACTTTTAACCGAAACCCAAGGGGAAAATCAGGACGTGCGCCTGATTCCCCTTTCCGCCCTGCAACACTACGCCTTCTGCCCGCGTCAATGCGCGTTGATTCATAACGAGCAGGCGTGGGCGGAGAACTATTTGACCGCGCAGGGCAAGGCGCTGCATGAGCGAGTGGATTCGGGCGAGCCGGAAACGCGCAAGGGCGTGCGCTTTGAGCGGACGGTACATGTGTCGGCGGAGAAGCTGGGTATCAGCGGCATATTGGATTTAGTGGAAGTAGAAACGAAAACAGGTCGTCTGAAACCCGTCGAATACAAGCGCGGCAAACCCAAACCTGATCCGATGGATGAAATCCAGCTCTGCGCCCAAGGCTTGTGTTTGGAAGAAATGACGGGGCAAACCGTCTCTGAAGGCGCGCTGTGGTATATGCAAACCCGCCACCGTGTTCCCGTCGTATTTTCAGACGACCTGCGCGCCCAAACACTCGTCACCATCGCCGCCGTCCGCGAACTTCTAAACAGCGGCCAAACCCCGCCGCCCAACTACGCCAAACGCTGCAAAGCCTGCTCGCTGTTGGAGATATGCCAGCCGGAGTTGCTGGGAAAACGGGATAGGAGTGTGGGGTATGTGGCGGGGTTGTTTGAATAAGATTAAGAATATAACGAATTTACTCTTTAGGAATGAATATATGAGCATTTTTAGATATGAAAAAAATATGCAGGAATGGTTAGAGGATGCATTAAAAGAAAACCATGGAGAACTGTATTCTTTAATACATAATGCTGAATCTTTTGAAAAAATGTATAAAAATCAAAGTAAAAATAAAATATTATTCTCATTCTATAATTCGTTATTGTCCTTACATGAAACGGAAATGATAAGTGCCAATGAAAATATATCTTATAAAAAAGGAGAGTCTCTTAAACCAGATCTCATGTTGTATTCATACACAACAGAAAGTCTAGTTCTGATAGAATTAAAAAACTCCTCAAATGCAACCAGAGAGGCGGGGACAGAACTTGGAGCATATAATTATGAGTTGTCAAGTTATTTTCCTAATATTCCTAAGCTAGATATAGTACATGTTATAATTTCTAACGAATATCCTGATTTGTTGTTGCATCATATTAGGAATATGATATTTATACAGAATTTAAATATTTTGTGTTTAAAGCCTATTGTCGTACAAGAAGAAATAAGACTAGAAATAATTGACACTGATTTAATTGAGGAAGTAAGTTTCCTCCCTCCTTTAAATAATAGGGATAAGATTCCAGAATCATTATTACAGTCTTTTCAAATTTGCATTTACGATGATGAGTTACAAAAAGGAGGAGAGGATCCTAGTAGATTAGATAAATATATTAATTTGTTTAAAACTGCTTTAAATAATATGGCTAATACAGGGAATAAATTAAATAGTAATGGCTTTGCTATTCTATGGAAAGATAGGAGTGAAATAAGTTTAGCTCCATATTCTATTTCTGTTGTATATATGCCTTCTTTTGAACAAATGAGATTCATTGACTCTAATGAAATATATGAAAAATTGAGAGACGCTTTAGATGAATTCCCTGCTATTTTTGGAAATAGTATCAGAGCTATTGCAAGTGAAGTAGAAAAGATAATGCGATTTGATAATAATTGTTCCATATCTTATGAGGGTTTTATGGACTTTGGAACATGGGTAAATATGGATCCGCTTAGATGCAACTATGTATCATTTATATCTTGGGGAGAATTATTTCGTGATTACCATCTAAAAATATTAAATGAAATTTCTATTGAGAGTGAAAGTTGGTTAAATGAAACACATCCTTATATAGCATGTGAATTTATTGATTTTTGTATAGATACTGAAAAATAAGAAACCTACCATTTTTCAGGTAGCTCAACCCTGCTAAACACCCCAAAAAAAGTGCGATCAAAATCCAAGGAGTTTTCACATGCGCAAACTGCAAAACACGCTGTATATCACCACCCAAGGCAGCTATCTGCACAAGGATCGGGAGACGCTGGTGGTGGAGCAGGAGCGTAAGAAGGTGGCGCAGTTGCCGGTGCATTCCATCGGGCATATTTTCTGTTTTGGGAATGTGCTGGTGTCGCCGTTTTTGTTGGGGTTTTGCGGCGAAAATAATGTGAATTTGGCGTTTTTTACCGAAAACGGACGTTTCTTGGGGCGGCTTCAGGGGCGGCAGAGCGGCAATGTGCTGTTGCGTCGGGCGCAGTATCGAGTGTCGGAGCAAAATCCCGTGCCGATTGCGCGCAATATCATTGCGGCGAAGATTCAGGCGAGTAAGCGGGTGCTTCAGCGGCAGATTCGCAATTATGGCGAGAATGTGGCGATTCAAAGTGCGGTCGATTCTTTGAATATTTCGCTGCGGCAGTTGAAGGGCGCGACGGAGCTGGACGTGGTGCGCGGTATTGAGGGCGATGCGGCGGCGCGTTATTTCAGCGTGTTCGGGCAGCTTTTGAGCGAAAAAAGCGGCTTTTCTTTTGACGGGCGCAACCGCCGTCCGCCCAGAGACGG
>FLSK01006738.1_pt1 | contig 11952 bp, 9 predicted proteins | sample 1550541 | NCBI WGS metagenome assembly FLSK01 (sample SAMEA4031773, study PRJEB14383) | metagenome | biome: human; feature: oral; material: saliva | place: Philippines | collected 2014
CTCCCAATGTGGGGGAGTGTGGGTCTTGTTCCGCTTTGTAGCGCCTGACTAAGGGTTATTGAAACCTTCATTAAGGCAATAAAAAAGCGGTGGCAACTAGTGTGTTTGTGTGGGAGTTTTGCTAGAATTTAGGGGACGCGACTTGTCCACTACCGGGTGAGCCGTTCACATCCTTGACATCTCATAAGGAGAACAATTCATGGCTGTTATTACCGCAGTTCACGCACGCCAGATCCTGGATTCCCGTGGCAACCCGACCGTTGAGGTTGAGGTTCTGCTCGAAGACGGTGCTTTCGCACGCGCAGCTGTGCCCTCGGGCGCATCCACCGGTGAGTGGGAAGCTGTTGAGCGCCGCGATGGCGACAAGTCCGTATACCTGGGCAAGGGCGTTCTGGGTGCAGTGAAGTCTGTTATCGAAGAAATCGCTGAAGAGGTCATCGGCATTGAGGCTTCCGACCAGCGCGCTGTTGACGCAGCCATGATTGCTCTGGATGCAACCAACAACAAGGGCAAGCTGGGCGCAAACGCAATCCTGGGTGTCTCCCTGGCTGTTGCTAAGGCAGCTGCTGAGTCCGCTGATCTGCCCCTGTACAAGTACCTCGGCGGCCCGAACGCTCACGTTCTGCCCGTCCCCATGATGAACATCCTCAACGGTGGTTCTCACGCAGACTCCAACGTTGACATCCAGGAGTTCATGATTGCTCCCATCGGCTTCGACAACTACTCTGACGCTCTGCGCGCAGGTGTTGAGGTTTACCACTCCCTGAAGTCCGTGCTGCACGACCGCGGCCTGGCAACCGGCCTGGGCGACGAGGGTGGTTTCGCACCCAACCTGGAGTCCAACGCAGCCGCACTGGACCTAATCGTTGAGGCAATCGAGAAGGCTGGCTACAAGCCGGGCGAGCAGGTTGCACTGGCACTGGACGTTGCATCCTCCGAGTTCTACAACGACGGCGCATACGAGTTCGAGGGCCAGAAGAAGTCCGCAGCTGAGATGAGCGCATACTACGCTGACCTCGTTGCAAAGTACCCCCTGGTTTCCATCGAGGATCCCCTGGACGAGAACGACTGGGAGGGCTACAAGACCCTGACCGAGCAGATTGGTGACAAGGTCCAGATTGTCGGTGACGACCTGTTCGTGACCAACCCCGAGCGCCTGGCTCGCGGTATCGAAGAGGGCGCAGCTAACGCTCTGCTCGTGAAGGTGAACCAGATTGGTTCGCTGACCGAGACCCTCGACGCAATGGAGCTGGCACAGCGCCACGAGTACCGTTGCATGGTTTCTCACCGTTCCGGTGAGACCGAGGACGTCACCATCGCTGACCTGGCTGTTGCAACCAACGCTGGCCAGATAAAGACCGGTGCTCCCGCACGTTCCGAGCGCGTTGCTAAGTACAACCAGCTGCTGCGCATCGAGGAAGAGCTGGGCGAGGCAGCTGTTTACGCTGGCAAGTCCGCATTCCCCCGCTTCAAGGCATAAGTTACTGAAGCATCCGACCGCGTGAGCGGTTAGACGTCAAGGAGGCGGTGCTACCCCGTAGGGGAGTGGCACCGCCTCCTTCTCTGTGCGCGATCTATCAGCTCAGGTATGTCGTGGCAGGGTAGAATGTATCGCTTACAACATAGAGCTGGGGAAGCCCTCCGAACCCGGTAGAATATGAAGGAAGCGCTTAGCGGTACAGATTGGAACGAGGGATAGAGCAATGAGCCAGCGAGCAAACCAGCAGACCCGGTCGCACTCTACGAGTTCCACTGCACTCGCTCAGGGCGCTACCGCCTCCGATGCGCCGCGTGGCGCCGCTAAGGAAGCCCGCACCTCCCTGATGAAAAAGGCTAGTGCCCTTTTCTTCGGCGTGGGCTTGAACCAGCGCCACCCTGAACGTGAACGTCAGGCGCAGGCTCGCCGTGAGGAGCGTGCCCGCCGCCGCGCCGCAGCCCAGCAGGGCAGTGAAGAGGGCGGATACGATGCCCCCGTGGCGGCTCATATGTTCTCCGGTCGTAGCTTCCTGACCGCTGTTGTGGTGGGCGTGATTGCGCTCGGTACCGCTTACCCGGTGGTCACCTACATTGACCAGGATCGGGAAATCAAGCAGATCAACACGCACATTTCCCAGCTGCAGCAGGAGAACGCCCAGCTGAAGGCGGAGCAGACCTGGTGGAACGACGACAACTACGTTCGTCAGCAGGCACGTAGCCGCCTCTACTATGTGAACCCCGGCGACACCCCCTACGTGGTCACCGGCATTACCGAGGACTCCACGAAGGCGGACGATACTTCTGCGAACGCGAAGAACGCCCCCGAGGAAGCCTGGACCACGAAGGTTTGGAATTCTCTCGAGAAGAACTAGCCCCAGCCACCGGCAGGAACCCCCGCCCTGGCAAGCACCCGGCATAAGCGGACGAGGTGACCCCTCGTACCAGAAACTTAGGATTATGAGCACCGAAAACACCATTGAAGAGCTGAAGGCACGCACCCCCGGCGGCTTCGGCGTAACTGTTGAAACCCTGACCCCCACCGAGCAGGACATCCGTGTTCTCTCCGCGCAGCTGGGCCGTAAGGTCCGCGACGTGATTGAGATTCCGGCACGCTGCGTGTGCGGTAACCCGCTCGTGGCTGCTACCGCGCCGCGCCTGAGCAACGGCACCCCCTTCCCGACCGTTTTCTACCTGGCGCATCCGGTGATTACCGCTGCGGCTTCCCGCCTGGAGGCGGGCGGCCTGATGTACGAGATGACCGACTCGCTGGCTGAGGACGCGGACCTGGCGGCACAGTACGCTGCCGCGCACGAGAACTACCTGGCTGAGCGTGAGCGCATCCGCCTAATCAGCGGCACTGAAGAGGTCCCGGAGATTGACGGCATCTCTGCCGGCGGCATGCCGACCCGTGTGAAGTGCCTGCACGCCGTTATCGGCCACACCCTGTCGGTGGGGCGCGGCGTGAACCCGATGGGTGACCGCGGCCTGGACGCTATCGCCGAGTGGTGGACCCCCGAGGTCTGCTCCTGCGACCCCGCGTGGCGTGAAGAAGCCTAAATATTGATTCTGGTGCGCCCGCATCGTCTTGAAGGACGGTGCGGGCGCATAATAGATAGAAGAAAGAGCGCCGAAAAGCGAAAATTTTTCGCCTACGGCGCTCGCGTTGCCTTTTGGCACTGATTGGTATTGAAGACCTGAAAGGAACCCACCGTGCGCGTTGGAGCGATTGACTGCGGTACGAACTCTATTCGCCTGCTGATTGCTGATTCCACTACTGAGGTGGTGGACGGGGTCGAGAAGACCGTCCTGAAGGACGTTGTGCGTGAGATGCGCATTGTGCGTCTGGGTCAGGGTGTGGACGCGACCGGCTGGCTGGCGCAGGAGGCGCTGGACCGTACTTTCGCTGCGGCTCGTGAGTACGCGCAGTTGCTGAAGGAGCACGGCGCTGATTCGGTACGTTTTGTGGCGACCAGTGCGACTCGCGATGCGGGTAACCGTCAGGTGTTTGTGGACGGTATCCGCGAGATTTTGGGTATTGAGCCCGAGGTTATCAGCGGTGATGAGGAAGCTGCTCTGTCCTTTGCTGGTGCGGTGCGCGCTGTCGGTTACGGTGATGGCGATACCCTGGTGTTCGACCTGGGTGGCGGTTCGACTGAGTTCGTGCTCGGTGACGAGTCGGGTGTGAAGGCTTCCCGCAGCGTCAATATTGGTTGTGTGCGTCTGACTGAGCGTCACATGATGAGCGCCCCGTCGACTGACTCGCAGATTGCCCGTGTTGAGGCTGATACTGACGAGGCTCTCGAGGTGGCTCGTAAGACTGTGCCCCTGCAGGATGCACGCCGTGTGGTGGCTGTGGCTGGCACCGCGACCACTGTGGCTGCCGCTGCGCTGGGTCTGGACCGCTACGATTCTGAGGCTATTAACGCTCAAAGCTTCTCCGTAGAGACCGTTCAGAAGACCGCCCGCTGGTTGGCTTCGCTGAGCCGAGCCGAGCGTGAGGAGCTCGGCTACATGCACCCCGGCCGGGTGGATGTGATTGGTGCCGGCGCGACGATTTACGCTCGCATCCTGACCCGTCTGAATGAGATGACTGATGGTGCCGTGGATTCGGTGACCGTCAGCGAGCACGACATTCTGGACGGTATCGCTCTGTCCCAGCTGTAGGCTTGAGCGCTCGCGCCGTGAACCGATGGTGGTTCGCGGCGCGGCTCAGCTTGAGGAGTTTTAATGTTCCATTCTGAGCGTCGGCGAGGTATGCCCCTGCCCGGCTGGTCTGTTGCGCCGTCTTTCGCCTGTGCGTCTCGTGTATTTGGTGTGCGCGCTTCGGTTGGTTCTGACCGAGGCGCTACTCGCCGCATCCCTAAGGTTGCAGCTTTGGGCGCTAGTGCCGCGTTGACTCTTCTGCCGTTGTGGACCCCGCTGGCGCCTGCCGCTTGGGCGACGGACCCGACGCCTTCAGCTTCTGCGTCCCCGAGCCCGAAGAGGGAGGTGACGGCTACTCCTTCGCCGTCGGGTACTGCGGTGCCAAAGACTTCGGCAACTCCAAGTCAGGGCGCGGATACTGCCAGCGGCGATGATGTACGTCACCGCGAGTATTGGCTACGCGAGTACGGTATTACGTCGCTGTGGTCGCAGGCTACGGGTAAGGGCGTGACGGTTGCCGTAATTGATACGGGCGTGGACGGTACCCACCCGGATCTTGAAGGTAATGTTCTGCGCGGTACCGATGTCTCGGGCGTGGGTAGCGAGGACGGTTGGAAGGGCCTGGGTGCTGAGCCGATGCACGGCACGGAGGTTGCTTCTCTGATTGCAGGTCACGGCCACGATACGCAGGGTTACTCTGCGATTGCTGGCCAGCCGGGTAAACCGACCGGCATGATTGGTGTGGCTCCCGAGGCGAAGATTCTGCCGATTTCGCTGAATATGGGTACGACCGGCGGCAAGAGCATTGATGAGCAGATTCCGGCGGCGGTGCGTTATGCGGTCGACCACGGGGCTCAGATTATCAATATGTCGATTGGCTCGAATAAGACGAGCTGGCCGCAGAGCTGGGATGAGGCTTTTGCGTATGCGGAGCAGAAGGGCGTGCTGATTGTTGCGGCTGCGGGTAACCGCGGTAGCGGTTTGACGCAGGTTGGTGCTCCGGCGACGATTCCTGGCGTGTTGACGGTGGGTGGTATTGACCGGAATAAGCAGGTTTCTGAGGGGTCGTCGACTCAGGGCATTTCGATTGCTGTGGTTGCTCCGAGTACGGACATGATTGCGGCGGCTCCCGGTAATGGGTACATGCTGTGGTCGGGTTCTTCGGCGGCAGCCCCTCTGGTGACGGGTGTTGCGGCGTTGTTGAAGCAGAAGTATCCGCAGGAGTCGGCGGCTCAGCTGGCTCAGCGTTTGATTGCTTCGGCTGATGATGCTGGTGCGACGGGCCGTGACCCTTTGTACGGTTACGGTGTGTTTAACCCGCAGGATGCGATGGCTTTGCCCGCGCCTACGGTGACGGCAAATCCGCTGGGCTCGATTTCTGAGTGGATTGCGGTGCATCGTAAGCAGCAGGTGAGTGAGCCGACTCCGAGTGATGCTGCTCCGGTGCATGAGGAGGGTGAGAGCATTGTGAAGGCGGCTGCGCCGGATGCGCGTCGCCCTCCGGAGGATCGTGGTTGGTTGCCGCCGGTGATTTTGGCGGCTTTGACGTTGTGGTTGACGATTATTACGGCTGGTTCGGTGCATCGTTTGCACAGGATGCACGTGAGTGCGGGGCAGGCTGCGCGTATGGCTCGTGATGCGGCGCATCATCCGGGTGCTCATCATGGAAAGCGTCGCGTTTCTGTGGGGTCGCAGCAGGGTGCCCGGAAGGGGACTCGTTAGGGCTCTTGCGAGTCTGGGTTGCCGGTGTTTTTCTTCTCTGAGGGAGCTTCTTCTGTTCGCCCGGGGCTGACTTTTGAGTTGGTCCCGGGCTTTGTTGTTGGAACCTAAGTTTCGGAAGACGGCACGCATCAATAAACGAAAATATCGAACATGCCGCGTAAAAAACGGAAAGGGTAATTTTGACCGTAACCCGCATCACGAGATGAACCCTGTTCATATCTTCAAAACTTTTAACTTAGGGTCAGCTCAAAGGGATCATAAGTGCGAAATTACCTAAACAAAGGCGTAAAATAGAAGACGACAGGTATGTGATAGACAGGCTCGTGCTGCTAGCCACTTCGCGTTGCGCAAGGACTTCCAGAGCGGGCCGCTTTGTTCGTCAGGGGAGCTTTCGGAACGACCCGAAAGTTGCACATACCACCCTACCGGGGCTACCGAACCTCGGTACCTAAAGACTAGGAAGTAACAAAATGGCATTCACTAAGGTGGCACAGGACCGTCCTCGCGTCCTGATCGTCGGTGGCGGCTACGTCGGCTTCACCGTTGCTAAGAAGATCCAGAAGGCTATCAAGGAGACCGGTGGCGTTGTCACCATCGTTGAGCCGAACCCCTACATGACTTACCAGCCCTTCCTCCCCGAGGTTGCAGCAGGTTCCATGGAAGGCCGTAACGCAACTGTGCCGCTGCGCCAGCACCTGCGCGACACCGAGCTGATCCCCGGCCGCGTTCTCTCCATCGACCACGCAAACCGCACCGCTGTAGTGGAGCCCACCGATAACGGTGAGCCCTTCGAGCTGAAGTACGACGAGATCGTCCTCGGCGCAGGCGCTGTGACCCGTGCATTCCCGATTCCGGGTCTGGCAGAGGTTGCTATCGGTCTGAAAACCATTGAAGAGGCAGTTTCTGTTCGTAACTGGGTTCTGGACCGCATCGAGGTCGCATCCATGCTGTCCGACCCTGAAACACGTCGCCGTGCCCTGACCTTCGTCATTGTTGGTGGTGGCTTCGCTGGCGTTGAGACCATCTCCGAGCTCGAGGACATGGCACGCGTTGCTGTTGAGCGCAACGAGCGTCTTTCCGTTTCCGACCTGCACTTCGTCATGATTGAGGCTGCACCGCGCATCATGCCCGAGGTTCCCGCAGACCGTGCAGAGAAGGTCGTTGCAGAGCTGCGTGCGCGCGGCATCGAAATCCTGCTGAACACCTCCCTGGCTGACGCAACCGACGGCAACCTGCAGCTGATTAACATGGCTGACAAGTCCCCCGCAGGCGAGATCAAGACCGACACCCTGATTTGGACCGCAGGCGTGGCAGCATCCCCGATGCTGAAGAACACCGACTTCCCGATTGACGAGCGTGGCCGCGTTCGCGTGAGCGCAGACCTGCGCGTCACCGGCGACGACGGCGTGGTTGAGGGTGCATGGGCTGCAGGCGACAACGCAGCTGTTCCGGACCTCTCCGGCGGCGGCGTGGGTGGCTTCTGCGTTCCCAACGCTCAGCACGCTTCCCGCCAGGCTGTCGTTCTGGCTAAGAACCTGCTGGCTGCTCGCCGCGGCGAGCCCCTGACCGACTACTACCACGAGACCATCGGTGTTGTGGCAGGTCTGGGCCTGTGGAAGGGCGTTGCAAACTTCAAGGGCAAGACCATTGGCGGCCCGCTGGCATGGATCATGCACCGCGGCTACCACGGCTCTGCAATCCCCACCACCGAGCGTACCGTTCGCGTTATGACCACCTGGGCTCTGAACCAGATCTTCGGTCGCGACACCTCCTCGATTCGCCACCAGCGTTCCCCGCGCCTGGCATTCCAGGAAGCAACCGGTACTGCACCGGCACGCCAGAAGGCAAAGCTCTAAAATAGCCTGACTTAGGGGTACGCCCCTGGGATAGCGCATTTGAGATAAAAGCAATGGGCGGTGCGGAAGACTTTGGTCTTCCGCACCGCCTATTTTGCGCCTGGATGCTTGCGAGCTGTCTAGCTTAGCTCCCCACCAGCGCTTTTGCGTGATGCTTGCTGCGGTGGGGTGCGGGGAACTGTTTGAAATGTGTCTCTGCTTAGATTCGAGTGCGTTTTCGTGGAATAATAAATATTTGTGTCCCGGACTGTTCGGGATACGCCCTCATAGTCCAATTGGCAGAGACAGAGGACTTAAAATCCTTGTGTTCTGGGTTCGAGTCCCAGTGGGGGCACTGCATAGACACGCGTAGATGCGCGGTATAGATAGGCGGCGGCTCTTCCCGTAGGGGAGGAGTCGCCGCTCGCGTGTTTGAAGGTTTACATGTCTGGGTTTTTTGGGGGGGGGGTAAAAGACGATGCCCCCGACCAGTTCGGTTGCCATGGGGATGCCCACCTGCTCGAAGGAAGCGATGGTACCCGCGGGCTCCACGCTCAAAAACGCCCGCATACCGTCTTCCGGAGCTTAAAAACGTGAGACCCTAGAAGAGACACAGCCACAGATACACCCCAACCTGAATGGGGTAGCAGGGGCAGAAAGGCACCGCATGCAGACTAAACCCTCCATCATTGCTGTCGATATGGACGGCACATTCCTCACAGACTCCAAAACTTTCGACACCGAACGTTTCTCGCGCATCCTATCCCGCCTGCAGGCGCAGGGAATTCACTTTGTTGTGGCGAGCGGAAACACCTACGCCAAGCTGCGGGACTATATGCGCGGCTTTGAAGGGCGAGGTCTTACCTATATTGCTGAAAATGGGGCATACCTTGCTGATGAGAGCGGTCAGCTTGCCGTGCATCCCTTTGTGGAAGAGGATGTGCCGCGCATCATTGAGATAGTGCAGGGACTCGACCAGATTGGTTTGCTGATCTGTACTACCGAAGGTATCTACCTGCCTAAGGACCGCTGTGACCAGATTGTGCACATGATTCGCGGCTATTTTGAAGACACCGGTCAGGAGCTTCCCGAAACCCTCACCCTGGAGGACTTTGCGGCGTTCTTCTTCCCCGGCTCGGTCATGGTTGACTCTGTTGAGGATTTTGAGGGCGCACCCATTAAGTTCCCGCTGTTGACTCCGCCTAAGCAGACGCAGCAGTTGAGCGTTTACCTGCGTGAGGTTCTTCCGCAGACCGTCACTCCGATGGTTAGCGGCTTCGGTGCCATTGATCTGGTGCGTACCGGCGTTAATAAGGCGACCGGTCTGAAGGACCTGTGTGAGCGTCTGGATGCTGATCCGGCGGGCATTCTTGCCTTCGGTGACGGTGAGAACGACATGGAGATGCTCCGCTACGCGGGCTGGGGTGTTGCTATGTCTAATGCCCCGGAGGTTGTGCGAAATGCTGCTGATGAGGTGATTGGCTCGAACGAGGAACAGGCAGTTCTGGAGTATCTGGAGCAGCTCCTGGACCGTTTGGAAGCTTCGCACTAGACGCTTCACAAAGAGACGCGCAGAAGCGTTTGCGTGCGGGGCGGTGCGGACCTGGGTGAACCTCAGGTAAACACCGCCCTGAAATATTCTGGCAAAGCTGCTAGAAGCCCATGCTGGTAACGAACAGCGCCCGTGAGCACAGAATCTATCCGATATAATTAACAGAATTAGTTTTGTACCCGTTTAAGGAGAGCATGATGGCGGGAAACCCGCTTCTGAATTCGATGACGAAGAATGTCACTCAGGGTGACTCTCGTTTCGGTCGTTTTGGTGCGCAGCCGCAGCAGACCAGCCAGCAGGCGCAGTACGGTCAGCAGGCACAGTACGGTCAGCAGTATGATCAGCAGGGCTACGGCCAGAACACCTACGGCCAGCAGCCCTATGGCCAGCAGTATGGTCAGCCCCAGTACGGTCAGCAGGCACAGTACGGCCAGCCGTACGGTGAGGCTGACTACGGCGTAGCAGCCCCCACCTACTCGGAGCCCATCCCCGCCGGTGAGCGCCTGACCATGAACGATGTCTTGGTTAAGACCGGTATCAACCTGGGCCTGGTCGCTGTCGGTGCCGCTGTTGCATGGAATGCACCGGTGCTGCTGCTCCTGGGCATGGTTGGCGGTCTGGTCCTGGGTCTGGTGAACTCCTTCAAGAAGAAGGTTTCCCCGATTCTGGTCATGACCTACGCGCTCATGGAAGGTCTGCTACTCGGTGGTCTGTCCGCTGTTGTGGATATGCGCTACCCCGGCGTGGCAGTTCAGGCGGTTCTGGCAACCCTCGTGGTTGCGGGTGTGACCCTGGCTCTCTTCGCCAACGGCAAGATTCGCACCACCCCCAAGCTGAATAAGATTTTCATGATTGGTGCGCTCAGCTACCTGGGTTACGGCCTGGTGTCCATGCTGACCGCGGGTATCTTCGGTTCCTCGCTGAACAGCTTCTCTATTGGTGGTATTCCGCTGGGCCTGGTGGTTGGTCTGTTCGCTGTTGCGCTGGCAACCTACTCGCTGCTGCTGGACTTCACCACCACCTCCGAGGCTGTGGAGGCTGGCCTGCCCGAGCGTGAGTCCTGGCGCCTTGCATTCGGCCTGACCGCTTCTCTGGTCTGGCTGTACGTTGAGATCCTGCGTGTTCTCATGTACCTGGCAAGCATCTTTAGAAACGACTAAAGCTCACTATGAGGCGGCGGTACCGTGATGGTGCCGCCGCCTTTGCCGCTTTACTTCCCCGATGTATCGAGGCGCAGGGGAGGAGCGCAACAACATCACCACATACCGCCTTCCGCTGGGGCAGCCGAAGCTGCCCCGCGCGGGCGCGACACCGATAACGATTTGGAGACACCGTGAAAATTACACCTGTCGCAGAAGAACATGTAGCCGAGGAGGAGCGCGGCTACCGGGTGCCTTTTGCTATGGAAGTTGCTGGTGCTTGGGCGTGGCGCATCATTATGATTGCCGGTGCCGGTTGGATCCTTTGGAAGGGCCTGGGGCACGTCTCCCTGCTGGTTATTTCTCTTCTGGTGGCTCTGCTGCTGGCGGCTCTGCTGAGCCCCGCCGTGATGCTTCTGCGTAAGAAGGGCGTTCGTGCCGGTGGCGCGGCGGCTATTGCCGAAATCGGTATGATTCTGGTGCTCGCCGGTATTATTTCGCTGACCGGTCAGCAGATTCTGCGCGGTTTTGTGTCCATGGCGGATAAGGCGATGCAGGGCTACCAGCAGCTGATTGGTTGGCTGAAGGACCTCGGTTACGAGTTCGGTGCAGACCAGCTGAACCAGCTGCTGGAACAGATGGAGAGTGCTGCAACCAATAACCCCAGCTCCGTGCTGCACGGTGTGTCTCAGGTGGGTTCGACTGCGGCTGAGGTTGCGACCGGTACCCTGCTGACCCTGTTTACCCTGGTTTTCTTCCTGATGGAGGGTGAGCGTATCTGGCTGTTCGTCACTCGCCTCTTCCCGAAGGACGCGCGTGCCGCAGTCAACGGTGCGGGTCGCGCGGGTTGGAAGTCCCTGGGTGCGTACGTGCGCGTTCAGATTCTGGTGGCGGCTATTGACGCTATCGGCATCGGTATTGGTGCCGCAATTCTGGGTGTTCCGCTGGCTATCCCGCTGGGTGTGTTGGTCTTCCTCGGTTCTTTCGTTCCGGTGATTGGTGCCCTCATTTCCGGTGCTGTGGCTGTGCTGCTGGCGCTGGTTGCTCTGGGCCCGGTGCAGGCGCTGATTATGCTCGGTATTGTTCTGCTGGTTCAGCAGCTCGAATCCAACATTCTGCAGCCGCTCATTATGGGTAAGGCTGTCTCCCTGCACCCGCTGGCTGTTATTTTCTCGGTGGCTGGTGGCTCCATGATTTTTGGTGCGGTGGGTGCTCTGTTCGCCGTGCCGACTCTGGCTGTGGTCAACGCGGTGGTGCGTTACCTGGCGAATCGTGACTGGGAGAAGGAGGCGCCTCGTGAGGAGGAGTTCCTCTTCCCGCACGAGGTGGCTCGCCGCGAGCAGGCTGAGGAGAAGGCCCAGGAACGGCAGGAGAGCGTCAAGAATCTGGCCTCCCGGGTGCCGAGCCGTCAGAAGGCTGAGGAGCCTGAGAACCAGGCTTCCGAGGCTTCGGACTCCTCCGAAGACTAGGGGCCTGCATCGAGCGGGAGGTTTTGGCGTAGGGCACCCCGCCACCCTCGATAACGCACCGCTAACTCGTCCCGGCGATACCGCCGGCCGCGATGCCGTCTACGGCGGTGTCTCGC
>FLSK01030976.1_pt1 | contig 11949 bp, 10 predicted proteins | sample 1550541 | NCBI WGS metagenome assembly FLSK01 (sample SAMEA4031773, study PRJEB14383) | metagenome | biome: human; feature: oral; material: saliva | place: Philippines | collected 2014
CTAAAGAAAAAAGGAGATAGATATGTCTTAATAGAAATTCGTTCATATAATGGCTATACATTCAAAGAAATAAATACTGTCTATGCTGGTGTAATGGAGTTAACTTCTAAAGAGGCTAAAGAAAAGAAAAATATGTATAGTACTGCAATTACAGAAGGCTTTCAAATTGTATCTTCTGAGAGAACAACTAATACAATTTTAGTTGATTTAGAAAAATTTGAATATATTTGGTTAGATACAAATATGGCCAGCTATATGTTAGGTGTTATGTATGGAAATGCTTTAAGTAATGAAGAAATACCTTATTTAAATGATTTGCTAAGATATTTCTCAAGAAAACAATATGTTACTATGTATGACTTATTGAAATTAAATGCTGATGCCAGAGGAGTTTTAACAAAAGATAAAAAAGAAGCAGATATTATATTTGAAAAAGTGGATAATAAAAATAACTTAGCACTTGCTGATATTTTAAGCAATTATCTTTAATTTGTTCTTGTGAAAAGATATATTTTATGTTAGAATAGAAAAAAATTAGAGGTTTTGCTGTTCAAAAGTTATTCCTACTTCTATTATTGAAAGAGGGAGGAAAGACTTCGAGTCCCCTCCATTAACTTGAGTAACACACACAGCAATTGATACCTCTATTTTTTATTTATCCATCTATCTTGAAACCAATACCATTGTTCTGGTTTATTTAAGATAATCTTCTCATAAACTTTTAGAAGCCTATCTGTTAAATCGCTTTCATTAGTATAATTTTCAGGATGAATAATTTCATCAATATAGATATTACAGATATTATTGTTGTCCACTTCATTATGAATAACTATAATAGGTAATTTCTCTCTCATAGAAAAGAATGCTGTAAAACCTGAAGCTGTTGTTGGTAAATTAAAAAAGTTTACTTTCTCTCCGTTGGGTTTTCTAACATCATTTAACATAATAAAGAAACCTTTAGATTTCTTATGCTTAAAAAGTAATTTAATATTTTGTTCTGTGAAAGAAAGCATATTTTTCTTGAATCTAATTTTATTCATATAGGCTTCAATAAATCTATTGGGAACAGGTCTTATAATTATAAACATCTGTTCATCTATGATGGGATACATACTCATATGAAAGAAGCCGTAATGTAATGTGGCTAAAACAATTCTATCATTTGTTTCTTTTAATTTTTCAAGTAGTTCTATATTGTGAATGATAGGTGGATATTTCTCAGCATATTCATAAATCCAAAAAGGTAATAAAAAAGACTTCATAGTATTTCTATAGGACTTAATAGCTATATCTTTGATTTGTCTATCTGTTAAATTATAGTTATACTGCTCATTTAAAATTAAATTTAGATTTCTCAATGATAACTTTCTACCTTTTGGAATCAAGTAATATAAAAATAAACCTAGAAATTCAGAAAATTTTAATTTGATTTTACTAGGTAAGATTTTAAAAATAGATATAAATATTAAAAATATAAGATAGATTATAAAATCAAATATTAGTTTCAATATTATCACAACCTTAGAAATTAGTTTTAATAAGAAAATAAATGAGTATTCTTAAAAATTTGCTTAAGACTACTGCGACGTCCATTATTGTTGAGTGAGCCTTTGTGGAGCTCACGAGACACTAATGGCAGGCAAGTAGTCGCTATATATAATAAAAGTTAATAATAATTTTTAACGAATTATTTTCTTATTAATATTTAAATCATTATAACATAAAGAGGGGAATATGATAAATAAAGTAAAATTAGGAATAAACAATCTATATTTATTTAAAAATAATAATGATGATTACTTGTTGCTTGATACTGCTTTGCCTTGCAAAAAAAAGATAATTTTAGATGAAATCAATAAACTTATTGGTGACTACAATAAAATTAAAGTAATAGTGATTACTCACTCTCATTCTGACCATATTGGAAATTTAAAATTATTATTAGAGAAAATAAAAAGAGAAAATAAAATTGTAATAGCACATAACAATGCTAAAGATATTATGCTTACAGGAGAAAAAGTAATTCCCAATGGTTTCTATAAATTTTCAAAATATGTTTCTAAAAAAATAAAAGCCAAGTCTTCAGGAAATTTTCAAAAAGGCTTTGAAAACCTGACAGAAGAATACTTCAAATATGTAAACTTTTTAGATTTTAAAGATTATGAAGAATTTTCTTTAGATAAATATGGTTTTGAGAATTTAAAATTAATCTACACTCCAGGACATTCAAAGGATTCGATTTCTCTTGTCTACAATGATGATTACTTGTTCTGTGGAGATATGGTTCAAAATCTATGCTTTAAATATCCTCTGATACCACTTTTTGGAGATGATATAGAAGAATTAATCAGTTCTTGGAAAAAAGCCATAGCTAAAAATTATTCAAGGATTTATCCTGCTACTTCTAAAAGCTATATCTTAAGAGAAGATTTAATTAAAAAATTGGAGAAATATGAATAAGATAGAATTTAAAATTATAAGAGGAAACGAGAGAAGTGAAGAAATAAGTGAAATTCTAAATGAAGAAGATATGGAAAGTTCCATACAAATTAAATATATAAAATATCCTAATCTCTTTGAATCGTTGAAATTAGATGGAGTAAGGGAACCACTTATTGTTCCTGGAATAGATACTACAAATGACAGAATGGTAGGTTTAGGAGCTTGTACCATATTTGAAGATAATATTGCTTACTTAAATTCTTTTAGAATAAGGACAGAATACAGAAACAAGGTAAATTTTGGAAATGGCTATAAAAAAATTATAGAAGAATTAGAAAAAGAAGGGATAGACACAATTATCACAACTATTCTGGACGATAATAAAATGGCGAAAGAAATACTTACTAAACAAAGAAGAAATATGCCAATCTATGAGTTCTATAAAAATATAACTTTCTATAGCATAAAAAATATTAAGAAAAATAGCCTAGTTATAGATGATTTATATGTAACAGAATATAAAAATTTTAGAATAGAAATTAAAAATAAGACAAATAAAAAATATTTTGTTGAAGATTACAAAGGCATATATAAATTTTTGTATAAGATGAGAAAAGTTATCTCTTTCTTTGGTTATCCTGAACTACCAGAGAAAAATACTGAAATGAAATTTCTATATGTCGATATAATTGCAAAAGATGATGACTATAGTAATACTTTGGAAGCTATAAAACATTTACAGAATATAGGCTGTTCTTGTGATTTCTTCATGATAGGTACTTATGAAAATTCATCACTAGATATGGAACTAAAGAAAATTAAATCTTTTAAATATAAAAGTAAACTCTATAAAGTATATTATGGAGAAGATAAAAATAAGGGAAAAGATATAAGATTCAAATTTTGGAACTTGTAAAAGAGGTGAAATAAAATGGAACTAAAGGGCGATATAGTTAAGATCAATGAAATTTCACAGAGTGAAATAGAAGAAATGTATATTTTAATGACCGAGTTTTACAATGATGTTGAAAAAGATGTATTTTTAAAAGATTTAAAAGAAAAAGATTATTGTATTATTTTGAAAGATGATAAAAATAAAGTAAAAGGCTTTTCAACTCAAAAGATAATGAACTTTACTTTAGGAAATGAAGAAATATATGGAGTATTTTCAGGTGACACAATAATAGATAAAGAAAATTGGGGAAACTTAACTCTATTTAAAGTTTTTGCTAATTTCTTCTTTCCCTTTGGAGAAAAATACAAGAATTTCTATTGGTTTTTAATAGTCAAAGGCTACAAGACTTATAAATTTCTTCCAACTTTCTATAAAGAATTTTATCCCAATTATAAGGCTGAAACTCCTGAGAAATTTAAAAATATAATGGATCTCTTTGGTGAAATTAAATATCCAAATGAATATAACAAAGAAAATGGAGTAATAGAGTACAAAGGAATAAAAGACTCATTGAAAAAAGGAGTTGCTGATATAACTGAAAAAGAGTTAAAAGATAAAAATGTTCAATTCTTTTTAGAAAGTAATCCTGATTATGAAAAAGGGAACGATTTAGTTTGTATCACTTCTTTAAAAGTTGAAAATCTAAAAGAAAAGACATTAAAAATTTTATTCACTTAATTTATTGAAAAATAGTTCGTTACTAACCAGATTTTTTTAATATATAAACTGCCTGATAGCCATTAGTGTCTCGTGAGCTCCGAAATGCTCACTCAACAATAATGGACATCGCAGCAGTTTTAAAAACTCAAAATGCAATTTTAACTATTTTTCAATGGAATCATTCAAATGGGAAGGAAATCTATGTTATCAAAACTTTATCTTTATATTGTTCATAGTATATTTTTACTTTTCTACAAAAAAGAGTATAGAAAATATATGAATAGTAGAAATATTTTAGAGATACAAGAAAATAAATTAAAAGAGATTTTAGAAAACAATAAGAATTCTCTTTATGGGAAAAAATATAACTTTGATAAAATAAAAACTATTGAAGATTTTCAGAGAGAAGTTCCATTTACAACATATGAAGATTATCTACCCTATATAGAAAAAATAAAGAATGGCGAAGAGCATATACTGACTTATGAGAAAGTTAAGATGTTTGAGTTAACAAGTGGTTCAACTTCTGCAAGTAAATTAATACCTTATACTGATAGTTTAAAAAAAGAGTTTCAAGCTGGTATAAAAGTTTGGTTGTATTCACTATATAAAAAATACCCTAGCTTAAAATTTGGAAAAAGTTATTGGAGTATCACTCCTAAAATAGATTTTCAACATAAAGAAAAATCTCTTATTCCCATAGGCTTTGAAGAAGATAGTGAGTATTTTGGAAATTTAGAAAAACATCTGATAGACTCTATCTTTGTAAATCCTAAGGACATTAAAAATGAAAAAGATATGGATAGATTTTACTTCAAAACTCTTTCAACACTTGTTGCAGAAGAAAATATTAGACTTTTTTCTTTTTGGAGTCCTAGCTTACTACTTTTATTAATAGAGTATTTAGAAAAGAATTCTGAAAAGATTTTAAAAACTCTCAAAGAAAAGAGAAAACAAGAAGTGAGAAAATATATAGAAGCCAAAGAATATCATAAAATTTGGAAAAATCTAATCCTTATAAGTTGTTGGGGAGATATGAATTCAACTGAATATCTAAAAAAGATACAAGAGCTCTTCCCTAAAACAATAATTCAAGAGAAAGGTTTGCTTGCAACAGAAGGATTTATTTCATTTCCTGATACCGAGAAAAATCTTTCTAAACTAAGTTTCTATTCACATTTCTTTGAGTTTCTGTCTTTAGATGATAATAAAATTTATAATATTTCAGAAATTGAAGCTAATAAAAAATATGAACTTATTCTTACAACTTCTGGAGGTCTATATAGATATTGTATAGGTGATATCATAGAAGTAATTTCCATTGAAAATAATGTTCCCTACATAAAATTTGTTGGAAGAAAAGGGTCAGTATCTGATTTGTTTGGTGAGAAACTAGAGGAAAGTTTTTTGAAAAATATAATCCAAACTTACAAACAAAAAATAGATTTCTATATGTTTGCACCTAATAGAAATCACTATATACTTTTTATAAAAACTGATAGAAAAATAAATGTTCAAGATTTAGAAAATAAACTAAGAGAAAATTTTCACTATGATTATTGTAGAAAATTAGGGCAATTAAAAGCAATAAAAGTGTTTACATTAACTGGTCAGCCTGAAAAAGAATATATAGAGGCTTGTCAAAATAAAAATCAAAAATTAGGAAATATCAAAATGATAGCTCTTTCAAAAGAAAGTGGCTGGGAGAATATCTTCAGTGGATATTTTCAAGAAAGTGAGGACAAATGAAGATAGCTTTTTTAGCACCTGCTGGTGCAATGCACCGTTTTAATGGAAGTTTTGGAAAAAGTCTCCATTATGCACCATTAACATTAACAACTCTGGCAGCATTAATTCCTGAAAGTTTAAATGCTGAAGCAAAAATTTATGATGAAACTATTGAAAAAATTCCTTTGGATTTAGAAGCTGATATTATCGTTATGACTTCTATCACAGGAACATCTCAAAGATGTTATGCCTATGCAGATTATTTTAGACAAAGAGGTATCACTGTTGTTTTAGGTGGAGTTCACCCCTCACTTATGCCAGAAGAAGCCTCTCAACATGCAGATGTTGTAATGATAGGATTTGCTGAACAAACTTTTCCACAAATGCTTTTAGATTTTAAAAATGGAAGTTTAAAAAGAATGTATATTCAAGATAAGGAGTTTAATTTAGATAATAAGGTAATTCCTAGAAGAGAGCTTTTACAAAAAGATAAATATATCACAACGGCAACTGTTGAAGTTGTTAGAGGTTGTTCATTACCTTGCACTTTCTGTGCCTATCCAACTGCCTTTGGAAGAAAAATATATAAGAGACCTATAAAGGAAGTCTTGTCTGAGATTGAAATGTTCTCTGAAAAGATTATCCTCTTCCCTGATGTAAATCTAATCGCTGATAGAGAATATGCTATGAGACTTTTTAAAGAAATGAAATCTCTAAATAAATATTGGATGGGACTTGTAACTTCTTCTGTGGGTATAGATGAAAATATGATTAAGACTTTTGCAGATAGTGGTTGTAAAGGCTTGTTGATAGGTTTTGAGTCTATCACACAGGAATCTCAAAGTTATATCAATAAGGGTATAAACAAGGTTGCTGATTATGCAGAACTTATGAAAAAACTTCATGACTATGGAATTTTAGTGCAAGGTTGTTTCGCCTTTGGAAGTGATGAAGAAGATACTTCTGTATTTGAAAGAACTGTTGAAGCTGTCGTTAAAGCCAAGATTGACTTACCTAGATACAGCATTCTAACTCCTTTCCCTAAAACACAATTCTATGCTCAACTTGAAGCAGAAAACAGAATATTTGAAAAGAATTGGGCTATGTATGATGTGGAACACTGTGTATTTACTCCTAAGAAAATGACAGTTGAGGAATTAGAAAAAGGTACTGCTTGGGCTTGGAGAGAAACATATAGTATGAAGAATATCTTTAAAAGGTTGGCACCTTTTACTCATAGTCCTTGGATATCTTTACCTTTAAACATAGCATATAGAAAATATGCTGATAAGTATGAACATTTTACAAGGGAAGTTATGTGTGATAACTCTGATATACCCTTAATATTTGAAAAATAAGAAAGAAGTGAAAATATGAAAATAGATAAAATAGCAATATTAAATGATATTTCTTCAGATAATATAAATCTAATCAGTTTTTTAGATACATTTGCTAAATTTTCTCAAAATACAGAAGATATTGAAGAATTTGTATATTTGAATGAAAATATATCTCAAAGTTTTTTTAAGCTAACAAAGTTGAAAAAGGAAGACTTAGAAAATATTTTAGACATTCTAAAACTCATTAAAGATAAATCTAAAAAAGAAGATTTAGATATATATGGTGAGGAAGTTGAAAGAGGAATTAATGAAGTAAATTGGCTTATTGAAGAAAAAAATCTTTATCAAAATATTTTTCAAGAATTTGATAATAAAAAGGTTTTGGATAAAAATTCTATAGTGAATGAATTATATAAAAATGAAGATGTTTTTCAAAGTCAGTATTTAATAAAAACTTTTTCAAATAAACTATGGAAAGAATTAGATGAAGAAACTATTATCAATTTTTTAAACGGTTTAGATTTTTACTATTTAAGTGATGAAGCATATTTCTTTATTCTTCCTGCTTGCATCAGACATGGTCTTGAAAAATTTGAGGATAATGAACAACTGGACTATTTAACATTCTTTTTATCTGATAAAGAAAGAGTTAATTATGCTGATGAAAAAATTAAAACATTAGTTGTTTCTTATCTAAATCTATTAAAAAAATTAAATTTTTCAGGCTATTTTGAAAAAGAAGAAAAAGAATGCTTGGACTTATGGAAATAAAACCTCTAACAATTAATATAAAAAGTAGGAGTTGTTGCAGCAACTCCCACATAAAAGCTTAATAAGCTTTTTTAGATAATAGTAAAAAAATAACTATTATCAGTACGATAAAAAGAATTTTTTTCAACCTTTCCACCTCCTTTTAAGAAAGTTTCAAGGAGAAAAAATGGCAAATAAATTATAACATTGACAATGTAAAAAATAAAGACTATAATAAAGATACGATAAAAAGAATTATAAAAATGGTAAAAGAGCTACTAATTGCAGTTAGTAGCTCTTTTTATTTATTTTTATTTATTTAATATTCTTTTTAATTCTGTTGCAACAAATTCAACATGTGGTCCTATTATAACTTGCACTGCTTCTTTTGAAGGTTTTAAAAGACCTGGAACTAATTTCTTTATTTCAGAATCTTGAATTTTGTCACTGTCTTTAACTTTTAATCTAAGTCTTGTTGTACAGTTGTCAACTTCAACTACGTTTTCTGCTCCACCTAAGTAAGTTGCTAGGCTTTCAGCTAATGCAGTATTAGAAGTATTTATTCTTACAGCTTCTGCTTTTTCTTCTTCACTTTCTTCTCTACCTGGAGTTTTTAAATTGAAAGCTTTTATAACAAATAAGAAAACAAAGTAGTAAATTACGAAGAAAATTAAACCTAAAACTATTAACATAAATGGACTTTGAGCATTAGGATTTTTTAAAGATAGGAAGAAGTCAATAAATCCTCCTGAGAAACTGAATCCTGCCATCCAGTTAAATGATGCTGCTAAGAATAGAGCAAGTCCTGTTAACAATGCATGTACTAGATATAAAAGTGGTGCAACAAACATGAATGCGAATTCTATTGGTTCAGTAACTCCTGTTAAGAAACTTGTAAATCCTGCTGCTACCATTATTGAAACTATTTTATTTCTATTTTCAGGTTTTGAAGTTTGAACAAATGCTAGACAAGCCCCTAAAAGTCCAAACATCATTATTGGGAAGAATCCTGCTTGATACATTCCAACATGATATGTTCCTTGTAATATTTCTGGTAAGTCTGCATAAGCCATTTCTGGTGCTCCCCAGAATCTTCCTATATCATTTATTCCTGCAACATTGAACCAGAAAACTGAGTTTACTGCATGGTGTAATCCTACAGGAATCAATAATCTATTAAGGAATCCATAGATACCTGCTCCAATTGGTCCTAATTTAGCAATACTTGTACCAAAAGTTACTAAAGCTCCAAATATAGCTGGCCATATGTAAGTTAAGATGAAAGATACTATTATCATAACAACTGATGTTATAATTGGAACGAATCTCTTTCCACTAAAGAAAGCTAAGAATTTAGGTAATTCAGTCTTGTGGAACTTATTGTATAATTCCCCTGATATAACCCCACAAAGTATTCCTATAAATTGGTTATTTACCTTTCCAAAAGCTGCATGAACTTGTTCAGGATCTATTCCCATTATTTGTGCCACTGCACCTTTAGATAACAATGTTGTTACAATTTCAAAGGCTACCAATCCAGCAAGTGCTGCTGCTCCATCTTTATCCTTCGAAATACCATAAGCAACCCCAACTGCAAATAGTATTGGCATATTATCTATAACTGCTGCTCCTGCTTTTATTAAGAAAGCTGCTAATTGACTGTTTGCCCCCCATCCAGTTGGATCTATCCAGTAACCTAATCCTAGCATTATTGCTGCTGCTGGTAAAACGGCAACTGGAACCATAAGTGCTTTACCTATTTTTTGCAAATAACTAAACATAAACTCTCCTCCTTTTATTTTAAAACGATTATAAACTAATTATATCATATTATATTTAAAGTCAATATCTTTTTTGTGCTTTTTTATAGATTTGATTCAAAAATATTCTATTTTGAATTATAAATAAACAAAAAATCAAAGAAAATTTCTCTTTGTTTCTCTTGAAACATAATATATAATAGAACTAAAAGAAAAAGATGTGAGAGGATATGGAAAAATTAAAAACTATAAAAAGAGAATGCTCTGTGGAATTTGAAGAAAAAAAATCAAAATTTATTGCCTCTGTGAAACCTGTTTTTTCAAAAGAGGAAGCAGAAGAATATATAAATTATATTAAGAGTCTCCATCCAAATGCAACTCATAATTGTTCTGCTTATAAAATAAATAATAAAGGCTTAGAATTTTTTAAAGTTGACGACGACGGCGAGCCAAGTGGAACAGCTGGTAAACCTATGGGTGATATTATAAATTATATGGAAGTAACTAACTTAGTTGTTATTGCTACTAGATATTTTGGTGGAATTAAATTAGGTGCTGGTGGTCTGGTTAGAAATTACGCTAAGACTGCTAAACTTGGAATAACTGAAGCAGAAATTATAGATTTTGTTAACAAAGTTGACTTACTTTTTGAGATTCCTTATGAAAAATTGGGAGAAATAGAAAAGCTATTAAAAGATTATGAAGCTGAGGTTATAGATAAGTCATTTTTAGAAAAGATAATTTTTAAAGTTAGGATAAATGAGGAATTTCTAACTAATTTAGAAAACTATCCATATATTAATCTAATTGATTCTTAAGTAAGTAAAAAAACTTTGTAAAATAAAGACTATATATGGTATAATTGCTAGTAGTAGTATTATAAATAAAGAGGTGATTTAATGGAAGCTATATTATTACCTTTAGTGGTAATGTTCTTCATATTAGTTCTAACTCTTGGAATAGAGAAAGCTTCTAAGGCAATCATACCATTAGCTATTATAGAAATTTTTGTTTATTTTTTTGGCTGGGATATTTTTAAATATATTTTTATATTTATATTATTTATAGTATTTCTTATCTTTTTCCTTATATTTAAGTTATTGAAAAAAGCTGGTACATCTTCTAATACTTACAGAAGAACTAGAACTCAGAATGATGATTTTTTTGGTGGGTATAGAAATAATACTCGTAGTAATAACAATTCAAATGGAACAAAAGAAAACAATACTTATAGTGATACAAGATATTATGGAAACTTCCGTACTAAAGAAGAAGCTGAAGAATTTTTTAGAAATATCTTTGGTGCAAATAGTAACAATAGAACTTATAATAACACAAGAACCAATGGTACTTTCACTCAAGAAGAGTTTGAAGAATTTTTTAGAAATATCTTTGGTGGTGGCTCTGGTAACAATGGAACCTATAGTAATACAAGATCTAGTGGTACTTTCACTCAAGAAGAGTTTGAAGAGTTTTTTAGAAATACCTTTGGTGGTAGCTTTGGCGGTACTTATGGTGGTAGCACCTATGGTAAGTCTTCTGGTGGCTATAGACAAGGTGGCAACTATCAAAGAACAGGTACTTATACAAGTAATAGAAGTAGATACTATCGTATTTTAGGACTTAAAGATGGAGCGAGTCAAGAAGAGATTAAAAAAGCTTATCGTCAACTTGCAAAAGAACATCACCCAGATAAGTTTGTAAATGCATCTGATAGTGAAAAGAAATTCCATGAAAGTAAAATGAAAGAAATAAACGAAGCTTATGAAAATCTAAAAATCTAATTAATATTAATGGAGGATAAAATGAAAGCGATTATTATGGCTGCTGGAAAGGGTACAAGAATGAAATCTGACTTACCTAAAGTTGTTCGTCTTGCTCATTCTAAACCTATGATTATCAGAATCATAGATGCTTTAAATGCTCTTAATACAGAAGAAAATGTATTGATACTAGGGCATAAAAAAGAAAAGGTTTTAGAAGTTTTAGGACCTGATGTGAGTTATGTTGTACAAGAAGAACAATTAGGAACAGGTCATGCTGTTAAACAAGCTGTACCTAAACTAGAAAACTATCAAGGTGATGTTCTTATAATTAATGGAGATATCCCTTTAATTAGAAAGGAAACTTTAATAGATTTCTACAACGAATACAAAAAAGAAAATGCTGATGCTATAATTTTATCGGCTGTCTTTGAAAATCCTTTCAGTTATGGAAGAGTTTTAAAAGATGGAAACAAAGTTTTAAAGATTGTTGAAGAAAAAGAAGCTAATGAAGAACAAAAAAAGATAAAAGAAATCAATGCTGGTGTCTA
>FLSK01003198.1_pt1 | contig 11937 bp, 28 predicted proteins | sample 1550541 | NCBI WGS metagenome assembly FLSK01 (sample SAMEA4031773, study PRJEB14383) | metagenome | biome: human; feature: oral; material: saliva | place: Philippines | collected 2014
AAGATTTGCATATTTTTTAAGCGATATTATCGACAGCTCGGCAATTAAGATTTGCATATTTTTTAAGCGATATTATCGACAGCTCGGCAATTAAGATTTGCATATTTTTTAAGCGATATTATCGACAGCTCGGCAATTAAGATTTGCATATTTTTTGAGCGATATTATCGACAGCTCGGCAATAAAAAAATAATTAAAAAAACTTTAAAAAAATACAAATAAATATTTGTTTATTTGTGATTTTGTAGTATAATAGCACCAGTTGAAAGACCGTTCTTTGAGGAATAAAAAATGATTTATCTAATCTGCTATTATGTTGTGCCATTCTTGGCTTTTTCTCTAGCGTTTATCAAATATTTAGAGCGCGTTCTTTTTTATCGTAAAGTTTATGTTGGATGCCAAGGCTTTTCAGCAAAAGCACAAAAAAAACAATATTTATTTAATCTTGCTATGTTGAGCTTATTTGTTGCGGTAACTGGATTGTATTATTGGGTGATAGTTTTTTTTGATACCTATACATCACAAGAGATTTTATTTTTAATAAAATTATTTGCCCATACTTATGCCTTGTTTGCAAATGTGTTGTTTTTTCTTTATTGGGCGATGGGATTTTATCACTTATCAGAAACGGAAAATCGCCTTTGGATTACCTTTACCGCAACAAGTGCTTGCCTTGCTATGTTTGCATTAGTTGAGATTTTAGGAAATATTCAGTTGCCATCAATCGGCTTAATAAGCATTTTTTAATAGGGATTTATAATGGGAAAAACATTGCTTAATATTTCAATAAAAATGATTGCGCCAATCAGTGATGAAGTAGATTGTATAACTCTTAGAGAGGGGGAGGTGATTTATACAATACCAGTGACAATGCCTGATTCCTCAAATAGAAAAATTGAAGTATATAGATATGATGATCGCTTTGAATGGCGAATAATTGAGTTAGCTACAAATAATTTAGGGGTATATAAAAAAATTGTAAAATTTGATAGTTGGGAATCTATTTATAATAGTTCATCATCGGCATTAAGAGATGCCTTACTTTTCTGCACACTTGATTCAAAATAATTTTACTACCGCCCTACGCTTTGCTCCGGTTGCTCAACAAAAAAAAGGCATCAAAAGACTGCGCTATTTGATACCTTTTTTCTGTTTTAATATTTGTTTAAGTTTAAAAATAAATATTTGTTTATTTGTGATTTTATGGTATTATATCACCAGTTGAAAGGCAACCGCCTACAACAAAAAACGATTCCTACAAAGTGGGGATCTCTCACCAATAACGAACCTATAAGGGGCAGCATTATGATTAATTCAACAAATCTTCAAGATGACTTTTTAACTCAAATCAATGAATTTTTTGATAGCAAAAATACGTTAGCACTTTTGCATTTAAACCGAATCCGGAAAAATAAAGTTTTTGATGATATAAATGCTTTCTTTAATGTTAGTTTAGAGGAGCGTAAATTAGAATCGCCGGATTATCAGCGTTATGTTAATTTAGGCTATATGGAGTATCTAGGGCTAAAACCGTATTCATATAAAACAGGTCTTTATAAACTCACCGAGAAAGGCGCGGATATTCTTAATCAGCGTTTTAAACAAGCCTTACAGGAAGAAAAACGCAAAACTGGAAAAATAGTTACACTTAAAGAATATGAAGAGTTATCAAATACTATAAATGGTAGAGATAACGTTTTAACCGGTGGAACATTAGAAGAGTTTAAACGACAAAACTATCCTAAAATGATGCAACCATTGATTGAACAAGCTAAGAAATTACTTGAACGACCATTTAACGCAAATGCTTTTCCTTATAAGGGGATGTTGGAACATTACATAAAGCGTGTAGAAAGCACCATAGAAAGATGGAACAGATCATAAAAAATATAGCCTCTTTAATAGAGGCTATTTTTTGAGGAGAGAAAAATAAATATTTTTACAAATAAATATTTGCTTATTTGTTATTTTATGCTATTATAGCACCAGTTGAAAGGGAAAGCCATTCAACAAAATAGATTCTCACATAGTGGGAATTTCCAACCAACAACGAACCTATAAGGGGCATCATTATGACTAATAAAGTTTTGGCTTTTATTGATCACTTAAATACCAGTTTAAATGAAGAATTTAGTTTTTATAGTATGACAGATTTATCTTGTCTATCTCTTGTATCTTTGAAATCTAATTTATTGCTTAAATTTAAAGCAGTAGAAAAAGAGGGCAATAAAATTTATCTGCTTTTAGTTGCAAAAATCTGCAAAGATAAAAAGGGAGGGCGCGATTTTGAGGCTATTGGAAGTCTTATTAAAGAATCGCCAATCAGCGTAAAAGATATTGTTTCAGTGCTTGAAAACAGTTAAATCTAATTATTAATAAATTGAGGTCGTGATGGCCTCAATTTGAACTAAAAGAAAATATTAAAAAAGGTGGATATTATGATGGATAAAAACACAATTTTCGCAAAACTCTTTAGACTTACGCCATTTGCCTATGATGTGCCGGCATTTATTGACTTTATGGAAAAAGACGGCCACGCAGTGACAAAATCACAGGTTAATTGTTGGCAGCGTAAAAGAGGCAGTAAAAAATCGCGACCAGTGCCGGATTTTGCATTTAAAGCTATTTTCAATTATTTGAAAAAATAAATATTTGTTTATTTGTTGTTTTGTGGTATTATATCACCAGTTGAAAGGCAACCGCCTACAACAAAAACGATTCCTACAAAGTGGGAATTTCCAACCAACAACGAACCTATAAGGGGCAGCATTATGTCTAATGCAGTTTATAATTTTTTAACTGAATTAAATGTCAGATTGGATGAACAATTTACACTTTCTGATGTTGAGGCATTTTCACTTTCTATTTTTTCTCAAAAATCTAACTTATTGATCAAGTTTAAATTCCTTGAGCAAAGAATTTCTAAAAGATACGTTCTTCAATTATTGCAATTCATTCAAACAAACGCCGGCCATTGCCAATTTAATTTAATTGGAAATCTTGAGAAAGATTCGCCAATTTCTATTGATGATGTGGTTTCTATTATCAAGAGATATTTGGGGGTAGCGGTATGAAAACGACTGAATACAAAGAAAAGTTTGAGCGAGTATTTCAACAAATTGGAAAGGCGACTAATTCCATTTGGAAAGTGGAAGATCAAGCCAATTTATTAGCTTGTAAAACGCATATACAAGGGCAAGCCGTAACGGTTAATTTAAGGATTGATTCCTACGATAAAGTAAAGGCTCATATTTTTCTTGGGGATTATAGAACCGATGGGAATTGTCATTTTAGCAAGAATATTTCTTTTACGGCTAAAAAGTCAGAATATCAGATTACACAAGAGATATTAAAACGCCTTGAGGTCGATTCTTTGGGTGAAAAAATCACTAAACTTTTAGAGTATCGTAAATCAAGCGATGAAATGGCCAAAAGAAAAGAATCTATCATTTACCTTTGCAAACGGTTATTGCCGCAGCTTGGGGAGGGCGGCGGTAAATTGTCAATGATGTGCGATGATACAAGAATCGTTTTTGACCCACGCACAACAAGGCTTGAAATTGTAAATTATGACAAAGACCCTGAAATGATAATAGCTGTTCTTGGAAGAATCAGCGAGTTTTTAAGAAAAAAATAATTGATAGCCTTATACATTGTATAAGGCTTTTTCACTGAAAAAGCGTATAATTTGAGGGATTTAACGATGATTTTTAAAACTATGGATAAAAACACTATTTTCGCAAAACTCTTTAGACTTACTCCATTTGCCTATGATGTGCCGGCATTTATTGACTTTATGGCAGAGTATGGCCACGCAGTGACAAAATCACAGGTTAATTGTTGGCAGCGCAAAGCCGGCAGCGATAAATCGCGACCAGTGCCGGATTTTGTTTTTACAGTGATGTTTGATTATTTATACAAACAAAAGAAAGAGAAAGGGGAGTTGTTTTCCATACCGAAAATGGAAGAATAAAAATGCACGTTTAATAACGCGCATTTTATCATTTATTTAAGTTTTTTTATCAAATCAGAGACCACTTTCAATTTTATAGATAATTCCTTTTTATATTGTGGTTGCTGTTTGTAATGTTTTACATCCTCTTTAACTTGATAATTTACTTCAAGAGATAAATTAAAGGATATGAAGATGATTGCCGTAAAAATTAAAGTAGTTTTCATAAAATTTTATCTTTTTGTTATATTCTTTAATTATTTTAAGAAAAGAATAAAAATAAAAAAAATTTAAAGCATAAAAAAGTGCTTGCAAATTAAGTGTATATTATATAATATACACACATAGCTAAGAGATAGGCTATAAACCACAAGACTTTAACCAGACCCCACCAATCGGCAGGGGCAGAAAAAGGAAAATCAAAATGAACGCTCAACAAATGATTGAAAAAATCCAAGCTACACTAACAACTGGCGAAGAATTAACTATCAACGTAACCTATGCCCGCGGTAGAACATTGGTTCACACCTACAAAGTAACCGCAAGCGAGGTTAAATATATCGGCCACAGTTGGGGCGGCCGTGGAAATGTTAGAAGCACATACAATAAAAGAGTTTTAACAGCATAACAACAAAGCCCGCAGAAAGGCGGGCAATCAAACCAAAGGAGAAATAAAATGAGCTCACTATTTACAGAAATCGAATGCGAAGTGTGTTTTGGAAAACTAGGTGCGGATTCGCACATATCCAAAGTAAATTTGTTTGAAAAAGAACAAGTGCAGCTAAATGGGGAATGGTCGGCGGAATCAGTTGTAAGTTACTGTAAGCAACACGCCTTAAAAAAAGGATACGCAGGAAAAACCCTAGAAATCACAATCTATGATGACCAATACAATGAGCAATTTTTAAAAGTAGAAATCTAAAATGGCTAAAAAATCGATACACCTATCAGGAGCGGCAGAGCAATACATTGCTGACCGCACCGCGCAAGCCGAAAAACCAAATTTATCGGCACATATAAATAACGCCTTTGAGCAGTTAGCACATTTGGCGAGTGCAGAAAAGCCGGAGCTATCAAAATTGGAGTGGGTTGAGTTATACAATGTCTATGCCGGCAGTGATTTAACTCGACTTGTAATGCCGTTTGATTTAGCAGATGACTTGCGCACACACTACGGCACTTTGCCGCAAGATTTGACAGCACTTTATGACAAATTAGCAGAGATGACACAGGCGCAACAGTTTGCCGTGCTTGATGCCGTCCGTGTATATTGGGCAAGCGGTGAAGATGGGTATTAAAAACAAGCCAATAATAAGACCATGCCCGCAGTGCGGAAGAAATTATCAATATCGGCGGGCAAGTGGGCGCACTTTTGAGCTTTGCGAATATTGTCGCAATCTTGATTGTGTAGTTTGTGGTAAAAAAGTACCGCCGGAACGTGGTCGCAAAAATACTTGTTGTGCGGAGTGCGAAAAATTGAAGATACACAATATCCAAAATGCGCACTACGCCAAGCGGATCGCTGAAAACCCAGAGATAAATATCTGCAATCACGCCAAAGCTAGAGAAAACCGAAAAGCTGATCCGGAACGAATGCGCGAACACCTAGAGGCGCAGAGGGAAAGACATTATAGACGTATGCAAGATCCGACTTATCAGGCAATTAGGAAAACTTATCAAGCTAATAGATGGAAAAATAAAAAATATGAGATACAGGCTCAACGGCGCGAATTTTGGGATAGTTTAAGCGATATAGAGAAAGCGGAGCGACTTGAGCGAAATCAAGCGATACAGCGCAAGCACAAAGCCAAAAAGCGGGAGCAGTTGAAATTAGATCCACAAAAATGGGCAGAATATCAAGAGTATCAACGCACAAAGCAGCGAGAACATAGACAGAGAAAGGCGTTAAATGAATTAATGACCGGCACAAAGGAATTATTAAATGTTACCAACAAAGACAAATAGTTTTGATATTGTCGCCGTTAAAAGCATGACAATCCAAGATTTAAAAACGGAATTAGCCAAAACATTAACAGTTACGGCAGAATATCTCATGTATATTGCTGCAATATGGAGGGAGTTAGAGGAGCGAGGGGAGGATTTAAGCGAGTTACGCCATGGTATGATGGCTTATATTCCATTAATCGCAACAAATCAACTTGATGCGCGACTTGTTGTAAATTATGCGGGGCAGAAAACACTCTTATCCAGTATGGCAAAATTACCGTTAAAAGAGCAACAAAAATTAGCCGAAAAAGGCACGTTGGATGTTGTTATTTTGGGTGATGATAATCAAAAGTTAATTAAAGAGGTTAAAATATCCGACCTCACGGCAGCACAAGTTTATCAGGCCATAGGAGAGGGCAAAATAAAAACGCCGGAACAGCAGTATCAAATATTGCTAGTCCGCAATAAAGTGCGGTCAAAATCAAAACCGAAAAAGACTTACCGACTAACAAAAAATTTAAAAATTGATGGTGAAAATTTAGTGATTGCCGGAAAACATGCGGTATCCATTGAGTTTTTGAAAAATTACTTAGAGGATAACAATGAGCTATAACGAGTTAAGCAACACTAGGAAAAAGACTATCAGTGTTAATGCTAATAAATACAACAAGGATAATTATAGACAAATACTTTTACGCCTAAAACCAGATGTAGCAGATATGTTTGATTCAATCTGCAAGGAGGAAAACTTATCGCGGGCGGAAATGTTAAAAAAACTTTTAGAAAGTTATTCAGTATAACAAAGTAAATATTTTTACAAATAAATATTTGTTTATTTGTTGTTTTGTGGTATCATACTTATAAATAAAAGATACTTCAAACCATAGGAGAAATAACAATGAAAATTACAGACATTAGAGTTAAAGCTAAAGATGGCGTTATATCTGATATAGTTGATAGTGCGGTTGAATACATTAATTCTCGATGCTCTTCTGCTGTTGGAACAGTGGTTTATTCAGAGGAAGATATACGCCCAACAGAAAGATTCTTTGAGGAAGAAATAGAGGGTTGCGATGACTATATCAAAGAACGCATAGAGATTGTTAGCGAGCCGGTAGAATTTTCTAATTTATCTGAAATTCAAGGGCAAGAAAGCGGCATTATTGTATATGGTGATGAAGTCATTATTTGTAATTGGTCTAGTGCGGATTTAGACGGTTTACCAAAATTATTTGAGCCTTTAGGTTTAATTAGTTTAAAAGAAAAATTTAATGCAGAAAAAGTGGAGTACTGCGAAAATCTTTTAAGTGAACTTGACGGAAAAAATGTAATTTATGACTTCAATAATGATTTTGAAACTCTTTCCAATACTGGAGGAATGAAGTTTAATATCTATGTTGATGATAACATTCAAGCCGTTGTTTATATGCCGGATGATTGGAATTAATAAAAAAGCCCTTTAAAGGGCTTTTAATTTTTTTCTTAAACGGTAGGCCGTTGATTTTGATATTTTGTATTTTTGTGACAAGTCAGTTAGCGATAAGCCACGATTTACATCCTTTTTAAAGGCCTCTTTTTCTTCATCCGTGATGGCCTTTGGCCGGCCGCCTTTTCCCTCTTCGCCTTTAGCTAATCGCCCCTCCATCGTTCGCTCTCTTATTAAATTGCGCTCCATTTCCGCTAAAGCGGCCATAAATACGAATTTAACTTTATCAAATGGATCGTTGCGCTTTTCTGTATCAATCATTCCATCGAGGCTTTTTAGGCCTATTCCGCGACTTTCTAACTCCTCATATAAATTTAAAATTTGGCTAGTGCTGCGGCCAAGGCGATCTAATTTAGTGACTACAACGACATCGCCCTCCCTAACAAAATTCATTAATTCATCGAGGCGCGCACGATTCTTATTTTTTGCACCGGAATTTTTACCGGTGAAAATTTTAAAACAGCCAACATTTTCAAGTTGCTTTACTTGCTCCTCATAACTTTGGCCAATAGTGCTAACTCTAGCAAATCCGATAAGTGCCATTTATTCCTCTTTTAGCTATTACTTGTGCTTATCTTCCAGTTCTTTTAGCTCTTTTTTAAATTCATTTTCATTGTTAAATTGTAAAAGCCCATTTTTTGCCATTGTGCAAATAGTATTGTTTATAGGTTTATGCGTAAAACCGGTATCATTAACTATATTTGGATATTTACCTTTTAGATAATCAGATGGTTCATTTACTAGCAAGCAATGTAGCCCTATAACCTCAACAGGCGACAAGTTAAAATAAACTGATTCATACAAGATATATTTTTCAGTATCTTTTATATTTTCTTCTGTGTAATTATTTTTTTGTTCTAAATCCTTGGCTAATGAGTTACTAATGCAAAGGAAAAAGAACGCTGATGAAAGGGTGAGTTTATTGATTAGTTTCATTTTTTATACCTTATTTCCATAAATTTAAATATTCTTGTTTGGTGATAGTGTTCCCTGTTTTCTCTTTTATTTCTTCTTCCGAGTGAGAAGAGGCTATTTATATGTAATTGATTTTGCTAAAAATATCATACCCTTTAACGGCAAATAGATAATAAGTAGTATGAAAATTACTTTAAATATAAATAATGTTTTGAAACCATAAGATAATCCCAAAACGACCAAAAACAAAAAAATTAAAGAAGATATAGGTGTCATAGAACAAAGATATTCTTTTTCTTTTTCATCTGCGACCCTTATCATATCCTTAATTTTTTCATCAGAAATCTTAAACATTAGAATTTACTCCTATTTTTCAATGGTAGCTTTATGCAAGAGATAGTTTAATTTAGATAATACCGAACTAATCCCCGTGATTGATACCACAGCAACAAACATTTTAAATATTGAGTAAAAATAAATATTACCTGTGAAATCGGGTTGCGGTTCAATGATGAAATTAGTCATCATTAAACCAAGCTTTAAAGACAATACATAAATCATTATCTGTGAAATCACAAACGAAAACTTATCAAATTTCATACTTCATCCTTTTTTCACTAATCCTTAACTCCGACTAGCCAACCTCTATATTCACCATTAAATATAGCGCGTTCAATGATAATCTCATTTTTTAAACAATCTGCCATTGTGTCATAACTAAACACTTCAGGGGCTTTATCAGATACCCAATTAAACCCAACACTATCACTAATCCCATAACAGCGATATAGTTTTGTAATATGGTTACATTGTTCTGGGAATTGTGATTTTAGTTTTTTCAGTAGCTTATCTGATATTTTCATATTTACTATTAAACCTTAGTTTAAGCCTTTTGAGGGATTTTTAGGATTATTGGATTCTCTCTTTATATCGTTTTAATAACCAAAAACTACCTAAGATAATTGGTTGCATAGCAATCACTAAAATCATTGTAAAGTAAATTTTAGCTTGTATTCGATCTCCATCTGTTTTTATCAATAACCAATTAACACCTTCATTAAGGTATGACTTTACTAATTCGTTTAGTTCCACCCAATCAATGTTTAACAAAAATATAGAACAGCTAATTGCTAAACCTATTACCTGTATATACGATGTTGTTTCATTATTAGGTGGTATCAATAAGAAAATAAAGAAGATAATTAAAGCTATTATCTGAATATCCATTTTTTCTCTCCTTGTATGTGCAAAACTTAACAATTATTGTTTTCTTGTGCCTTTCCATAAAGTTTCTTCAATACCTCAATCTCAAATATATTTTTAAAATGTCCTAAGTTAGGATTGGATAACAATAAGATAATGCAAGAAAATATAGACATTAAAGGGGTTAGGGTTCGGATTAGAATAATTAGCTCATCTACATCTATTGCCTTTACAGGGTCATTGGTTATAAATGAAAAAAACAACATTGCAAAAATAATGCTTAATGCAATACCAACTGATCTGTAGAAAAGTCTTACAAAAAACAAAATATAGTGCCAAATTTGCAAAGCCCAATTACGCAAACTTTTCTTCTCATTTGCCAACATTTCCGCATATTCTTTTGCACTTATAAATACATCATAAGCATAGACTGGTTTAGCTTTAAACTCTCGTTCAGCTAAACTTATATTGATTTTTCTAATGCCTTTGATAGCTTCTTCTTGATCCATAAATCTTCTCCTATGTATGTGCAAAACTTAAAGCTTTCTTAATTTATCTTTTACATCGTCTAGATTCATTCTTTTTTTATTTGTTCATATCTTCCTATATTTTTCTTGTTTTTTAGTTTTTTTCCAATAAAACGAAATAAAATAAAACAAAACGTAATACAAAAAACAAGAGCGATATTGACAAATGAAAACTCCATAAGGGCATTTTTTGCCTTTTCAAAAGCCGCATCCATTTTTTACTCCTTACTCAAAATTCAACACTTAGAAAAATCAGATTTGTTCCCATTTTTCCCATACATTGAAAACTACCCCTATTTTTTTTGATTGTTTTACAATCTGTCTCAATGATTTTATTAGAGCATAATCATCAGATATGTAATCTGTACCTATTACTGTTACCTCTTTAAAAGGTAAATCAATACCTTTTTCCAATTTCATTTCACATAAATAAATGATTAGCTTTAATTTATCTATGTTTGCTAATTGAATTTCATTGTCTGCTAGACAATAATTTAGGCGGACTGTGATTTTTTCTATTTTTTGCTCCTTTGTTCAAAACTTAACGCTTAAGCTCTTTTAATTCATCTTCATAACACTTAACAAGAGCATTTAGATTTTCTTCGGTTAATCCATCTCCTATTTTTATTATGCCGGATTTGATTTTTGCTAACTGATCTTCTAAATAAGCAATTCTTATTTGATTCTGTACTTTGTGAAACTCGTCTAACGTAGATTGTTTAAAATCTTCAATGGATTGTTCCGTTTCTACTATCGCAACATTGTGCTTTCTATCAAAAAAAACTTCATTAGCCATTTTAATCTCCTTGTTCAAAATTCAATAGTTAATCTCTTTAATAGCTAACACTTTGTATTTCAGATAACCATATTCAATATGCGGCAAATGATGAATCATACATAAATCACCTATTTTTTGTTGAGAAATAGGAATTAAAGCCCCTTTCCATACGTCTGTTTGATATGGTTCGGCTGCTATCACTATGCCTTGTTCATCCGTTCTTAACTTTGTGAAATCCTGTCCTTTATCCTCAAGTTCAATTTCATAGCCTTTCATAAATGCTCCTTTGTTCAAAATTCAATACTTAGGTTCTTCTAGCTCTTTTTTTGTTAATATCTTGAACTACATTTTTTTTGTTTTGTGTAAAATCCTCCTCTTTCTGTACTGAAGTAGTTAAATTCATTTTGAATTTTTTATTGATATTCTTGCGAACACAGTTGATATGTGATTCTTTTATATATTCATCAATATCCATTTTCATCTCCTATTTTTTCTTCATCAAAAAGTGCCGATAGTTCTTGAAAAAGCCATTTTTCCGCATCACTCAAACAACCGGCAGAAATTGCATCTTTATCTTTTTGTACTTTAATATAAAAACGATATGCCTCTTTTAAACGATTTAAATTGATTTCATTTTCCATTTTTTATCTCCTTATCAAAACTTAATAGATTTGAATAGTATAATATCGCCTTATTCAAAACTATTCAATAGATATATTTTGAATATAGTCAATTTTTTTGATATGTTTTGAATACCTTATAGATCCATTTTAAGCAAAATGATAACCAATATCACCATAATTAATTTTTTATAGGGTAGGGGCTTACCCTCCCTTTGGTCGGGTCGGGCTTGCATTTTTTATGGCCGCAAGCAGCCATAAAAAACTCAACCGCCGCAAGCGGCGTTTTCGCCTTTCGGTGCTAATCCCTAATCCGGATTAGGTGCGCAAGCATCGGATGACTATTCGCCGGTGTGTTCAACCTGGTTGCATTTTATGGCCTCCGCTCTTCTTTTTGTCAAGGTCAAGCCTCCGGTTGGCTGCGCCAAACCTTGACAAAAACCGCTCCAACCATTTCATTTAACCAGGCTGAATCCCCCTCCTATGCAATCAAGATTTGCATATTTTTT
>FLSK01376826.1_pt1 | contig 11847 bp, 10 predicted proteins | sample 1550541 | NCBI WGS metagenome assembly FLSK01 (sample SAMEA4031773, study PRJEB14383) | metagenome | biome: human; feature: oral; material: saliva | place: Philippines | collected 2014
AAAGGGGAGCACTCCACATTTACTTATTCAATAGGTACGGCAATAACAGCCTTCTCGTTGGTGATGACAGGATGGTTTACAGGTTTCTTACAGGAGTATGTGGGCTATCGTCTATTCTTCCTTCTTGTGGCAATGTTGGGTGTTATCAGTTTTATAGTGACCTACTTTCTCCCTGTAACAAAGGAGATAGGAAAACGAAAAAGGATGGTTTAAATCCATTTAAAACGACGGTTCTGATGTTTTGTTTTCAGCCGTTAACCTTTATAAAAAAGTCATGATTTTATTTGTACCTCACGGAAAATGTTGTACTTTCGCAAATAGATAGTTATAAAAAACAGTAAATAAAATGAAGATTAAGTATTTCTTAATGGCAGCTGTTGTCGCTTTGATGACAGCCTGTGGTACGGCTTCTAAAGTTCCATTAACGGGTCGTACACATCGTATCAGTATTTCTGATGCGCAGCTTCTTAGCCTCAGTAATCAGGAATATACAAAGTTTATGGCATCAGCAAAACGTTCTACTGATGCAAAGAATACTGCTATGGTTCAGCGTGTCGGTCGCAACCTTGCCAATGCGGTGGAGACTTACTTACGTAATAATGGTTATGCTAATGAGATTAATAACTTCAAGTGGGAGTTTAATCTTGTTCAAGACAAGCAGGCTAACGCTTTTTGTATGCCTGGAGGTAAGATAGTTGTTTACGAAGGACTATTGCCTTACACACAGAATGAGGCAAGTTTGGCAATCGTTTTAGGTCATGAGATTGCGCATGCTGTGGCTAAGCACAGTGCTGAGCAGATTACAAAGCAGATGAATCAGCAGATGGGAACCAATATATTGGGTACTGTCTTGAACTCTACTGGTGGTAGTGGAGTAGGCGATATCGCTTCACAGGTAGCGGGAGGATACTTCTCTTTCCATAACTTGAAGTACAGTCGCGATAATGAAAGTGAAGCTGACTACATGGGACTTATCTTTGCTGCGATGGCTGGATATGACCCTGCGAATGCCGTAACATTCTGGCAACGAATGGCTGCAGCAACGAATAGTAGCCGTTCTGAGATCCTGAGCGACCACCCTTCAGATGCTCGTCGTATTGAGAATATCAAGAAGTGGCTGCCAGAGGCAGAGAAATATTATCGTGGTCGTGGCTCTAATCGTGTTTCTTCTACGGGATATTCACAGTCATCAAGAACATTGCATATAGGTGGTTCTTCGTCTTCTAAACGTTCAAACAGACATTGATAATTTGAACGACCATCATTTTATGATACCTTATTACGGCTATTTGCCTTTTCAAGAACGAAGGCACATAGCCGTAATTTTTATATAGTCAATACTGTTTGATAAAAAATGTAATGACATTCTTTAGCATATGAAATTTCTATCAAATAAACTTAGTCGTTTTAGACTCCGAAAAGTAATATTCTTCTGACCGAACAAGTCGTGCTGTTTTATGCTTGAATAACTCCCTTTTGACGGTATATTATAAGCTGATGAATACTCCGCACCATTGGTGCTAAGCACTAACACGACATGTGCTAAGCATCAGCACGTCATGTGCTAAGCACAAATACGTTGGTCGGATATCTGTAGATACGAGCACAATGGTCATCTTCAAGAATATCAAAAGCCACTAACGGCTAATTTATGCGAAATGTTTATTAGGCGTTATGATTCGTATTATATTGTCATCTTGCAAAGAAATACTTTTTTGATAGTGGTAAGTAGCTGTTATAGTGTTATTTTTTCATTGAAAGATTTGATAGAATCATCTTTTTTTATTATCTTTACAAGCGAATTTAAACCTTTATAGCTATGATGGATTATCTGATACAAAACCTGTGGTTAACATGGTTGTTAGTGGGTCTTGTTTGTCTGATTTTAGAGATGATGAACGGAGATTTCTACATTATGTGTTTTGCAATAGGCAGTTTCTGTGCTTCACTTGCTTCTGCATTTACGGATAGCATAGTTGTTCACGTGATAGTCTTTGTCATTTTCTCGGTATTGAGTATATTCTTAGTACGACCGATTGCGCTTAAATATCTTCATCAAGGTGCAGATAAAAGATTAAGTAATGCTGAAGCATTGATTGGTCGTGAAGGAAAGGTAACAGATACGATTGAGGCTGGTGGATACGGTAGAGTAAAGGTAGACGGTGACTCATGGAAGGCGCAGTCTGTTGATGGAATGGAAATAGATTCGGGTGCTGCTGTGCGTATCTTACGACTTGACTCTATTATCGTAACGGTCGAACGTTGTTAAATAGTAATCTGACAATAATTAAATAACAAATAATAACCTTCGGTTTCTTGCCCCATTAAGATAACAAAATACTTAGGGTGAGGATTTAAAAACTTTAATGCTTATGGATATAATAGCTTATGTGCTGATTGCATTTGTTGTGTTAGCACTCGTTTTTGCTAAGATGTCAATCGTGATTATCTCACAGAGTGAGACAAAGATTATCGAACGTCTTGGTAAGTATTATGCAACCCTTCAACCAGGTATCAATATTATTATTCCTTTCATTGACCATGCAAAGGATATTGTGGCATTGCGTGCAGGACGTTATACCTATACAAACTCCATCGATTTACGTGAGCAGGTGTATGACTTTGATCGCCAGAATGTGATTACAAAGGATAATATTCAAATGCAGATTAATGCACTGCTTTATTTCCAAATTATCGATCCATTCAAGGCTGTGTATGAGATTAATAACTTGCCAAATGCTATTGAGAAGTTGACACAGACTACACTTCGTAATATCATTGGTGAGATGGAACTTGACCAAACACTGACTTCTCGTGATACGATTAATACTAAATTGCGTGCCGTTCTTGATGATGCTACAAATAAGTGGGGTATCAAGGTGAACCGTGTTGAGCTTCAGGATATTACTCCTCCAGCAAGTGTTTCTGAGGCAATGGAGAAGCAGATGCAGGCGGAACGTAACAAACGAGCAACTATTCTTACCAGTGAAGGACAGAAACAGTCGGCTATTCTCCAGTCTGAAGGTGAGAAACAAGCTGCTATCAACCGTGCTGAAGCTAACAAACAGCAGCAGATTTTGATTGCAGAAGGTGAGGCACAAGCTCGCATTCGTAAGGCTGAAGCTGAGGCTATTGCCATTCAGAAGATTACAGATGCTGTTGGTCAGAGTACGAATCCAGCAAACTATCTTATTGCACAGAAGTATATTTCGATGCTTACAGAACTCGCACAGAATAACAATCAGAAGACTGTTTATCTCCCATTTGAGGCAAGTAATCTCATGGGTTCTATCGGTGGGATTAAGGATATGTTTAAGTAAGGCTTCTTTTAAGTATCGCTTTTGCTGCGAATAATTAAATATAAACACTAAAATAGATGACTACTCCGTAAGCTTCTCTTGCTATAAAGGGACTTACGGAGTGGGTCTTTGAAGAAATGAAAAAACTTTGTATCTTTTGTGGTGCACGTCCTAACTTTATAAAGGTAGCACCAATCATCAGGGTAATCAATAGACTTTCTGAGGAGAATAGTTCTCATAAGGTTTCTTATTCATTGGTTTATGCAGGTAGTGAGAATGATCCTACACTCGAAGATCAGCTCTTTGATAATCTCTCTATTCGCAGGCCAGATGTTTATCTTGGTGTTGAATGTGAGAACTTGAATGAACTTACAGGTCAGGTGATGTCTAAGTTTGAGAAGTATCTACAAGAGAATCCATCTGATGTGGTTATCGTTGTGGACGATCTTGCTTCTACAATGGCAGCCGCTATTGTGACAAAGAAACAGGCAATCACCCTTGCGCATATTGCAGCTGGTACTCGTTCATTTGATATAACGATGCCTAAGGAAATCAATCGCTTGGTAATTGACGGTCTTTCTGATATACTTTTTACAGCCGGATTTAGCAACAACAGCATTGCTAACAAGGAAGGAGCAGAGTTGTCAAAGGTTTATATGGTGGGTAATATTCTCATTGATAATATCCGCTATGACCGTGAGCGTATTGAGGGTATGAGGCTTTCGGATATTGACGAGTTGGCAGGTTTACCTTTGAAAGAGGGTAACTACCTTGTCTTTACATTGAACCGTAAGGCGTTGTTGGCTGATCAAGACAATCTTGAACGAATGTTACATGTGTTGAGTGAGACAGCAGGTGATACCCCTATCATTGCTCCTCTTCGCGACTCAGCAGTGCAGGTTATCATGGCACTTAGCTTGAAGAAGAACATCAAACTCCATAACCTCCATATCGTAAAACCATTGGGTTATCTTGAATTTGCTTATCTTACAGCTCATGCTAAGGGTATCATTACTGACTCAGGTAATGTTGCAGAGGAAGCAACATTCAATGGTGTACCATGTATTACGCTTAATAGCTATACTGAACACATTGAGACTGCAAAGGTAGGTTCTAACGTTTTGGTTGGTGAAGACCCAGAACTGCTTCGTTCTTCATTGAGTGATATGGTTGCAGGAGCATGGAAGAAATGTGGTGTACCTGAGCGTTGGGATGGCCGTTCAGCTGAACGTGTTGTTCAAATCCTACTCGAACGTCATTAATTCGCATTTATATTGAGAGGGGCTTTAATGCTCTTAATGTAGGGACAGATATTCTTGTTGTTCGCTATTATTATAGAATAGTCGGACAATAGAGGATATCTGTCCTTATTGTTTCTATAGGATAAAAGTGCAAAAGACTAAATGTTGCTTTTATGTATGTAGTATTAAGTAATTAGGTTAGTAAGAGATTGTGCGGTAATTAGTGCTTAGCACCATTGGTGTTTACCAACAGCACGATATGTGCGGGGCACTAACACGTCGGCTGAATGTGGGAGGATAGGGATGTTATGGTTATCATCACGAATATAGTATGACGTTAATGTTTGTCTAATATTGTAATTGTTTGCCAGACAGATGTATTTCTTAATCCAAGAATCTCTCCTTGCCAGTAATCATAATTATGAATTCTGAATTATAAATTATGAATTAAAGAGATATCATAATTATGATTTTGAATTATGAATTCTGAATTATTTAGTACCTTTGCATAAGTTTTTAAATAGCAAAAGTTTATGCACGAACATATAGATAACTATACTTATCTTACGCAAGCACCAGTTCATCGTGTCATTATCACAATGGCGATACCGACTATCATCTCCATGCTTGTGACGGGATTATACAATATTGCCGATACGTTTTTTGTTGGTAAGATTGATACACAAGCCACAGCAGCAGTAGGTGTTGTGTTTTCTCTGATGTTCTTTGTGCAGGCAATGGGCTTTTTCTTTGGGCATGGTTCGGGCAATTATATCTCTCGTGAGTTGGGGGCACGTCGTCATGAAAATGCGATAAAGATGGCATCAACAGGCTTTTTTAGTTCGTTTCTTGTTGGAGTAATTGTTCTTATCCTTGGTGAGATATTCCTCACTCCCCTCTCCTTGATGCTTGGAAGTACACCTACCATCCTTCCTTACACAGAAGATTATATGCAAGTCATCCTACTTGGTGCACCTTTCTTGACATCATCACTTACTTTAAACAACCAGATGCGATTGCAAGGAAACGCCAATTTTGCGATGTATGGTATTGTGACAGGTGCTATATTGAACGTGGTTCTTGACCCAATCCTCATCTTTACTTGCGGTTTGGGTGTTAGCGGTGCTGCGTGGGCAACAGTGATAGGACAGGCTGTGTCCTTCGTTATTCTTTTCTTAATGACGCGCAGAGGAGAGAATATAGCCATTCATTTTCGTAATTTCTCACCCTCATTACAGCGTTATAAGGAGATATTCTATGGTGGCAGTCCTTCCATGATGAGGCAGGGATTGGCTTGTATAGCAACGATGTCATTAAACTTAGCAGCAGGTGTTTATGGTGACTCAGCTATCGCAGCGATGAGTATTGTTGGACGTATCGCAATGCTTTCCTTTGCTGTTGTCATCGGATTGGGACAAGGATTTCAGCCAGTTTGTGGCTTCTGCTATGGTGCAGGATTATATGATAGACTGAAAGAGGCTTATAAGTTTACTGTAACTATTGGTACGATTTTTCTTATCGTGTTAGCTATTATTGGCTGGATGATAAGCGGAACGTTGATAGGTGTCTTCCGTGACGACCCCGAGGTGATTGCTATTGGTGTTGTAGCCTTGCGATGGCAGCTTTGTGTTTTTCCTGTTAATGCTCTTATTTTGGCAAGCAATATGCTTGCTCAGACCTGCCGCAAGCCGTGGCGTGCAAACATTTTGGCAGCAGCCCGACAAGGTTTGTTCTTTATTCCGCTGATATTTATTCTTCCATCTTATTTTGGACTGTTAGGTGTTGAGATGTGTCAAGCCGTCAGTGACGTGCTCTCTTTCACGCTTACAGTACCTATTGTTATTTATACCTTCCGTGAGTTTACACGTGAAGCAGCAGCAAAGAAAACAACAGTATGAGTACACTTTATATTAAAAATATGGTTTGTGATCGCTGTAAAATGGCTGTTAGCCAAACTTTGCAGCAGGTTGGACTACACCCCCAAAAGGTTGAATTAGGTGAAGTTAGTATTGAGGAAGACCCTTCTTCTGTCCAACTTTCTACCCTTCGGACAGCCCTTAAAGAGCTTGGTTTCGAACTTCTTGACGACCGTCGTCAGCAAACCATCGATCACATCAAGTCTGCTTTAATCAGACTTGTACATTACCATGATAATCAAAGTTCAACTAATCTTAGTGATTATCTGTCATCTGAACTTCGTCAAGACTATAGTGCGCTTTCAAAACTCTTCTCTGAGGTCGAAGGAAAGACTATCGAAAGATATTATATTGAGTTGCGTATAGAGCGTGTGAAAGAGTTCATTCGTTATGATGAGTTGACTTTGACGCAGATAGCGCTTCGTATGAATTACTCTTCTGTGGCTTATCTTTCCAGCCAGTTTAAGTCAGTAACAGGTATGACTCCCAGTCAGTTTAAAGGGATGAAAGATAATCTTCGAACGTCCTTAGATAAACTTTAGGCTGCTATTTACAAAGTTAAGTCTACTGCTTATAGGTGGAATATAATTTTTGTTCTTACTTTCGGGATAGAAAATAGACAGATGTTAGGAGGAGAGTGAGTATATGTTTAATGATGCAAAGAAGAATATTTTGTTGTAATATTTTACTCGTCATATTTTAATAGAGCACTAATAGCGTTTCAATTAAGCCTTAATTGTCTTCTTAAAGACGCCCTTTAGGAAGCGAACTAACGCCCTTTTGCACCCTTGTTAAGCACCTTTTGAAATGCAATTTTGTAACTAATTGATTTGCTGTTGGTTATAAACTCGACTTTTATGTCTATCTTTTAGCATTATTCTAAGGCTTTAGTTTGAAATTATGTAATAATTTTTCAGCACCTGGATGATGATATTTCAGACTCTTTTCTTACCATGTTATGAATGAACTTCTTGTAGAACCGATGCGAGAAGTTATAATCTTTATCCATAATTCTGTAAGACATGATTGATAATATATGTGTAACTTTGCAAACGATAAGAAGAAAATAGAATAGTAATCACATAATATTAATAGAAAGGAAAGACTTATGAAAAAGAATGTTTATGCAGTAAGTGGTATGAAGTGTGTACATTGTAAGGCTAATGTTGAGAATGCCTTAAAAGCACTCAATGGTGTAGTGTCTGCTGAAGCTAATCTTGAAGATGCTAATGTCACAGTAGAATATGACGAAAGTAAGGTTAATCCTTCTGAAATCAAGGAAGCTGTAGACAACAGTGGACGCTATGAGCTGAGTTTGTAACAGCTTATTTATGCTCTTTTAATTTGTAGAATCCTTCCCCTTCGTTGGTAAGGGGAAGATAAAAATAGTATCATTATGAAACAGACAATTCCAGTTATTGGTATGGCTTGTTCCTCCTGTTCAGCCAATATAAAGAAGAAGTTGAATACACTCAAGGGTGTTAATTCTGCTTCTGTTTCGCTACCAGGACGTTCAGCCTTGATTGATTTCGATCCTCAGGTAATCTCACTTGAGAAAATGAAGGCTGAAATCAATGCACTCGGATACGATTTGGTAATAGATAAAGAGACGTCGGTAGAAGAAATAGAGAAGCGTGAGTATGTACTCCTAAAGCGTAAGACTGCGTTGTCATGGTTGTTCTCAATAGCTGTGATGTGTGTGTCTATGCGATGGATAGACTTGGGTTCTCGTGATATTACCAATCAGGTTGCATTATTGATAGCCTTGGCAAACATGCTTTATTGCGGTCGCCAGTTCTATGTATCTTCGTTTAGACAGTTGCGTCATGGCAGTGCAAACATGGATACATTGGTGGCTTTGTCTACGGGTATTGCCTTTCTTTTCAGTACGTTTAACACGTTTTGGGGAGATGCCGTATGGGCAAGTAGGGGAGTTGTATGGCACACCTACTTTGATGCTTCGGTAATGATTATAACCTTCGTTTTGACTGGTAGACTGTTAGAAGAGAAGGCTAAAGACGGTACGGCATCTTCTATTCGTCAGATGATGGGTATGGCTCCGAAGACAGCACATATCGTTGATGGTGACAAGATAGAGGAGGTTCCACTCTCAACCATTGAGGTTGGGGATGTTTTGGAGGTTCGTCCTGGTGAAAAGGTACCTGTAGATGGTGAGGTAATCTGGGCAGAAAGCTTTATGACAGCTGATGCAGCCTACGTTGATGAGAGTATGATAACAGGTGAACCAACGCCTGCGGAGAAGAAAAAAGGCTCAAAGGTGTTGGCAGGAACAATACCAAGTCAAGGTAAGTTCCGCATGCGTGCTCGTCAAGTTGGTGAGGATACAGCCTTAGCTCACATAATTAAAATGGTGCAAGAAGCACAAGGTTCAAAGGCTCCAGTCCAACGAATCGTTGATAAGGCAGCCTTAGTATTTGTGCCAGTGGTAGCTTGTATTGCTCTTGTTACCTTCCTTTTATGGTGGTTGATAGGAGGGAATAGTGCCTTACCACAGGCAATTATGTCAGCTGTTGCCGTCTTAGTCATTGCTTGTCCATGTGCAATGGGATTGGCAACACCTACTGCGCTTATGGTTGGTATTGGTAAAGCTGCTCAGAAGCAAATCCTTATTAAAGATGCTGCAGCCTTAGAGAGTCTGCGTAAGGTAGATGTGTTGGTGACCGATAAGACAGGTACTTTGACCATACCTAATAAGGATATCGACTTTACAAAGGCTGATAACCTTCCTTTTGAAGAGCGTGAAACATTAAAGCCTAATGCTCGTGAGGCAATGGATGAGCTACAGAAGAAGGGGATTGAGGTCTATATGATGAGTGGAGATAAGGACGAGGCGGCTCGTTATTGGGCTGAAAAAGCTGGTATAAAACACTATCATAGTAAGGTGTTGCCACAAGATAAGGAGAACCTTGTTAGGAAGTTGCAAGCCGAAGGAAAGCGTGTAGCAATGGTAGGTGACGGTATTAACGATACACAAGCCTTGGCTTTGGCAGATGTAAGTATTGCTATTGGTAAGGGAACGGACGTAGCTATGGACGTAGCACAGGTGACACTCATGGGAGATGACTTGTCGGCTATCCCTGAAGCGATACAGTTGAGTCGCAATACAGTACGTATGATTTGGGAGAATCTCTTCTGGGCTTTCATCTATAACATTGTTTGTATCCCATTAGCAGCAGGTTTGCTTTACGCTTTCGGCATTGATTGGCAGATTACTCCATCATGGGCAAGTGCGCTGATGGCGTTCTCCAGTGTTAGTGTTGTACTTAACAGTCTTCGCTTACGGTGGATGAAATAAGATGAATTTAGTATTATAAAAAATAGAGTTTACTAATTACTCGTTCAGCAATGTGCTGTTAGTAATTGTAAACTCTATTTCCTTATGTAAACCTATTGACTGTTTATCTTACAGGATAATCGTATCGATTATTATTATAGAAACCATTACGTTGAGAAGGGAGGCGGTCAAACTCTACGCTAACAGAAATTGAATTCTGATTGTTTGAGCCCCATTGATAGGTTACACCACCACCAATTCTATCCATGTAGCGACTAACTCCGGTACCGTAAGCCCAAGCCATTGGTCCATATCCGTATCCCATTGAAGCATAACCATAGCCGAAAGGTGAATAGCCTAAGCCACCATAACCCGCCCAATAAGGTGAACCATAACCTCCGTAGCCAAAGGCTTCTCCGAAGTTATTAGATATAAAAGCTTTCTGCACGAAGGCGTATGCACTCCAATGTTCATTGAATTGATATCCAAGGACTGCATTGATACCACCCACGAAGTAGTTGTCGCCACGGTAGGTAAGATGGTTTACGTATCCCCCCACAGCCAATGTAGCCTTCTTTGATAGGTTTGTTACATACATTAATGACACATCCTGTGAGAAGCCTGCACCATGATTGTCTCCGTGTCCAAAGCTTGCAAAGGCCGATGCACCAAGATTAATGTTCAATCCTTTATGTAATCGCCATGCTCCAACACCATAACCCCAAGCCGGATAATAGAAATCATTGGGTGTAACGGTTTGTCCGTTCTCTGTAATGAGAGGTAGATTGTTGTCTATTTGTGCCTGTTGTGCACGGTCTTCAGCCAATCGTCTGGCATACTCCTTCTCAGCCTCTGTGGCTTCGCGTGGTCCTTGCAGACGTGCTGACTCTATAGGTTCCACAGTGGAAGTACTTCCATTGTGGTCTCCTTTTGTATTCTGTGCATACAATGGTATACAGAGAATAGCCGCTATTATGAAACTATATTTCCTCATTTACTTGCAAATATAAATATTTGGCAGTCAACTGCCAAGGATTTTAAAGATAATTAGTGCTTTTTCAAACTGGGGATATTATCGCACGCGTAGTTCAGAAGTTCTTAATACTTATCCTTTTACTTGGTGCGCATTATCAATGGAGGATCAGTTGTAAAGAAGAATACCGTTGCCCCATGGAATACCTGACCAGGATGCAATTCGTTACTTACTTTCTCCATACCACTATTATATCCAGCATGAATTGGCTGTAATGAGATATCGCAACTCTCCTTACCATATGTGTTAATATTGAGTGTTGGTTCACTTGAGTAGACTGTCATAGCACGTCCACTCTGTGCATCAAAGAGGATTGCTGCAGCTTTCTGCATGTTATCAGGATGTCGCAATTGATAGGCATTGTCGTATCCCTTACTCGTATTCTTGATACGGTCACCAATTTCTCTTGGTTTTGTAAAGTCGAATGGTGTGTTCTTTATACGTTGAAGTACACCAGTCAACTGTCTTTTAGCGTTGTAGGTGTTTATCTGAACAGCATCAACCCAGAGATGTTGTTTGAGGATAGAGCGGTGCATCTCTCCTGATAAGTTGAAGCAAATACCATTTGTTACTTCCAATTTGGTTTCAGCTGTCGTTGCAATACGATAGTCTACATCAAGGGCATTTTGGTCAGATAGGGTGTAAGTAACTGTGACATTTAGCTTTCCATCTAATCCATTCTCTCCCTGTGAAGTCACATATCGTAGTGTAACTGATTGGTTGTCAGAGCTAACAAGTTCCCACATCTTGCCTGATAGTGTCTCCTCGTTATTCTTGCCAAAGTAGATGAGCGTAGCCCCTAAGGTTCTATCTTTCAGATACTCCTCCTTATTGGTATATCCTTTTACGACAGGCTCCAACCTACCATTCCAGTTGTGGGCAGTAAGCGAGACAAGGCGAGCACCATAGTTACTGATAACTGCCTCCATACCGTTTCCGTTCACAAGTCGGATTTGTACCTGCTCTTGTGCGTGTGAACAGAGAACAACGCTAAGCATTGCTACTGTCAGTATTGCATATAACTGCTTCATAGGTTTCTTTATATGTTTATGCAAAGATAGTA
>FLSK01003059.1_pt1 | contig 11845 bp, 7 predicted proteins | sample 1550541 | NCBI WGS metagenome assembly FLSK01 (sample SAMEA4031773, study PRJEB14383) | metagenome | biome: human; feature: oral; material: saliva | place: Philippines | collected 2014
ATATAAATGCTAGAAATTTCTATGAGATAGAAGCATTTGAAAATAATTGGAGTTTAAGAGAATTAAAAAGACAAGTAAATTCATCTTTATACGAAAGACTAGTTTTAAGTAAAGATAAAGAAAAAGTTAAAGAATTATCAGTTAAAGGTAAAATTATAGAAAAAGCACAAGATATTATAAAAGATCCATATATTTTAGAGTTTCTTGGATTAGATGAAAAAAGTGATTATTCTGAAAATAAATTAGAAACAGAAATAATAGATAAATTAGAGATGTTCCTACTAGAATTAGGAAAAGGTTTTACTTTTGTAGGTAGACAGGTTAGATTTACTTTTGATGAAAGACATTTTAGAGTAGATTTAGTTTTTTATAATAGACTATTGAAATGCTTTGTTTTAATAGATTTAAAAATAGGGGAAGTAACTCATCAAGATTTAGGACAAATGCAAATGTATGTAAACTATTATGATAGATATGTAAAACTTCCTGATGAGAATGATACTATTGGAATCATAATATGTAAAGATAAAAATGATACCTTGGTAAAATTAACACTCCCAAAGGATAATAATCAAATATTTGCTAGTAGATATATAACAATCCTACCTTCATTGGATGAATTTAAAAAGATTATAGAAGAGTAATATTAGGGGAGAAAATGAAAAATTATGAATTTGGAAATTTTATTAAAAACATCCTTTCAAATAGAGAAATAGATAATATGTTATGGGAAAAAATAAAAATAGTACTAGGAGAATATAAAAGAGAAGATGTAATTTTATCTGTTTATGTTCTTAGTTCATGGCTACCTAATAGTAGAGCTAGTTATTATAAGTTATATATTCTTAATAATATTATGATAAGTATGGAAGAAAAAGAATGTAATAGCAAATTAGAAATAGATAGTTATGAAAAATTTATTATTTTTTGTAGAGAATTAATAGAAGTTATACCACAATTTGAATTTAGAGAAGATTATGTATTTGAAAATGAATTGGGAGAAATTAAATATTTTTTTGAAGATAAAAATTATTCTGTTTTTGGAATGGGAGTATATAGTAATTTATATGAATATTATTCCTTATTTCAAGTTTTATATTCTTATCTTCCTGAAAATGAAAATTATAAAAATGATTTTAAAAATATTTTAGATTATTTAGATAAAGTAATAAAAATAATTTCTATTGGTAATTCAAGAAAAGAAATAGACAGAGGAAATTTTGAAATTCCTTCTTATGAATATTGGGAAAATATTTATAAGAATTTTGATAAAATTCAAGAATATTGCTCCAATCAAATGTCAATTATAATTGATTTTGAAACTTCTAAAGTTTCAAAAAACATAGAAGAAATAGAAAGTTCTTGGGAAGAATGTATTCCTTTACCACTCTCATTAAAATATAAGGAAAAAAATTTTCCTGTGTTTTCTAGAGAATTAATAATAAACTTATTATTTTATTATAAAGAAAAAATTAGAAATTTGATAAATGATAAAAATTTCTATCAAGATATAAAATTAGGGATAGTAGATTATATTTTAAATAGATTTAATGATAATGGTTTATACTTGCTTCAAATTTTTAATTCAAATATTAATCAAATTAGAGGAAATATTATTTACGATTTTGGATTTTTAATTGAAGATGATTTATATTTATTTTTTACTACAGAAATTAGTGATGATATAAGTTTAGAAAAAATTTTAAATGAAGAAAAAGAAAAAATTTTCCAAAATGATTTTACTTTTATATCTCACTTTAAAAATATGATAATATCACCAAAGAAAAAAATAAAAAATATAAAATTTTATAAAATTATTATAAAATTATTTCCTGATAATGAGATTATTTTTTCAAAAAATATTGAAATAATAACAATACAAGAGTTATTTTATATTTTTGATGAAATTGAAGAACTAAGTGAATACAAAAATTATGAGATATTTTTAGAAAAATGTAAAAATTTTCTTCTGGTAGATAGAATAAATTATTTTTCAGCTTTTAAAATGGCAAAGGGTGAGCTTATAAAAGGAACTGAAAATTATAATAAAATAGCATTAGATCCTAATATGGCAGAGGAATATAGGTGTGAAAGCTTAAAGAAAAGTGAAAAGTTACTAAAATATGTGAGATATGGGCATCCTAAAAATTGGAAAATACAAAATATTGAGAATAAAATTGAAGCATACAATATATTGACTAATGATTTTTCAAAATGTGTAGAAATAGATAAAAAAATAATATTTATAAGTCTTATGAAAGTTCATTTTATTGAAGAATTAACAATGGAAAATAAAGATTTAATATTTAATATAATTTCAATGATTGAAAAATACTTTATTTTATTTAAAAATCTTTTAAAAAATGATTTTCTTTTTTCAGAGAAAGAGAATATTTTAATAAAAATACTTCCCTCTAGTTTATTAGATAAAAAAGATTTTACTCATTTGAGTCATTTAAAAAATAAAAATATTTTTAATAGTGATTGCAGTCTTATTAAAGAAATGTATATTATAAGATTAGTAATAGATATAAAAAATTTTGAAAAGGAATTTCTAAAAGCACCTAATTGTATTTTAGAAACAAAATTATTTTTAGAAATAATAAAAAATCTTGTTTGTAAAAATACATATATTGAAATTTTAAAACAGTTCTCAGAATTAAAATATAAAGAAAGTGAATTTAAATTAATTAAAATAAGAAGTTTGATTCCAAATAGAGAAGTATATTTTGAATTTATAGTGGAAGATGAATACTTTATAAAAGCTCGTAAGGAAATTGCAATTTTATTAGAAAAAGAGAAGATAGAGATTGGAGAATACAAAGGTAAAGATATTTTAAATACATTAATGAAAATAAGAGAGATACTAAATAAAAAAATAGAGTATGAGTTAAGTCAATATAGTGAAGAAATAATTCAATATATTTTAGAAATATTAGACAATATTTTTTTCTCAAATAGGGCTGTAGTAGAAAGCTATAATCAAAATAAATGTTATAGAAATTCTAATGATTATATTGAAAGAGAAAAAAAATTTAGAGAAAGCTATAAAATTTTTATATTTATTTTAGAGAATAAATTATATCAAAATATTTATGGAGAAAAGAAAATAACAGAAAATGATATAAAATATTTATATGCTTTAGTAAAATGGGTTATAAATGTATATACTAGTATAGAAGTAGTTTATTATTCAGTTAATAAAAATTTAAAATTAATTATAGAAGAAAATAAACTATTCAATATTGAAATCATAAATAAAAAAAATATAGAAGACTGGGAAAATTATATAATAAACTTGATATACAGTAATATTGATATAGGAGATGTACTATCAGGAGATGAAAAAAAATTCTTTTTTGAAGAATTAGATAGGGCTTTTTTAAAAAAATTGCAATTTAGTTTTAGTAAGCTAATTGAAAAATTATATCTTTTAACAAACTATGATAAATCTCAAGAAAAAGTAATAAAATTAGCAAAAAAAGAACTAATAAATACTATAAAACAAGAAGATTCAGAAGAAGAAACTATAAATATAATTCAAGAATTAATATTAGAATCAAAATATTTAGGTAGTATACTAGAAGGAGAAAATTTAAAGGATAAAGGTTTTATTCCATATGATGAAATTAATAAAAGACCATATAGATTACAAGTAAAACCATTGATAAAGTTGAATGATATTTATTATTTTTCACGAGAAATTTGTAAAAGGACTATAAATGTTTTTTTAAGACATATTTCAAATGGGAAATTACCTTATAGAAGTAAGTATAGAGAAATTCAAGATGTAATGGATAGGTATGCCAAAAAAATTCAAAATAATATAGTTGATAAAGCTTTTGAAATTCTTAAAGAAAATGGCTATGAAACAATATATAAAGAAGTTGATTTACGGAAATTAGATAAAAATGGAAATCATCCATTATTAGAAAAATTAGGAGATTATGATCTATTGGTTTTTGATATAAAAAATAATATTATTTTGAATATTGAATGTAAATATATTTCTCAAGATTTTTGTGCAAAAGATTTAAAAAATACAATGGAAAAATTATTTGGAAAAAATGAAAATGATAAATCTTATATAAGGCAAGTTTTAAAAAGGCAAAAATATTTAGTAGAAAACATAGAAAAAATAGTAAATAATTTGAAATTTGAATTCCAACCCCAAATAAGAGTTATTCCTATATTTTTAACCTATACAAGTAATATTTTTTTAAAAAATCCTTTGATAAAATCAGATATTGTATACGTAACACTTAATGAGTTTGAATCTTATTTAAAAAGTTTGTAAATTAATTTTTAAAATGAGAGTATAAAAGAAATTGAGAAAATTTTAAATTTTTATACTCTCATTTTATTTAATAATACTTTTTTATTTTTTTTAAAAGAGTTTTTTCATCTGCATTTCCATCAATAAAATAGTCTGCATATTGGCTTTTTCCAGTTGTTAAATATAGTAACCATCCCTCTAATAGAAAAATATAACTCTCATCTAAGGTTAATAAAGAAGAATATTTTCCTACATATCTATTACCTGCAATCCATGTTTCACATCTCACTGGAAATAGATATCCTTGATTGTTGCTAATTACTTTAGCATATCCATTTTCATCAATAACAAGTTGATTATCAACTCTATCATCAGCTTTTAACATTTCTTCTCTAATTTCTTGTTTTGTAAATAAATGAGAAGGTTTTCCAATTTTAGTAAATTTAATAGAAAAATAATTTTCATTTTCTTCGTCAGTTTTTATACTAGCCATTTTTAATAATTCTAAAATTTTTTGATTTAATTTGTTTTTTAAATCTGTTGTTAAATTTCTATCATATATATAATAGCAATCTTTTTTTGATACTAAATTAGCTTCTCTTATATAACCATCATTACAAATATAAAAAGTATTTGTAAAAAGAGAATCTATTTGATTACAAAATTCAAAAGTAAATTGAATTTTATTAGAATCAGAATCTGGATATGTTTCTAAAATTTCTTTAAAATTCCAATTTCTAAAGTTATTTTTTACATAATTTTTTTTGGTTATTTGTTGCTTAATATAATCTCCATCTTTAAATTTATCAAAAGTAGTATTACTTTTAAAAGGATTTTTACTAAAATAATCTGAGTTGAGAATATTTTCTTCAAATTGTTCATTTGAAATATCCACTATTTTATTTTTATATTTAATTTTTATGTTATTAAGAGAATCCATAAGAGTTTTTATATAATTTCTAAAGTTAGTGTGACTACAACCTCCATGTCGACCATCATATGTTGCATGTATCTTGTTATATGGATCTTTTTTCATAACAAATAGAATTTTTCTTGTTGTATATCTACATACTTCTTGATATGTATCCGGTAAAGGAACCTCAGTATCATAATCATAGACACCATATTGAACATACTTAGCAGAGACATAATGACCAGGTGAGTCTTCCACTAAATGTTCCCTATCATCAAAAGGAGAATCTTCTATAATAGGTTTTAAATTATCAAGTTCAAGTAAAAAATAATTCCATCTATAATCATTAAAACTCTCAAAATATAGTATTTTAGGTTTTAAAATATAACAAAAATCATCTGTAGTAAATAATTTGATACAATCATTTTCTTCAGCTATTTTGGCATATGAAAAATCTAGTCCTCCTCCAGTATGAAAAAACATATGATTATATGCAGGATTTTGTCCAATAGTATTTAATATATCTATGATTTCTTTATTGTTTTTCCATGAAGCTGATTTTGGTGGAATAGGTCCAAATAATTGTTTATTGAGAAAATTCCAATCACTAATTTGAGATTTATAGTCATCTAAATAAACTTCAATCCAGTTTTCTAACTTTTCTTTAAATTTTTTAATATCTGGTCGATTATTGGGCTCATTGTCAGTAGCTTCCTTTAAAAGTTCATTTATTTCAACCAAATGAATATCCTTATATTCGTGAATACACTGTAAACTATGACTAGGATCTAAATAATTATATACACCATCAAATCCTTTTTCATCTTTTGTTAATAACATCCATATTGTTTTAGCTAAGGAAAAAACATCAGCTTTTTTTCCATCAGCCTCTTTTGGATTTCGTTTCATTTCAGGAGCAATAGTGAATATAGCCCCAAGTCCTTTATCAGATTTTGTATAATAATTTGTTTCATCTATTAATTTAGCTAAACCAAAATCAGCAAGACAGAATCTATTATTATAAAAATAAATATTGGATGGTTTTATATCTCTATGAGAAATATTTTTATCATGGAGTTTTTCTAAAGTATAACATAATTCAATAGCACCTTGAATAATATCTATAATATTAATATTATTCTCAATTATATAGGTTATAATGGGAGTTGCAATAGACATCACATACCAATATTCATCAATTGAAAAATCAATAATAGGAATAATTCCTTCAATTTGTGAAGAATAATTTTGTATTATTTTAATTTCATTAATAAAACGAGTATATTTTTCTTTTCCATTAACAATTAAATCTTTTAGTGCATAAGAGTTTGAATCACCTTTACTTTTTACACGATAAACTTTAGCATTTCCACCTTCACCTAATTCTTCTATAATTTCATATTTATTACAATAAGTTTTTTTGATTTTAGACATTTAATTAAGCCCCCAATATTATTTATAAAATTTTTTAATTTTAAAAAATTTTATAAATAAGTTCTTCTCTTTATTCCCATTCTATTTTATAAGTTTTTTAATACCTTGTTTTCTTTTGTTCTCACTTTATTAAGTTAAAAAAAAGCAAATAAAAATTTTGTCTTTAATTTTTTTTAGAACCAAATTAGAACCATTTTATTTATTCAACACATCATTTAACCTATCTTCTGAACTAGGGCAGATATGGCAATAAATATTTAAAGTAGTTTGTACCTTTTCATGTCCTAATCTTCTGCTAAGAATAACAATGTTTACTCCATTAGATAATAAATAACTTGCGTGGCTGTGTCTTAAATCGTGAACTCTTATTCTTGGAACTCCTGCCTTTTTTCAAGCAGTATCTAATTGTTTTTAGTTATCAATTGTCAACTGATTTTTAAAAAATTTTTATATTTTGGTTGTCAATTGTCAACAAAAGTTATAGAATATAAGAAAAAAGGAGTTTTTTCTATGAAAGAAAGAGATTATGAATTATCAGAAGAAAAAGCAGTAGAAATTGGGATTTTTTTAAAAAATAGAAGGGAAGAATTAGGGTATAGTACTAATCAAATGCTAATGAAAACAGATATAGACAAGGCAGACCTTTCAAGAATAGAGAGTGGGAAGAAAAGAAAACTTAATCCTATTTATTTAAAGAAATTAGCAAAAGTACTAAAGTTAGATATCATTGAATTATTTAAAATGGTAGTTTTTTTAGATGATGACATAGAAATACATACAAAAAAAGAAAGTTTTGAAATGAAGAATACAATGAGAAAAATTGCTTATTTACCTGTATATAGAAAAGCTAGTGCTGGAAATGGTTATTTAAACTTAGAGCAAGAAATATATAAGATGCCTATTTTAGATGAAGATTTCCCAGATGGGTGCTTTTTTGTAAAAATAGAAGGTAATAGCATGGAGCCAAGTATTATTGAGGGAGAGTTTGCTTTGGTTGATCCTAATGATGTTGAGTATCAAAAAAATAAAATTTATGTGGTTACATATGATGATGAAAGTTTTATAAAAAGAATAGTTGTGGACGAAAAAACAGGAATTGTTATTTTAAAAAGTGATAATACTGATTATGATGATATCCTAATTAGTGAAGAAAAACAAGAATATTTAAAAATTAATGGTAGAGTTATAAAAATAGTTTCAAGTAGAAAAGCTATTTAATAATTTAGGCAAAGATTATTTATCAAAAATAAAAAATAAAATTTATTAAGGAGTGGGTTATTTTGAAAAAAATGCTAGTTATTTGTTTTTTGTTTTTAATTTATTCTTTTTCTTTTTCTTTTTCAAGAGTTTATGTAAAAGGATATTACAGGAAAAATGGGACTTATGTACAATCTCATTATCGTTCAAGTCCAAAACCAAGAGGAAGAAGAAGTAATTATTATTATAGTTCGAATAGCTATTATGGAGGAAAAAAAAGCAATTATTATTATAGTCCAAATAGTTATTATGATAGCGCTTCATCTAAAAAAAATGAGTTTCTTAATTTAAAAGAAAATAATACAAATGATATTATAAAAAATAATGATGAAATACTAAGTAATAATACTGTAGAAAATAATGATGAAATACTGAATAATGATATTCTTGTTCAAGTTTCAGATGGAGATATTGAGAAAGTTAAAATTTATAAAGTTATTGAAATAATAGATAATAGCGGAAATAGTAGAATAGAGTTAAAAGAAGAAAGTCTAAGCTCTGTAAATTTATTTGATAAAACGTATATAATTATAAGAAATTCTAATTGAAATAACTGACTATAAGAATACGAGTTCAGAGAAACTGAAACTAATTTTTGGATGTTTGAAGAAATAAAAAGATTGAGGGGGAAAATAAAATGAAAAAAATAGATTTTGGTTAAATAAATAAAAGGAAGTTTTTTTATTATTCCTTTTTTCCTTTTTTTATGTTATTATTGATTTGTAAGAGAAAGTTTTTAAATTTTTAAAGGAGAAAAAATGGAAAATCAAATAAAAGAAATATTAAAAAAATATATTAGTAATGAAGATAACTTAAAAAGTTTATTAAAAAATACATCTTTAAAAAGCACTACTATAAAAACATATGCAACAAAAAATAAATATATATCTCAAAAATTTATTTTAACTTTCTCAAAGGAAAAAAATTTAAGTATAGAAGATAAAAACTTTATTATTAACTATATAAATAAATTTCCTAAAAAAAAGAAAAGAAAACAAAATAATAATAAAAAATTATTGGTAGAAATAATAGAACTATTAAAATCTACAAAAAATATAGATACTTCTAAAAATACAACATTTCAAAAAAAAGACAGAGTTATAGAAATGATAGAAAAAAATAAAAGTGATTATTTGAAGTATATTGAATTATTAAAAAGAATAAAAAAAGATCTATCAGAGCTAGATGTATTAAGTTCTTTTAACTTAAAAATAAAAGATAGAAGTAAAATAGAAATTACAAAATTACTAAATAAAATAATTCTTGAAGTTGAAGAAGTTAAAAGGAAAATATCTAATTCTAATTTTATATTGGAGGTAGAATTAATTGAAAATGAATAATAGAAGAAATTTGATAGAAGAGTATGATAAAATTAGGTTTAAAAAAAATAAACAATATTTGAGCATAAAAGATTTTAAAGATGAAGATAAAGAAAAGGTTGTTTTATTTGCTGTAGCTGAATATATCCCAAGAGTTTGGAAAGATCTAGATTATCTTTTGGAATTAGACAAGAAAACTCAGATTACCTCAAGAGCAACTAAATTAAATTCAAATTCGAGAAAATTAAATGTAATACCAACATATGAAGCATTATTATATGATAACGATCAAGATTTTGATTTTTTAGATAAACTAACAGAGGTTATATTAGGGGTTATAAGAAATCTATTAAAAGGCAGTAAAAATAAAGTAGAGAGAACATTAAATACCTTAGAAAATGAAAAGGGAAGATTAATGATAGCCATTGTTTCAGCATATTGTTTAGGGGAAGAACTTATAAGAAAATTTGGAACAATAGAAACTAGTAAAAAATTAGAAGTTACAATTAGAGCTAAAAAAGCTTATGAAGAAGAATTAAGAGAAATTTTTAAAACATATGAATTTGATGAAGCTATAGAGTATTTTAAAGATAAAATTAGAGAATATGGAAATAATTTTTTAGTAACTAAAAATGAGATAAGTCAACTTGTTACAGAAGAATTTTTATATACAATAGCTGATAAAAATAGTATTGATAGATTTTTATCAGGAATTTCAGATAAAGTACGTGAAGAAATTACAAGACAACCTCGTTTACTATATGATGATGAATTTTAATATGTAAACTATATTATAACAAATGCTTTTAAATATATAAATTATTTAAGGAGGGTATAAAAGAAAAAAAATTGACAAAACTATTAATAAATAGTATACTTTTATCAAAGTAACTTGACTATATAGTTTTAAGCTATGGTCATGAGCCTTATTATTTTTGATAGTAAGGCTTTTTTCTTATAAAATATGGATAAAAAAATATATTTTACTTATGATGAACAAATTGATGAATTAAAAAAAATATATAATATTAAGATTTCACAAGATAGAATACTAGAAAAAGATATCTTAAAAACTTTTTCTCACAGTTTAATAGATGAGTATGTAGAATGTTTTTCAAGTGAGCAATTAGTACAAATGGGATTAATGGAATTTTTAATCATAAATACAATAGATAAACAGTTTCAAAAAATATTATTTCTACATAGTGTTTATGTAGAAAATATCCTAAAAAATAAAATTTCAAATTTTATAGTAAAAAATAAAGGATATTGTATCGATAATTATATCAAAAAATCTAGATATAAATACTCTCAAAAAAAAATAGAAAAAATCAATAAAATATTAGAAAAATTAAAAGAGATTATAGATACAAACGAAAATTTTAAATTTTATGAATTATTTAAAAATATTAGTTTTAATGACACTATTGATTTCTTTTCTTTTTTAACAAAAGAAGAGAAGGAAGAAATTATTTCAGAGTATCAATTTTTTAAAAATATTAAGCTAGTTAGTAAAAAAGAAAGCGATGAAAAAATAGAATTATTTAAAAATATGCTCTCAATAGTAAGAAAATTTAGAAATATGGTTGCACATAACAAAAAAATTATTGGAATATATTTAAAAGATATGGATCTTAATTTAATAAAATTAATGAAAATGGATAAATTTAATATTTTAAATTTTAAAAATGTTAAAGAAAATAACAAAAAAAGAAAAGTAGATATTTTTGTTATGATAATTTCTTTTTTATTTCTTACTCCTTCTGATTATATAGTAATGCTTCTTTTTGCAGATCTAATGATATTTTTTACAAATAATAATTCAGTTATACAATGGGTTTTATTTTACTTAAAATCTTTAAATTTTCCTGATGATTTTATAGATAAAATATCAAATATTTTTAATAATCATTTAGAAAAAACTAGAAAAGCTCCATTTACTAATCTACTTTAATTTAGTAGATTAAATAAAAAAATAATATGAAACACTAAAACCACTTTAATTAGTGGTTTTATTTTTTTAATAATAAGTTGACAATTAACAACTTTTATAAAACTCTAAGGCTTGTCCTTAGACAAATAGCTATAAGATCCTTGCTCACTGCTCCCCTCAAAAGAAGTGAGTTCCTCCCTTATAGCTATCTGTGTAAGAACTAATCTTACAAACATTCTAGGGTGTAAACAAGCTAGTGGTTGGAGTGTTAGACTTGGAATTTATAGGATACAACAATGTATCTGAATTTTAAAGCTAGCCATTACATTGGACATTCGATAAGAGCCAACTATAAATTTTACCAGTTTTGTGAAAGTATAAACTGTTTATCTTGTGATTTATTCTAACTTAGAAATGTCAAGAACGGATCTAAGGACAGGATAGCTAGCTGAATAAATCATAGGATATAAAACTTTTCTCATAAAATAAATTTATTAGTTAAATTGGTAGGAGCTACTTAATAGCTTGCTCGCTAATAAGTAGCTTTTACCAATTGAGTTAATAAAAGAGAGTGGGCAAGCTCTCCAGGATATATGAGAAAAAACTGAAAAGAGAACAAAGAAAACTATCAAGGAGATGTAAACTTGCTAAAGATAGCGCTAAAAAACTAACAGATAGTAAGAATTATCAAAAGCAAAAGAAAAAAGTAGCAA
>FLSK01003714.1_pt1 | contig 11844 bp, 9 predicted proteins | sample 1550541 | NCBI WGS metagenome assembly FLSK01 (sample SAMEA4031773, study PRJEB14383) | metagenome | biome: human; feature: oral; material: saliva | place: Philippines | collected 2014
GAGCGTGGTATCATCCGTACTGGTGATGAAGTTGAAATCGTAGGTATCAAAGATACAGCGAAAACAACAGTAACTGGTGTAGAGATGTTCCGTAAATTATTAGACGAAGGTCGTGCGGGTGAGAACGTTGGTGCATTATTACGTGGTACTAAACGTGAAGAAATCGAACGTGGTCAAGTATTAGCGAAACCGGGTTCAATTACTCCACACACAGACTTCGAATCAGAAGTTTACGTATTATCAAAAGAAGAAGGTGGTCGTCACACTCCATTCTTCAAAGGTTACCGTCCACAGTTCTACTTCCGTACAACTGACGTAACAGGTACAATCGAGTTACCAGAAGGCGTAGAGATGGTAATGCCAGGCGATAACATCAAAATGACAGTATCATTAATCCACCCAATCGCGATGGATGAAGGTTTACGTTTCGCGATTCGTGAAGGTGGCCGTACAGTAGGTGCTGGTGTTGTTGCGAAAATCATCAAATAATTTGATGTAAGCAAATAGCTAAGAGAATCCCCAATCTTGTAAAAGAGTGGGGATTTTTATTTTATTTAAGAAGGTATTATGAAATTTATTTTACCGACAGGGTACTTTGCGATCACGCTAGGAGTAAGTGCATTGTCCCTTGCATGGCGTCATGCAGAATCTATCACACCTTATGCCCCACAAATAAGCTTCATTTTAGGCAGTTTTGCCTTTGTGCTTTGGTTGCTATTTATTAGTTTGTTTATTATTCGTTGTTTTAAACATTTCGATACCATTAAAGAAGAATATAACTGCCCAATTCGTTTTTCTTTCTTCGCGTTAATTCCTATTACAATGATGTTGATGGGGGATATTTTACTAGCTTGGTCATCCATATTGGGTGAAACATTGATTTGGCTTGGTGCTATCGGGCAACTGCTTTATGCGCTTATTCGTATTGGTGCATTATGGCAAGGGAATATTTTTACCGACACTGCTGCGCTACCGCCATTTTATTTGCCAACAGTGGCAACTAACTTTACTGCAGCAACGTCACTGACACTTATTGGCCATAATGAATTAGCTATTTTCTTCCTTGGTGCTGGTTTTATTGCATGGTTTATGTTTGAACCGATTTTATTACAGCGTTTACGTTTAAATGAAACCCCCGTTCCGTTAAGAGCTTCATTCGGAATTATTCTTGCACCAGCCTTTGTCGGCTCAGCGGCTTATTTAGTGGTAACTGGCGGACAAGTTGATTTAGTGGTCAAAATGCTTTGGGGCTATGGCTTCTTACAATTAGCTTTCTTATTGCGCTTATTCGGTTGGATTGCCGTAAAAGGTTTTAATGTTGGCTTTTGGTCATTCTCATTCGGCCTTGCTTCTATGGCAAATGGGGCAACTTACTTATATCAGACCCCAGAATTAGCGACATTTGGACTAGTAACTTTTATTATTGCGAATATGGCCATAGCATTTTTAATGATCAAAACATCCGCTAAATGGCTAAGAAAAGAATTTTAAGCTCGCTATAGTTGGCGGAGTCATTTCGAGAGCTAGCGTTTTCCAGTACAATAGACTAGATTTTCTGAAATTATAAGGTAATAAAATATGCAAATTATTCAATCTCAATTTCCTGTGCGCCGTATGCGCCGCTTACGTAAACATGATTTTAGCCGTCGTTTAGTGGCAGAAAATCAATTAACAGTAAATGATTTGATTTATCCTGTTTTTGTGATTGAAGGTGAAAATCAACGTGTGCCAGTCCCGTCTATGCCGGGTGTAGAACGTTTAACCATCGATCAATTATTGGTAGAAGCTGGCTTATTGGTGAAATATGGTGTGCCTTTAATTGCATTATTTCCCGTAGTGGGCGATGAGCGTAAATCGTTAATGGCAGAAGAGGCATACAATCCAGAAGGGCTTGCGCAACGTGCGGTGCGTGCATTAAAAGCAGCGTATCCTGAATTGGGCGTAATGACAGATGTGGCGCTCGATCCATTTACCACACACGGTCAAGATGGCATTATTGACGACGATGGCTATGTATTAAATGACATCACTACAGAAGTTCTAGTGAAACAAGCGCTTTCTCATGCTGAAGCGGGTGCTGATATTGTTGCGCCAAGTGATATGATGGATGGGCGAATTGGTGCGATTCGTGAAGCACTTGAAGCTGAGAATTTCATCAATACACAAATTATGGCGTATTCTGCGAAATATGCTTCGAACTACTATGGTCCTTTCCGTGATGCTGTTGGATCTGCCGGTAACCTTAAAGGGGGCAATAAATATACTTACCAAGTTGATCCAGCCAATGCAAACGAAGGGTTGTATGAAGTAGCAATGGATATCGAAGAAGGCGCAGATATGGTCATGGTTAAACCGGGCATGCCTTATTTGGATATGGTATGGCGCGTAAAAGAGAATTTTGGTGTGCCAACTTTTGCTTACCAAGTTTCTGGCGAATATGCGATGCATATGGCTGCGATTCAAAACGGTTGGTTGAAAGAACGTGAGTGTATTATGGAATCTCTCCTTTGCTTCAAACGTGCAGGGGCAGACGGCATTTTGACGTATTTTGCGAAACAAGTTGCCGAGTGGTTATATCAAGACAACCATAAATAATATCTCGCAAGCGGTCGAGTTTTCATTGAATTTTGCAAAACGTTCATGATTTTCGACCGCTTGTTTGTGTTAGAATCTGCCTTATTTCAATAAACTAGATAAGATTATGCAGAGTTTAACCCCGTTTCATACCTTTCATCTGCCTGCACAGGCAAGCCAGATTATTCCTTTTACTTCAACAGAACAACTTTTAGCTGAATGGCAACGTGCTGCTTTGGCAAATCAGCCGATCCTTATTTTAGGGCAAGGCTCAAATATGCTGTTTTTAGATGATTTTGAAGGTGTGGTCTTAGTGAATCAGCTTAAAGGCATTGAACATCATGAAGATGCGGATTTCCATTATTTAACCGTGCAAGGTGGCGAAAACTGGCATGCTTTAGTGAAATGGACGTTAGAGCATGGCATTGCGGGTTTAGAAAATTTGGCGCTTATTCCGGGTGTAGCCGGTTCAGCACCGATTCAGAATATTGGTGCTTATGGCGTCGAGTTTGAACGTGCATGCGATTTTGTTGAAGTATTGAATTTGCGCACAGGTGAGCTCTTCCGCTTAACAAAGGCAGAATGTGAATTTGGCTATCGGGAAAGTGTATTTAAACACCGTTATGCCGAAGGTTATGCGATTGTGGCAGTCGGCTTGAAATTGCCGAAAGCATGGCAGCCTGTACTCAGTTACGGTTCATTAACGCAGTTTGATGCAGCCACAGTGACACCGCTTGAAGTATTTAATGAAGTGTGCGCAGTGCGCTCGAGCAAATTACCGAATCCTGATGAGTTTGGAAATGCAGGAAGTTTCTTTAAAAATCCTGTTATTGAGGCTACAAAATTTGCTCAAATTCAGACCGCTTTCCCACAGATTCCAAACTATCCGCAAGCGGATGGTCGAGTAAAATTAGCGGCAGGTTGGTTAATTGATCAATGTGAGTTAAAAGGCTTTCAAGTTGGCGGTGCAGCTGTCCACACTCAACAAGCATTGGTGTTAATCAATAAAGATAATGCAACAGGTCAAGACGTAGCAGATTTAGCCAAAGCAGTACGCAAACGCGTACGTGAGAAATTTGGGGTTGAGCTTCATCCTGAAGTGCGTTTTATCGGAAAACATGGTGAAGTAAATAGCGAAGAGGTCACTCGTTAAATGAAACTCAACCAGCCCGATTTACAAGCCGCATTATTATGCGGAGAAGCGGTCATTTTCGATGAAATTGATTCAACTAATGAATACTTATTACGTGAGTATAAACATTTAGCAGCAGGCTCAGTATGCGCGGCTGAGCATCAAACCGCTGGGCGTGGTCGTCGTGGACGATCGTGGTATTCAGGCAAAAACCAGAATCTTTGTTTTTCTTTGTTATGGCGTTATAGCGCAGATGAGGTTCGTCAGGTCAGTGCATTGAGTTTGGTTGTCGCTTTAGTTTTGGCGGAAAGCTTTACTGAGTTGGGTATTTCAGATATTCAAATTAAATGGCCGAATGATGTCTATTACCAAGGGAAAAAGTTAGGTGGCATTTTAATTGAAAGCCGCTTTGAAAATAATGATTACTATTTGGTGATCGGCATTGGCTTGAATTTGAGCATGGATCAGGTTGATCTCAATGTGGTCAATCAACCTTATGCTGATCTTTCAGCCTATCATTTAGAACGTAATCAATTGTTGCAGAAAATTGTGCCGCAATTGCAAAAAAATCTGAAAATTTACCCGCTTGTGGGCTTTGAGAATTATGTTGAACGCTGGCAAAACTATGATTTATTTTATGGTAAACCAGTTAAGCTACTTGCAGGCGAAACTGAAATCCATGGGATCTCACAAGGCATCAATGACAAGGGTGAACTTTTGTTAGAACAGACAGGCAAGATAAATGCCTATGCGATTGGTGAGATGTCTTTGCGTGCGCAATAGAGCCAAAACAGATCGCAGATCTTATTAGGCAAGTAAGAATAGAGAAGAATTCTAAATCATCCCTTTACTTATCGGCCTAGCTGGGGTAAAATTGGCTACCTTTTTTAGTTCTATGTCGCCAAAAATAGTGTGCGGCTTAATTTAAACATATTTAATTCCTTGAGGTGATGGCATATGCCAGTAATTAAAGTTCGTGAAAATGAATCTTTTGACGTTGCATTACGTCGTTTTAAACGTTCTTGTGAAAAAGCAGGTATCTTAGCAGAAGTTCGCGCACGTGAGTTCTACGAAAAACCAACTACTATTCGTAAACGCGAAAAAGCATCTTTAGCAAAACGTCACGCTAAACGTAATGCTCGTGAGAACGCTCGTAATACACGTTTATACTAATTTGTAACGTTATTCACAAATCTTAACTAAAACCGTGAAACCATTTGGAATCACGGTTTTAGCATTTTATGCTGAGAATGCTTAAACGTTCAATTTGCATAAAAGGCATTTTTCCTATCTGCATCGGAGGTCATAATGAAAGGCATTATTCCACGTTCATTTATTGATGATCTCATCGCCCGTACAGACATTGTCGAGCTGATTAACAGTCGCGTGAAGTTAAAAAAATCTGGTGCGCACAGTTATCAGGCTTGCTGTCCATTTCATCATGAGAAAACCCCTTCTTTTTCTGTGAGTCAACCTAAGCAGGTTTATCACTGTTTTGGCTGTGGCGCGCATGGCAATGCAATTAGTTTTTTAATGGAATTTGATAAGTTAGAGTTTCCTGAAGCAATTGAAGAACTTGCTGCTATGCACGGACTGGAAGTTCCACGTGAAAATGTGCGAAATTATAATGGCCAGCCACAAGTAGGTTTTCAAACCAAACGAGACTTATATGGTTTGATGGATGCGATTGCTAAGTTATATCAGCAAAAGTTAACTAGTGATATTCCAAGCCAAAGTTATTTGCAACAACGAGGGTTGTCTGAAGAGATTATTCGTCGTTTTGAGATCGGTTTTGCGCCGAATGCCTTTGATACGGTGCTTAAACAATTTGGTTCTTCCGCTGAGGAAACCCAAAAATTGATTGATACGGGGATGCTTTCACGCAATGAAAATGGCAAGGTTTATGATCGTTTTCGTCATCGAGTAATGTTCCCTATTCGAGATAAGCGTGGACGAGTTATTGCATTTGGCGGAAGAGTGATGGGCGATGAACGCCCGAAATACCTCAACTCACCAGAATCGGTAATTTACCATAAAGGGAGTGAGCTTTACGGCTTGTTCCAAGTACTGCAACAAGATGAAAATCCTACTTCGTTGTTAGTTGTAGAAGGTTATATGGATGTGGTTGCGCTTGCTCAGTTTGGGGTAAATAATGCAGTCGCTTCTTTAGGTACAGCAACAACAAGTGAGCAAATTCAGCAAATGTTTCGGGTGACTGAACAAATTATTTGTTGTTACGATGGGGACCGAGCAGGACGAGATGCCGCGTGGCGCGCCTTTGAAAATGCGCTGCCTTATTTATATGACGGGCGTCAGTTAAAATTTATTTTCTTACCAGATGGGGAAGATCCAGATAGCTTTATTCGTCAGCAAGGGAAAGTGCAATTTGAACAATATGTGCAGGAAGCGGCAAAACCGTTAAGCGAGTTTTTATTTGATTCGTTACTTGCGCAAGTTGATTTATCAAGTCAAGAAGGCAAATCTAAATTAGCTTCGCTTGCTGTGCCTTTGATTAACCGTATTCCTGGGGAAATGTTACGAATTTATCTGCGCAATTTACTAGGGCAAAAATTGGGGCTTCTTGATCCAAGCCAACTAGAGGCGATGTTGCCTAATCGAATGCCAACACAGCCAAAAGCTAACCCTACGGCAAAAATTAAACGAACACCAATGCGTTTGTTGATTGCGCTATTACTGCAAAATCCAGAGCTTGCAAAACATGTGCCAGATTTATCACCTTTGCAAAGCCTAAATGAGGCAGGTTTTGATCTGTTTGTAGAGTTAGCAGCGACTTGCCAACAGCATGTGGGGATAAGTATGGGCGCCTTATTGGAGCATTGGCGAGATAAATCGGAGTACCGTACACTTGAAATTCTAGCAAATTGGGATCATATGGTAAGCCCTGAAAATATGGAAAAAGAATTTATCGAAACGCTTGATTTTCTTTATGCCAAATTAGTAGAAAAACGCATTGATGTTTTAATGGCAAAAGAACGAACAACCGGCTTAGAGTTAGATGCCGCTGAAAAGCAAGAGCTTGCCTTGTTATTAGCGCGCTAACAAGCGGTTATTTTTGTGAAAAATTTTGCAAGGCTATCAAGTTCTTGACAAATAATGATATAATTCAACACTATTTTGACTGCTCAAAAACGGAACAAAATTATGGAACAACAATTAGTAGATCAACAATTAGAACAGCAATCTCAAATTGCACTTTTGATTGCGCAAGGTCGTGAACAAGGCTATTTAATTTTATCTGAAGTGCATGACCATCTTCCAGAAGAATTGGTGGATGCTGAGCAGATCGAAGATATTATTCAAATGATCACCGACATGGGGATTCAAGTTTTTGAAGTCGCGCCAGATACGGACGAACTCATGTTAGCTGAGAATATTGCTGATGAAGATGTTGTAGAAGAAGCAACCAAAGTGCTTTCTACCGTAGAATCTGAGTTAGGCCGTACGACAGACCCTGTACGTATGTATATGCGTGAGATGGGGACCGTTGAGCTATTAACCAGAGAAGGTGAGATTGATATTGCTAAGCGCATTGAAGAAGGAATCAATGAAGTGCAATGCGCTGTTGCAGAATATCCAGAAGCATTATCTGGCGTCTTAGCTTGCTATGAGCAAGTAGAAGAAGGCACGATGCGTTTGGCTGATTTAGTGACGGCATTTATTGATCCAAATTTAGAAGCCGCTGCTGATGAGCATTTAGATCCTGATTTACACCATGATGCAGAAGTTGAAGGTGCTGCAGATATAGATGAAGAAGAGGAAAACGAAGATGCTTCTGATTCTTCGGATAGTAGTGATGATAACTCAATCGATCCTGAAGTGGCGCGTGAGAAATTTACTAAACTTAAAGAGCAGCACGAAAAAGCCTTATTAGCAATTCAAAAACACGGTAGAACACATAAAAAAGCACGTGAGCAAATTCATGCTCTTTCTGATATTTTCCGTGAGTTTCGTTTAGTACCAAAACAATTTGACCTGTTAGTTGAAACGATGCAGAAGTTAATGAAGCAAGTGCGTGCACAAGAGCGTCAAATTCAGCGTTATGCGGTTGAATATGCAGGTATGAAAAAAGGTGATTTCTTAAAAGCCTTCCAAGGTAATGAAACTTCTGAAGAGTGGATTGAAAAAGCTATCAATGCGAAAAAAGGTGGGGCGCCTAAACTTGCGAATTATATAGAAAAAATTCGTGTAAATATTGCTGCATTACAAGAGCTTGAACAGAGTTCTGGTTTAACCATTGCCCAAATTCGTGAAATTGGCGGACGTATTGCAAACGGTGAATTAAAAGCTCGTCGTGCGAAAAAAGAAATGGTAGAAGCCAACTTACGTTTAGTTATTTCGATCGCGAAAAAATATACCAACCGTGGTTTACAATTCTTAGATTTAATCCAAGAAGGAAACATTGGTTTAATGAAAGCGGTAGATAAATTTGAGTATCGCCGTGGTTATAAATTCTCAACTTATGCAACTTGGTGGATTCGTCAGGCGATTACTCGTTCTATCGCAGACCAAGCGCGTACGATTCGTATCCCAGTGCATATGATTGAGACGATTAACAAACTTAACCGTATTTCTCGTCAATGTTTACAAGAAATGGGGCGTGAAGCGACACCGGAAGAATTGGCAGAACGTATGAATATGCCAGAAGATAAAATCCGTAAAGTGTTGAAAATTGCCAAAGAGCCAATTTCTATGGAAACACCGATTGGCGATGACGATGATTCACATTTAGGCGATTTTATTCAAGATGAAAGTCTTGAATTGCCGTTAGATTCTGCAACCGCAGAAAGTTTACGTATAGCCACAAATGAAGTACTCGAAGGATTAACGCCTCGTGAAGCGAAAGTATTACGGATGCGTTTCGGGATTGATATGAATACCGACCATACATTAGAAGAAGTGGGTAAACAATTTGATGTAACGCGTGAGCGAATTCGTCAAATTGAAGCAAAAGCATTACGCAAATTGCGCCACCCAAGTCGTTCAGAAACATTACGTAGCTTCTTAGATGACTAATTAAGAATAAAACCACCGATAGGTGGTTTTATTTTTTTAGCAGATTGATGTTTTTTTAGAAATATCGCTAAATTTTTAGGCAAACGTGATTTTTATTGAAAAATTTATTTGACGCCTAGCTGAAAATCCTTATAATGCGCCTTGTTGATTCGTTACGACGAGACAACAAGGTGTTGCCCGAGTGGCGGAATCGGTAGACGCAAGGGATTTAAAATCCCTCGCCTTTCGGGGCGTGCCAGTTCAAGTCTGGCCTCGGGCACCATTTAAATTACCAAATATGCGGGAATAGCTCAGTTGGTAGAGCACGACCTTGCCAAGGTCGGGGTCGCGAGTTCGAGCCTCGTTTCCCGCTCCATTTTAAAAGATAGCACCATAAGGTGCTTTTTTTATATCTAAAATTCCTATCATCATTTTCTTGCCATATAAATTTAATTTTCTGTTTTTTCAGTAAGTTTTTTGCAAAACAGTACATAAAAACAACCGCTTGTTACAATTTTGTGATCTATTTCACAAAAATTGCCATTATTTCTGATCTTATGTGTGCATTTGATTAAAATAACCATATTACGTTATCAGAGGATAAGATATGAAAACACTAGGCGAATTTATTATTGAGAAACAGGCCGAATACCCTGAAGCGAAAGGCGAATTGAGTGGTATTTTGTCTTCTATCCGTTTAGCGGCGAAAATTATTCACCGTGAAATTAACCGAGCGGGATTAAGCCAAGACATTTTAGGCGTAGCAGGTTCTGAGAATATTCAGGGCGAAGCACAAATGAAATTAGATGTCTTTGCTAATGAAACGATGAAACAAGCGTTGATAGGACGCGAAGAGGTAGCTGGCTTTGCTTCAGAAGAAGACGATACTTTTATTGGCTTTGATACTGAGCGTGGGCGTAATGCTAAATATATTTTAATGACCGATCCGTTAGATGGTTCTTCTAATATTGATGTGAATGTTTCTGTGGGTACGATTTTCTCTATTTATCGTCGTGTCTCGCCAATTGGCACACCAGTAACCATGGAAGATTTCTTACAACCAGGCCGTAAACAAGTAGCTTCTGGTTATGTGACTTACGGTTCTTCAACCATGTTAGTTTATACCACTGGAAACGGTGTGAATGGCTTCACTTATGACCCATCTTTAGGTCTGTTTATTCTTTCTCATCCAGAGATGAAAATGCCGGAAAAAGGCAAATATTATTCTATCAATGAAGGACAGTACGTTACTTTCCCAATGGGTGTGAAAAAATTCATTAAATACTGCCAAGAAAGTGATGCAGCAACTAAGCGTCCGTATTCTTCACGTTATATTGGCTCATTAGTATCAGATTTTCACCGAAATCTCTTAAAAGGCGGTATCTATATTTATCCTACATCCACGGTTTACCCGAAAGGTAAATTACGTTTGTTGTATGAAGGTAACCCGATGGCATTCCTTGCTGAACAAGCGGGTGGTATGGCAACGGATGGCTTTAATCCAATTTTAGATATTAAGCCAGAAACCTTGCACCAACGCGTACCATGCTTTATTGGTTCGACTGAGATGGTTAAACAAGCGGATAAATTTATGCAAGAATTTGCAGAATAATTGTCAGAAATGAAAAAAGCGATGTGTTTCATTCACATCGCTTTTTTATTTCCATCGATTAGCGTAATTTTTCTATTTGGCTGATCTCTCTTTTCAGCAAATCAATTTCAGCCTGAATTTGGAAAGTTTTTGCAAGATTTTCAGCTGTCAGTACCGCTTGAGTTTCTCCGTATGCTGCAATTTTCCCTTGGTGCAGTAAAATCACTTCATCACAGAAACGATAAGCCAACGACAGGTGATGAATTGCGACGACACACGTATGTTGCGGTGTGAGTGATTTAAGCTGTTCCATCATATCAATTTGATAATAAGGGTCGAGAGGTGCAATCGGCTCATCTACCAATAAAACAGGGGATTCTTTAATACAGCAACGAGCGAGTTGTACACGTGCTTTCTCGCCACCTGAAAGTTGTTGAAATGGCTTATCGAGCAAATGAGTCACCGCAAATTTTTTTGAAAACGCTTGAATTTTTGAGCGCTCTTTTTCTTTTGGTAACGGAGCTACCAAGCCTAATGCAATCACATCATAAACGGATAAATCCCAATGAATTTGTGTATTTTGAGCAAAGTAAGCAATTTGTTGGCTTTTTTCAGTTGCATTCATTTTACTTAATGGCTGATCATCAAACCAAATTTCTCCTTGTTTGAGGGGCAATATGCCTGCAATACTTTTTAATAACGTGGATTTCCCCGCGCCATTAGCACCCATAATGCCAACTAATTTTCCTTTTGGAATTTGACAAGAGATATTGGTTAAGCCATATGGTTGACTGAGTTGTGTAATGTTAATCATATTTTGTCTAAAAAAGATAGGCTACCTGAAGTAGCCTATTGTAATGCTTTATTTCAAAATAAACATCGGTGTGTTGCTGATAGGATCACGATGAATGATGACATCTAAATCAAACACATCCTTCAGCAACTCTTCGGTCATCACTTCATCAGGTGTACCTTGCGCCATTACTGCACCTTTTTTCATGACGATTAAGTGATCGCAATAGCGGCAGGCTTGGTTGAGATCATGCAACACCGTAATCACGGTTTTGCCGTTTTGTTGCATTTGTCGCATCATGCCCATGAGTTCTGCTTGGCGGTTTAAATCCAGATAAGTGGTCGGCTCATCAAGTAGCACTAATTCAGCATCTTGCGCAAGTGTCATGGCTAAGAAGACGCGTTGTTGCTGACCACCAGATAAATCAGAAACTAGCTGTTCAGCAAGTTCGGCAGTTTGCGTTTGTGCCATCGCCCAAGTCACCAATTCTTCATCTTTTTGGCTGAGTTTACCCCAGAGGTTTAAGTAAGGCGAACGTCCGTAAGCGATCAATTCGCGTACTTTAATGCCTTCTGGAACCAAGTGTTGCTGTGGAAGAAAAGCTAATTCTTGGGCATATTCTTTAGGGCTTTTTTGCCAAATATCCTGACCTTTATGGGTGATTGAGCCTTGTTTCGGTTTAAGCAAGCGAGCCACCGCTTTTAATGTGGTGGACTTACAGCAACCATTTGGGCCGATTAA
>FLSK01003218.1_pt1 | contig 11823 bp, 7 predicted proteins | sample 1550541 | NCBI WGS metagenome assembly FLSK01 (sample SAMEA4031773, study PRJEB14383) | metagenome | biome: human; feature: oral; material: saliva | place: Philippines | collected 2014
TATGCTCACTTTGTACGTCACACAATCGATACATCCTTGGAAGGCATGACAATTGTTTATGATGGTGCTAATGGTGCTGCTTCTAGTGTAGGCCCTGAAATTTTAGCTGGCCTTGGCGCTAAAGTTATCAATATTAATGTAAATCCAGATGGCTTAAATATCAATCATCACTGTGGCTCTACGCACATCGAAGGTTTACAAGTGGCTGTACAACAACACAATGCAGACCTTGGTATTGCTAATGATGGCGATGCAGATCGTTGCTTATTGGTTGACGAAAAAGGCCAAGTCCTCGATGGTGATCAAATCATGCTATTATGCGCTCTTAAATTAAAAGAAGAGGGCAAACTCAAAGATGATACTGTAGTTGGTACTGTTATGAGTAATATCGGCTTCCACAAAGCCGCTAACGAATTAGGCATGAAAACCTTTGCTACTGCTGTTGGAGACCGCTATGTATTGGAATACATGCGTGAACACAATCTCTCCGTTGGCGGTGAGCAATCTGGTCATGTAATCTTCTTGGATCACAATACAACTGGTGATGGTATGTTGACAGCTGTACAAGTAGCAGCTCTTATGAAAGAGAAAAACAAACCACTTTCTGAGTTGGCTGGCATTATGACAAAATATCCTCAAGTTCTTATCAACGTTCGTGTTGCTACAAAAACAGGTTGGGAAGATAACGATATTATTAAAGCAGCCATCGTAACAGCAGAAGGTGAACTTGGTGCAGAAGGTCGCGTTCTCGTTCGTGCATCTGGTACAGAACCACTCATTCGCGTAATGGCAGAAGGCCCTAACCAAGAAGAACTACAAGCACTATGCCAAGAAATTGCCGATATTATCGGTAGAGAACAAGGACTCGCAGAATAAAAAATTATAATAAAACTAAGGTATAATCCCTTATGAGTAGTATCTAAATGACTTAATAGATATTTACTGATAAGGGATTTTTTTGATGAATAGTAATTGTTCTTATTCTTATATATAATTTTTCTCTTATACGATACTTTTGTTGACTATGCATAATATGTGATTTATAATTTTCTCATAAAATATTCATGAAAGTATAGTGAAGGTGGTTGTGTGCTATGGTAATCAGTTATAAAAAAAAGAAAGAGGAAGTTATAGAAATCTATAATGATATGGAGAGATTTTTGAATGAGGTTTCAGAATATTATAAGGATATAAATATAAGTTCCCCCTTGAAGCGAAAAGAGGGTCTCATCAAGAAAATTCGGGCTGATATAGAGAAGGTTAAGAATGATAAATTTAAGATTATTGTAGCCGGTGAAGCGAAGAGCGGAAAATCTACATTTATTAATGCATATCTTGGTATAGATTTATTGCCTGTAGATGTGAAGCAATGTACTAGTGTCTTACTTGAAATAAAATATGCTAAAAATTTTAAGCTTGTAGCAACTTATGCCGATGGGCGGATAGAAGTAATTAATAAACCAGAAGCTGTTAAATCGTTTTTGAAAAAGCATGCTTCCTTGGATGATGACTATAGAGATATTCCTGTACCTACGATTAATGAAGAAATATTGGTAAAAGCAGGTAGAAAGGCTAATAATAAGACAAAAGAAATAAAGATATTAGAGCAAGATATTAAATATTTGATTGCATCTGAGTCCGTTCAAGCAGCTAATATATATCATTTATCTTTAGAAAAATATGAAAGTAAGATTAGGCAATATATATATAGTTATAAAGATAATTGGTTTAATATAGTAACTAAAATTGAGATTTTTTATCCTTTAAGTGACTCTTTAAAAGGAGTTGAAATTATAGATAGCCCAGGTGTATGTGCAAGAGGCGGTGTTTCTGAAGTAACAACAGAGTATATAAAGGATGCTAATGCTATTATTTTCTTGAAACCTATAACAGGTCAAGCTATAGAGTCAGCTCAGTTTTCTCAATTTATGAATAATACAATTGTTGGACGAAATAAAGAAGCTCTTTTTTTAATATTCACTCGAGTAGCACAAATGAATGAGAATGATTTGATGCGTTTGCAAGAAGAAGCTTATAAGCAATTTAAACAATTGAATAAAGAAAATATATTATTTGTAGATAGCAAAGCCGAAATGTCAGCGAAAGTATTTGATTCATTGGAGTCGATAGAGGCTGTGACGAATAAGTTGAAAGAATTAGCTGATTCAAAAGAACTTGAGGATTTTATAAAACTATCTTATTATGATACGATAGGCGGCTTGGCAAATGGGAGTATTAGTGACTTTATTCAATCCTTAGAGGCTAAATCTAGGTTTAAACGAGTGTATAGCTTATTGGAAAAATTTGGTCGAAAGTCACATTACATATTATTAAAAGATGTGTTAACTTCAATGATTCGTTTATATGATGGATTAAATCAAGAATTTGATGATCAAATTGAATCTTGGAAGCAGAAAATAAAAAATCCTAATGATATAGAAGCTAAAATAAAAAAATTAGAAGATGAAAAAGATTTAATTTTTAATAGACTGGCCGGTGGTGTTCACGATATTCGGCATGATTATATTGGCGATGAAAATGGGAAAATAAAGAAGGCTGCGGATAATATAGTAAGTAAGTATAAAAGTAAGAAAGCTTTATTAAATCCAGAAGTGGACGGCTCTGTTGATTGTTTAAAATCTCTTTCTATAGAAACGATAGATGAATGTAAAGAAATTTCTGAGAGACTTCAACGTGAGGTGATAGAGGATTGTAATGATTTATTAGAATCAATCTCAGAAAAATTAGATTTAATCGATTTTATAAAGCCTGATTATGAATCTATTGACTTTGACAAAATAGAAAAACTAAGTAAATCTAATGCTGAAGAACGTAGAAAAATAAAAGAAGCTGGAACCTTTTCAGATGCAGAATATAAATCAGTATTTTCTCAAAAAAAATATTTTAAAAACTTTTCTAATAGTATTGATGAGAGACTTAATTTGATAAGATCCGAATTAGAAGATGAGTTAATTGATTTTGTTTCTGCTGCAATTAAAGAGTATGAATCTGAGTTAAATAATAATGCTGATGGGAAAATAAAAGAATTAAAAGAGATTAATGAGGTAAAGGTAGAGAATACAGAAATAATGAAATATATTGAGGAAATAGAGGCGCTCTCTAGTTTCTCGAAGGGGGGGCAAGTAAATTTAAAAGCTATTGAAAAGGGGATATTATAATATGTATAGTGATATTATAGCTTCTAAAATTGATGATTTATTTACTGATTTAGGTGAAAGATCATTTAAAATAGTAGATACATCTAATGATTCAAAGAAACTTAGTGAAGAGATTTATAGCATGGTCTCACTTGAATTATCTATTCGGAGTAAATCAATATTAAGTGATTTGTTATATTTAGCCTCAAAAAAATACTTGAGTAATATGGAGCCTATGGATATTAAAACTCAGAATGAGTTTTTGAGCTTAAATTTGACAACTGTATTATTAGAGCAATTTAAATTCCAGTTACCAGAGAGAGCAGGTTTTAACTCTAATAATAATAAAAGATATATTGTTGATCTTGGTGTGCTATTAGGATTATCTGTAATAAGTGGAGGGCTTGTAAAATCTCTAACGGAGTCTTCTTTTATAGGGGGATATATTGTAATTACCACAGTAAGTTCTTTAGTAGCTACAGTATTATTAGATCAATTTATTGTTAAAAATAAATTAGAAAAACAGGAAATAAAAAAAGCTATATCAATATATTTATCAAATTTAAGAGAACAATTTATTAATCATTTAGACTGTGCTGAAAATGAATTTTATCAACGTATAGATGCTTTTGAGTCTTCTATTGAATCAGATGAGGTTTAAAATGGCCGACAATGAAATAAATACACTATCCAATAAAATTGATATTCTTAGTGAGGATACTTTTAAATATTTACAGTTAGTGTGCCCAGCATACACTATAAGCCAAGATAATATAGATCAATATTTAGAAGAAAAAAGTTCTGCTCTATTAAAAAATATGACATTTTATAAAATTCTGTCATGTACTACGGAAGAAATTAAAGCGGTTGGGGAAGAAATTAATGAGAAAATAGAAAAACTGTTTATTAGTCTGAATTCGATTAATATTCCCATTATCTATGGAATAATTAGTCAAGATGGCATTTCAAATATAGTTATCGGAGTCCTAGGTGATAGTGATAATGTAAGGACTATTACTGAAGGGTGCCTAACTGGAGTTGAGCTTGAGTCCTATAAGCCGTGTTTATCCGATAGTATAGATGAAGAAAAATATTATGGATTATTATCTGGAATTCCAACGGTAAGTATTGATGGCAAAAAGCAAAAATTTAGTATATCTTCTATACTTAGAACATTAAATGGTAAATCTTATACCCTTTTATTTTTAGCAAAACCTATTCCACGAGTACCTACTGAAATTCGACTTTCTAATTTAATTAATATTCGTGATAGAGCATTTGCAATGAGTAAAGAGACAATGGCGGACTCATTTGGTATATCTGATACATCTACTAAGAGTACAAGTACCTCAAAATCAGATTCCACTAGCAAAGCTAATATGAGTGGACAAATACTTGGAGGTATAGGTGCCGCTGGAGGTGCAATTTTAGGAACGCTTGTGCCTGGTATTGGTAATGTAGTAGGGGGGGTAGTAGGAGGAGTTATTGGTAATGCACTTGGCATTATGACTGGTGCTGGAGAGACTAAGTCTCATAGCACTAGTAAAACAATCAGTGAAAGTATAGGACATACCATATCTGAGAATAAATCTATTTCAAGAGAAATTCAAAATGGCTTTGCATTAGAATTAATGTCGTATGCTGATACGGCCATAAATAGATTGAAAATAGGGCAATCTTGCGGTATGTGGGATGTATCAATCGCATATTCTGCGTTATCGGTAGATACTAAAAAAGTGATTGAAGCTTGCTTGTTAGGTGAGTTTTCGAAACCTACTACTGAACAATTACCAATGGTTAGCTTTACCATTGATAAAGAGAGTAAAGATTTAATTCAAATTCCTCGATTTTTAAATGAATTTAAATTTAATAGTAATGAACAAAATCCCTTATGTGCTTCATTAACTTCAGCAGAGTTAGGATTGTTGTGTACATTGCCAACTGAAAGTGTACCTGATTTTGAAGTGCGTTATGAAAAATCATATCCCTTAGTACGATCATCTATAAAAAAAGATAATGCGAAGATTGGATATTTATTAGATGGTAGTCGTACTTTAAATAATATGCCGTTTACTTTTAGTAAAGAGGATTTGAATAAACATACCTTTATCTGTGGGTTGACAGGGAGTGGAAAAACCACAACTGTAAAAAAAATATTACATGAAGCAAAGACGCCGTTTCTAGTTATAGAGTCAGCAAAAAAAGAATATAGAAGTTTTGTTGATGTAGATATAGAACAGATATATACAATGGGGAACCCACAGCTTAATTGTCCACAAATTAATCCCTTTTATATTATGCCAGGAGTTAACTTACAGAGTCACATTGATTTGTTAAAAGATTTATTCAACGCATCATTTGGGTTATATGGACCTATGCCTTATATATTAGAAAAATGCCTTTATTCTATTTATAAGAAGAAAGGCTGGGATTTAACATTAGGTTGTCATCCATTATTGGTAAACTTAGAATCAGAACTTTATTTGTATGATGAAGAATATATTTTTGAACAATATAACAATCTTACTCACCGTTATTTATTTCCTACCATGCAGGATTTAAAAAATGAAATTATTCGATATATAGAAAATGAACTTGAATATAAAGGTGAAATTTTAGACAATATAAAATCAGCGATGTTAGTTCGTTTAGAAAATTTATGTTATGGGGCAAAAGGTTATACATTTAATACATCAGAATATATTAATTTTGATAAATTATTAAATAAACGTGTTGTTTTTGAACTTGAAGATTTAGCTGATGATGCAGATAAAGCATTTGGGGTGGGGCTTCTTATTATTTTTATTAATGAATACAGAAAAATAAAAAGAGAGTTACAAGGTTTTTATAATGAAGGCTTACAACATTTATTAGTAATCGAAGAGGCTCATCGCTTATTAAAGAATACATCAATAGAAGTAGGTTCAGAATTAAATGGTAATGCTAAAGGCAAGGCGGTAGAACATTTTGTTAATATTCTTGCTGAGATGCGCTCTTATGGTCAAGGTGTTATAGTTGCGGAGCAAATTCCATCAAAACTGGCTCCAGATGTGATAAAAAATTCATCTAATAAAGTAGTCCAACGACTAGTATCAAAGGATGATCAGCATGTGATGGCTAATACTATTGGTATGCTTAGTGAAGATGCGATACAGTTAGGATCTTTAAAATCTGGGTGTTGTTACTGTCATAGAGAAGGTATGTCTAAACCTTGTCGTGTTAAAGTTGAGAACACTGTGATTAGTGAATCTGGAGATTTTACCGGGTTGGATCGGTATATAACTGATGAAGATATATATAGTTGTAATTATGATAGGTTTAATTTGCTAAATTTGAGTACGATAATTAGAGTTTTCGATGATGATATAGCTGTACAACGTTTGATTATCGCATTTTATAATACAATTTTAATTGAGTCAGAGAAAAATATACAATTATCTATAGAGCAAGTATTTGTAAAATTAGTGAAATTAGCTCATCGAAAATCTTTAACATTATTATTTTGTGATAATATTAGAACTATTATTAGAGATTATTTATCAACAACATTATTAAAACTACTTGTAAATGGTATTTATTCAGTAAAACAATTACCTTCGGATAAATTAGCGTTTGCCATTAAAGATATGTTGAGCTTACATACAAATGAATCTATTGTTAATTTGAGAGGTTTGTTGTCGCAGTTGTATAAACGAGATATATCGTTATATGGGCGATTTATTGTAATGAGTTTAATAGCTAAGAATAAAGTTGACAACCTAGATTTGATGAAAACTATAGATAATTATTTTGTAGTCATTTCGGAAACAGAAAAAAGTCGTATATATAATGGATTAGTGGAGATTCGGGATGGATTATCTGAATATGACAAAATCTGATAACATTAGGTTAGATGATTTCAAAGAGAAGTTAAATATCTCAGAAGTAAATGAAATAGATTTGAGTAAAACTGTTCACAAATCAGTAGGAATGATAGATGTAGAATATGTTTCTACTACAGATCCTAAAGCATTAAACTATATTGTTGATGATGAGAATATTGTGTGGCGGACGGTGTTAAATACTCAGCATCCGGATGATATAGTGAATGAATCTATAAGTGGCGATTATAAATTTTCTGAAGTATTGATTTCAAATTTGACTGATGAAGAAAAGATTAAAGTTAAAAAAGAAACAGGTTGGCCTGATAAAATCATTGATTGTATCGAAAATATGAAACAATATGAGGTTCTAAAGAATGCTGATTTATTAGAAGTTGAGATTAATGGTCGACCATGTTTAATTAAGAGTGATATCAATTTGGATTATACAGATGATGATGGTATTAGTAACAGAGATCGTATAAAGCGCGGGCTAGCACCTATCGATGAAAAAACAGGAAAACCATTAGAATTACATCATCTTGGGCAAAAAGCAGACTCTCCTCTCGTGGAATTGACGATAGAAGAGCATCGTACTGGTGAATATGAAGATGGTAAAAAGAACCAAACTTTATGGCATGATAATACGAAAGTGACAGAAGTTCATGGGGAGGGAAATACATGGGATGAAGAGCGTAAAAGTCATTGGAAAATAAGAAGTGATACTATAAAGGAGTAGACTAATGGGATCTGATATAACTACTATAATTAATTCATTGCCAGACCTTCTTGCTTTAAAGAGCGCAACAGAAGAAATGATTAATGCTGCTGAGAAAGAATTGAATCTAACATTTGCTGATGAATTTAAACAGTATTTGAAAACATTTGGTGCGATTATTGCAGATGGAATTGAATTGACTGGAATTGCTAACTCAGAATATAGACATGTTGTTCCAGTTACTAAAGAAGCATGGATTTTAAATCCTAATGTACCTCATAATTTTTATGTGATAGAAGATCTGCATGTAGATGGAGTTATTATCTGGCAAGATTGCATAGGAAAAGTTTATAGAAGTGCTCCTAATGCTCAATTGGAGGTTATCGCTAATAGTATGAAACAATATATAGAGGGAAGATTTAATATTGTATAAATTATGGCTAAATTTTATCCGACGATAATAAATAGTTTTCATAGTAGTGAAGGCGAGTGTCTTGTCTATGAGGCTTTATCAAAATTGAATAATGAGTATGTTGTTTTTCATTCTTATCGTTGGTTAGGTGAAATAAACCAACGACGGAGTGAAGGTGAAGCCGACTTTGTTGTTTTACATCCTCAAAAAGGTATTTTATCTATTGAAGTTAAAGCTGGAAGTATAGCTTACTATAATGGAAATTGGATTCAAACAAATCGGCATACAAAAGAGAGTAAAATAATTGATCCAGTGGGGCAGGCTGCGGAAAGTCAATATAGAATTCAGAACTATTTACGTAGGCATTTTAATGGGCAGATACCTGTAGTTGGTCGTGCAGTATGGTTTCCATCAGTATCTATTCATGATAAAATTACACTTCCATTAGAAGTTAACCGAGATATCATATTTGATGTAGGTTCATTAGATAATCCTGCGAAAGATCTAGACAAAGCTTTTTCATATTGGAAATTAAATCTTGGGGTTATAAGAACAGAACTTTGTATACATGATTTTAAGAATGTAATTAAATTACTGATGCCAAGTTTTAAAATTGTAGAGTCGGTTGCTAGTACGGCATTTGAATCTAAGCGTAGTTATATTCAGATGACGCGTCAACAAGCATCTATATTAAACTTTTTACAAGAACAACCTACTGCTGTTATTCATGGACCTGCTGGTACGGGTAAAACGATGCTGGCCATAGAGAAGGCTAATATGCTTGCAAGTAAAGGCGAAAAGGTCTTATACCTCTGCTTCAATGAATTTTTAGTATCCTATTTAAATGAACATTATAAAGATACTGGTATAATATTTCACAATATACGATCTCTTGCTGAAGAGTTAATGCCTCATGTAGAGTGTTCTATTTCTGAAATTATTCCAAGATTTACTGAATATTTTCAGAATGAATACGATGATTGTTTATGGTCTTATAATAACGTAGTAATTGATGAAGGACAGGATATTCCCGAATCTATTCTAGAGCATATTTCAATATTAACAGATATGTTAAATGGGCATTATTATGTATTTTATGATAAGAATCAATATATTATGATGCACAAATCTACCCATTGGCTTGATACATATGGTGATTGTCGTTTAGTTTTATATAAGAATTGTCGTAATACAGCAGAAATTGCTCGTACTATTGGAACTACTGTAGAAAATATAAAGAAAGATGTTTATATTAATGATTTATCGGGTATAATGCCAAAAGGTTCTTTTTATAAAACGCCGAAAGAGTTGATAGCTGTTGTATCGGATTTTGTAACACGAATGCTACAAGATAAATTAAAAGTTGAAGACGTTGTAATTTTGACAATTGATAGTGTTAAAAATAGTATGTTGCAAAATAATATGCATATTGGGAGCATTCCGATTTCTACAACTCCAAAGAAAGGTCATATTTTATTTACATCTGTAAGAAAGTTTAAAGGCTTAGAAGCTAAGGCGATACTACTTATTGATATTTCTGTCGATAAACTTGATGATGAACTTCATAAACGATTAATATATGTGGGGTGCTCAAGAGCAAGTACATATTTACAAATGGCTTTTTATGAAAATGTAGAAATATCAGAATATGAAAATATTATTAAACATTATTCTGATAAAGCGTTATCGAAAAATCATAAACTAGATTTATTAGATATATTTGGTATTGATACAATATAACAAAAATAGGGAAACATCATTTTGATGCTTCCCTATTTTTATTATTTATCAGCTACAACGAGTTTGTATCCATTCAAGTGGATATTTTGGCTTGTTGTGTCTTCGTTAGTTAAGGTTTTTACATAGCTATCGCCAGTAAGTGTCCAGTTAGAGTCTTTGCTAAGTTTTACTGTAACTTCTTTAGCTGTATTGTCTGTGTTGATTGCGCCTACGAGGCTAGAGCCATTTGTCATATCTAGTGCGATAGTACTGATGGAGTCCGCTAGGATGTTACCGCTTAGTGCTTGGTTAGTTGCGCGGAGTGTGAGGTGACCGCCGTTTTCACTAGCCTTGCCCCAACGAGAGTCAGCTGCTGCTTTTACGAGGGTAGTAGTATTAGGCATGGAAATAGCATTGTTAGACAAATCTACTTCAGCAGTAGTGTTATTTACATAGATGAACGCACCTGTGGCGTGTGTGGTGAGCGTGTTGTTTTCTGCTTTGAGACGTGCAATACCGCTTTCAGCATCACCGGAGAAGCTTTGGTAGAGCATGAAGCCATTATCTTTGTAGCCAGTTACGTTTGAGTTCGTAAGGGTAATGGAGTTTTTGCCTTCTACAACGCCAATTTCACTGTTATTAGCTACGCCGTTGACGTTGTTAGCTGTAATATTACCAGTTGAATAGATAACAGGGCTACCTGCGCCAGAGGTTGTCAGTTTAGCGGCTTCCGCAGTAATGGTGCCTTCACCACGGTCAGTAGCAAGGGTAGCAGAGTGAGCACCTTCAGTAGTGATCGTTAGATTTTTGCCATTTACTGTGCCTTTGTACGTAGCATCTAAACCACGAGAGGAATCGCTTTTAGTATGAATATTAGTGTTTTCTACATTGATAACAGAGCCCTCGCCAGTAGCAAAGACAGCATTGGAGCCATTAGAGTTAGATGTAATATTGCTACCCTTAATGTTGATTTGGCTGCCTTCAATACCCAATACTACGGCGTTTTGACCGCGGAAATTACTGTTGTCATCGCTGGTAGTATTTCCCGTTTTATCGAAAACGCTGTTTTCGATGTTTATCACCGCTTTATTTTTACCAATGAAAGCATTTTGATCAGCAGTTGTGTTAGTAATCAATTCATGGGCAATAGATTTATCCTCTGTTACTACAGTCGTACCTTTGAAAGTTCTTGAATCAACTTCCGCGTGTGGAGCCATTCCAGTAGGTGCTCCGTTTTGCATATCTGCTGGAGGTGCTCCGTTTTGATTTCCACTTGGATGCGCAATTGGTGGTTGCCCCGCAGGTGGTTTACCATGTGGCGCACCATTTGGTGGTGTACTACCTTGAGCAGATGGTACAGTTGGAGCTTGTTCTGTTGTCGTTACAGTAGCTGGGTTAACTGTAGTTTGAGTATCTGCCGCCAATGTGGGAATGAAGGCCAATGTAGATAAGGCGGCACCTAATACTGCAGGGAGCACCCAACGGCGTAATTTTCTGTATTGTATGTTATTTTTATGTGTTTTATGTTTGTTTTTAATCATTGTTTTATTCATAATTAGTATCTCCAAAATTTTATAAAATCATTTCAAAAATATAGCAAAATCTAATTGTATAAAATATAGATTGATAGCAGTATAATTTCTTACAATGAAAATACTGTGAAGTATAGAAAAAATCTTTTTTTATTGATTTTGAATTAGGTTCGGAGGTTTACATCTTATCGATATTTTTAGTATAATATAGCTCAGTACATATTTCATATTTGTACTAATTCTGCCATATATGATAGAAAGGAGATCCGAATTCGTAAAGGCGAATAGCGCAAGTACCCGCGAAGGCAGTCGTTAGGGTAGACGAGGTGAAGAGTGATCGAATAATCAGCGGATGCTCTTCCGGCACATTCATGTCGTAACAGATATTAAAAATCCCATCGGTAACGATGGGGACAAAGTATAT
>FLSK01000622.1_pt2 | contig 11820 bp, 8 predicted proteins | sample 1550541 | NCBI WGS metagenome assembly FLSK01 (sample SAMEA4031773, study PRJEB14383) | metagenome | biome: human; feature: oral; material: saliva | place: Philippines | collected 2014
AAAAGGTGCCCTTTTGCATGGTAAAAGATGCCCTTTTGATGTGTAAAAGGGCATCTTTTGAAGCGTAAAAGACGCCCTTTTACTTTGCTGTTTATAACAGGTTGATTCCTTGTTAGTTACAAACTCACCTGAAAAGCATTTTCTATTGATTTTTGAATGATTATGGTTTGTTCTTTTGTAAGGATATTTTTAAAGATTAGAAAACTATAATCTCATTTGCAGGTGAACCATGATTTCTCTGTTGCGCAGGGGTAGGGTAGACGTGAAAGTGTTTATCCCTGTGTATTGCGTTGTGATATAAGATTTAGTGTTTAGCAGGTTTGTGACTGTTAATCCAGCCTCCCACACCTTGTTAATCTTGTAGTTTAGGTTTGCATCCAGCAGTCCACATGTGTGGTAATGACCGTCTGTAACCTCATTTGTGAGGTTATAGAACTTTATTTTCAGTTCTGTATTCTTAGTTGGGAAGAGATAAAGAGTGGCATTGGTGATGTATGATGAAAGAACATCCGACCGGCGGATGCTACTCCGTTCCCAGTAGTAGTTCGCTGTAATGGCAGTAGATAAGCGCAACCATGACAGCTTCTGGAAGCTTGTGCTAAGCCCTGCCGTGGCATGATGGGAGTGATTTTGGGTCATTTCTCCAGACTGTGCGATAAGGAAATCAGTCTTTTCATACGCCATATCTGCCTTTATCGACAATCCTATAGAGGTGAAAGTCTTGTCAATCATGGCATTCGTGCGTATGTTATGTCTATGGTTGTTGCCTTTTATCCAATGCATTGTCGTCAATGAGTCATTATAGTCGAAGTTGCTGAAAGCCTCTGCTTTGGTGTCAGAATAAGCTACAGACAGATTGCCAAAGAGCATTGTTACAAGGTTGCGGTAGCGAAGGTGGAGTGCGGAATATAGTCGTGTAGACTTGTAGATATCATCCCCCGTCACCTGTATGGTTCTGTATCCAGTCCTCAGCGGGGACAACGCATAGAAGCCAAGTGCGTTATCTCCAGTAGATAAGGATGCAGAAAGAGTTATGCTTAACTTGTCGTTCACAGTCTGTCGGATGTTCAGGTTCGGTTCAAAAGCCATGAAGCTGCGTGTTGCCAGCTTGCCATCGTCCTTAACAAGACTAACTCTTGTCCATCCCATCGGCAGTTCTGCGCTTATATAACTTTTCCTTCCGTACGTCCATGTGTAGCCTGGTGTGGCTTTCATCTTGAATGTTCGGTGATGAAAATCACTGCTATAGTTGTAAGTATTGTCCTTGTAATAAGCCTGTAATGACAGGTCTAAGTCATTTCCCAGTACGGGAATGGAGGTTGTAATGATGTTACGTGTCATCGCAGAGCGTGTGATGAACCGTTCGAAAGTATTGTATAAAGCCTGTGTATCAGACGCTGTTTCCAGCTCTTCTTTGCGGTCTGAATATCTGGTAAGTGAACGAATCTGCAACAGACTCTGTCCTATTCGGAAGGAAGAGGACAGATAGTTTTTCACATATGACGGTCGAATGCGGGTCTGTTCCGTAATGTTTGTTCCGTTTGTTGTCATCTGGTTGAAAGCCGACTGCCGTCCAAGTGAATAGCTTAGTTCGTCGGAGAGGAATCTCTTTTGGCTGTTTTCTTCATATTTCAATGTAGGAATGAGTCTGAGTGTACGTTGTTTCAACCATTCGGAGGTCTCTAAAGTCAATGGCGTCAGCCCCCCATAGTAGCTACTTGTTGCGTGATTGTATTCTGCATGGTCCTCATATAGAAGTACATTGCTGCGTAATGTTGCGTCCTTCGATAGTGAAATGATCGTGTTTAGTCCCGTACTGATCGACTTGTTGTGCAGGTATCGTTCCTGAGGAAGCTCCTCTTGCGCTATGTTTCCTGACAAAACACCTTGCGGAAGAGGCTCAAAGGCATCCAGTTCGTAGACGTTGAGCCGCTCGTTAGTCTCACTTGAGAGGTCTTTTCCCGTGTTGTTCATTTTGGCAGAGACAAGTATTTGCGTGTGTTTCATGATTTGTGTGAGGAACAACTGGTTGTCCCATACCTTCATTCTCGTGTCTATTCCGCCTTTTATCTCACCAAAGGGACGTGCCCAGTGACCCTTGTCGAGCTTTATGTTCAGTGCTGCCGACTCCGAGGGTTTGCGTCCTTGCAATAGTTTGATGGGCTGATGATCCTCCATAACCTCTACATCCCGTACCGCATTTACGGGCATGTTGCGTGTAGCTTGGGTGTAGTTGTCGCCCATCAAGTCCTGCCCTTCAATATAAAAACGGTTGATAGCACGCCCTTGATAAGACACACTTCCGTTCTCAGCAACCTTTATTCCCGGTAGTTTCTTCAGCACATCTTCCAGGTGTCTGTCACCCTTTTGCAGAAAGGAACCGACGTTATACACCAGTGTGTCGCCTTGTTTCCTTATCGGTGGGAGCTTTACGATGACCTCTTTTAGCTGCACTTGTTTGGGCGAAAGGAGCACTATTATGGGCTGATTGGCTTGCCCTTGTATGTTGTTGACACTTATTTTACGTTTGCCATAACCTATCAATGAGAAAGTCAAGACGTCCTCTTGTCGCACAGAAAGACTGATCTGTCCTTCTCTGTCAGCAATCTTGAAGCCCTGCAACCTACCCGTTGCGTTCATGACACGGCACATAGCGTCAGCCAACGGTTGGTAGGTTACAGAGTCTCTGACCTCTATCGTCAGCTTCTTCATGGCTATCTCGTTCTGTGAAAGGACAGAGATACACATGAAAGAAAGAAAAAACAAGAATAGAATCTTCCGCAAGTTGTTATTCCAGTTCTATAGGATTATACGGCTTAGCATTCACTGTTGCAGAGACATCTCCCGATACTGTAACTGTCCCATCACCTGTTAAGGCTTTCAATGGGTCATTACATGTGTTCTTATACATCTGTCGAATGGCTTTTCTGGAACTCTTAATCACCTCGTTCTTGTCATATATATAAATAGGTGCATAGCCCTTTACCTTCTGCAATCCAGTCAGAGTAAAGGCGAAATTGTCCTGTGTGTCCTGCACTTTAAAGATGAGTCCTGGTAGTCCATTGAACTTATATGGACCGTAAGGAAGCTCCATTTCGGGTGCGTACCATGCTATATAATCACGTCCGAAGAGATGTGTCTTTGCCTTCTGACAGGTATATCCAGCAATGATACTGTCTCCTTCCATCAGTTCCCACTTAAGTTCTGGTATCGGTTCTTCGTACTGATACCTCTGAATTCCACCTGCCTTACGTTGTATTATTTCGGTCCTTTGCTTTCTGTTTTGTAGGATAAGTTCCTTCAGTCCCATGTTTTTTAATGCCGTAATCAGCTTTGGTCCAGAGGCAGTAGGAGTTGTTTCTCCCCTTGCAATAGATGCAGAAATGGAGTCAAAAGCCAACAATCCGTAGTCCGTAAACAGGTTATATTGGTTGCCAACCCTTAGGATTGTGGTTGCAGTTCGCTTGACATTAGGGTACTTTGCATCTTTAGCATACTTGAATTCATAGGTAATCTGATACTGAGCAGCTTCATATTGAACAGTTCTTGTAGTATCCCATTTACCTTTAAGTTGGGAAAAATCAATTGTTTGTGCTTGTGAAAACATAGCGCAAAGTGATAATAGTAATAATAAGATGGTACTCTTTCTCATAGTTGTTGTTCTTATTCTATAGGTTAGTTTCTACTTTGCAAAGATATGGAAAACTATCAGTAATGCAAAAAGAACATAACTTTTATGTCAATTAGTATTGTGATTCCGTTCTGTATCTTTTCCTTTTTGTTCGTGATTCGGCATATTAAACAACACATTTCCTGCCTATTCTCGATTTTTTTTACTAAATTTGCTGCCTGACATAAGAAGTTTATTAAAACCTACTAAGTACTAATGAGCGAAAAGATCATTCCATCTAACGAGCCTGCACAGGCAGCAAGCGAACCTATAAAGGCAAGTTATACAGAATATACAGTCATTCCTTCACAAGGATATTGTCAGTTTGTTAAATGCAAAAAGGGCGACCAACCCGTTGTTCTGAAGGGCTTAAAAGAAGCCTATCGGGAGCGTGTGTTGTTGCGTAACGCACTGAAACGTGAGTTCAAACAGTGTCAACGACTGAATCATCCAGGCATTGTTCGTTATCAAGGACTGGTTGATGTTGAGGGATATGGGCTCTGTATTGAAGAAGAATACGTTGATGGACGCACCTTACAGGCGTATCTGAAGGAGTCACATACGGACGATGAGAAGATAACTATTGTCAATCAGATAGCTGATGCACTGCGTTATGCACATCAGCAAGGCGTTGCACATCGTAATCTTAAGCCTTCAAACATCCTTATCACCAAGCAAGGAGACCACGTAAAGTTGATAGATTTCAATGTACTTTCATTGGATGACGTGAAGCCAACGGCTGATACTACCCGCTTTATGGCGCCCGAATTGAAGGATGAAACCATGACTGCAGATGGTACAGCAGACATTTATTCACTCGGAACCATTATGAAAGTGATGGGATTAACGCTGGCTTACAGTGAGGTTATCAAGCGTTGTTGTGCCTTCAAGCGCAGTGATCGTTATTCAGACATTGATGAATTCCTGGCTGACTTCAATCATGATGGGTCGTCATTCTCTATGCCTAAGATCGGAAAAGGAGCAGTTGTTATAGGTTTTATAGCAGTTGTCGTAATTGCTTTGGCAGCTTTGGCATATAATTATGGTGGTGCATTGGTTGATCAAGTAGGTAAGATTGACGTTACATCCATCTTTAAGTCAGATACAGAAACAGCTCCAGAAGACACTGCAACGGTAAAGTCTGTGGAGCAAAACAACAATGATACTGTTGCTGATGAGGCTCCTGCAACAGGTAAACTCGCCTTTATGAACACGATGAAGCCTGCTCTTTACAAGGACCTTGACCGCCTTTTTGCAAAGCATTCAGACGATAGAGCGAAGTTGAACAGGGCTATTAAGGTTTACTATCGTGGTCTTATCCAAGCCAATGACACGCTTGACAATGAGCAACGTGCCGAACTTGACCGTGTCTTTGGCAATTATGTGAAGCAGAAGAAAGCTGCATTGAAATAATGATTGAACAGAGTTGAAATAGTATTTTACCTTGAGTAAACATACAGTTTGGCTCATTTGTTTATAACATCTATATGAAACAGGGGCAGACTCTGTACTTTCTTTCAACCTTGATGGCATGTGAAGAAAGACAGAATCTGCCCTTGTCAGGTTAAAAATATGACGAAAAGAATCTTGTATATAATGCTTGTAGCTCAACTGTTTGTGGGAGTTTTACAAGCTCAAAAGCCTGTGCAGAACCGCCGACAGGCTGTTGGTCAGTCGATGGAACGGCAAGGATTGGTGAACGTGAAGGCTGTTGTTCCTTCTATCAAGGTGGCTTTGATGTATGCACGTACTGATAATTTCTGTCATCGTATGCTCTATCATGACCTGCGTGATGCCTATGTTCTGCCAGCATGTGCTGATGCTTTGCGCAAGGCACAGGCTGAGTTGAAACGCCGAAGACCCGACTTGAGCCTTTGTATCTTTGATGCTACACGCCCTATGAGTGTACAACAAACGATGTGGGATGCCGTCAAGAACACCCCACAATACTTCTATGTATCCAATCCTGCACATGGTGGAGGAATGCATAACTATGGTATGGCGGTTGATATCAGTATCTGTAAGGCCTCATGGAATGATGCTTCGTGGCGTGAAGGAGCTGCAAAATGCCATATAGACACGATACCTATGGGGGTGAAAGTTGATCACATGGGTATTGAAAGTCATATTGATAAGGAGCAAGAGTTGTTTTCTCGTGGTATGATCTCTCGTGAAGCACTGGACAATCGTAGGCTCTTGCGTGAAGTAATGAGAGCTGCAGGCTTCATGCCCTTGCGTACTGAATGGTGGCATTTCAACCTTTGTACGAGGGAATGGGCAAAGAAAAACCTGAAAGTAGTAAGGTAAATGCTTTGTCTCTGACCCTCCATCCGAAAGGAGAAGGGGGTGAATAGCTTCATTCGTTATAGTAAGATGATAGTTGAAAGTGGTATAAGATAGAGTTGAAAGATGGTAAAAAAGCAAGGAGATAGTCTGCAGCAGGAAGAGTTTCCATTGCCAAAATACGTGCAAGAGACCCTGAGTAAGCATAATATTTCACTCTCTCCAACGTTGGGAATGGGCAAGGTGGAAGGTGCATTACTTGATACTTTAGCCTTTCAATCACACCGTTATCCTGATGTTGACATGCCTTATTTGCTGAATCAGATAGCCGGATGGCAGACTGCAAAGGCTAAGTTACCAACGTGGGCTACCAATGAAGATATCATCTATCCACCTCATCTGTCTATGGAACAATGCTCCAGTGAACAGACAGCAGGCTATAAGTTGCAGCTTGCAGCTCGTTTGTTAACCACTGCAACGGGAAGTAACGCTGCTTCACATGCCCTATCCCAGATTGTACCAGAGAGTCTGCTCGTTGATTTAACAGGTGGCTTTGGTGTTGACTTCTCCTTTATCTCACGTTGTTTCGAGCGTGCAGTCTATGTTGAACAACAGAAAAAACTATGCGAAGTAGCTCAACATAACTTTCAGGTTTTGGGCTTGTCGCAGGTTGAAGTGGTGCATGCCGACAGCACGGAATACCTCCATTCGCTTTCTCATGCTACACTGATATACCTTGATCCAGCCCGTCGGAATGAGCAAGGGGGCAAGACCGTACTGATAAATGACTGTACACCAGATGTCATAACACTAGAGTCGGAACTCTTAGAGAAGGCAGATACCGTCATGATAAAGCTCTCACCCATGCTTGATTGGCATCGTGCAGTAGATGAACTCAACCGTATTGGAGATGTTGTTCGTGAAGTTCACATCGTCTCGGTGCGCAATGAGTGTAAGGAACTCCTCATCATTATCAAGCAAAAGAGTAACGATGGGGAAGCAGAACCTTTACGAATAGTATGTGTGAATGATGGTAATGCTGTTTCTTATACTGCTTTGGAGGCAGAGAATATGCAGCAGAAAGTAATAGTATCATCTCCTATTGCGGGGCAATTTCTCTATGAACCGAATGCTTCTTTGATGAAATCAGGGTGCTTTGCATTGCTGACTGAGCGTTATGATGTCGCAGCTGTCGATGTAAACTCTCATCTTTTCGTCTCAGAAACACTTACGACAGACTTCCCCGGGCGCAGTTTTGAGATAACAGATGTATCCTCTTTTAATAAGAAAGAAGTAAGAAGAACACTCTCAGGTATCACGAAAGCAAATATAGCAGTACGCAATTTCCCTATGAGTGTGGCTGATTTACGCAAACGATTGAAGCTAAAAGAGGGAGGAGATGTGTATCTTTTTGCAACGACAGATGTCTTAGGCAATCACCTTTTGTTGGTTTGCAGGAAGGTATAAAAAGCTCAATCGCAGACTTTCCCATGATATTCTTGTTATTTTTTAATATACTTTTGCAATAGTGAGCAGGTTTGTTTATCTTTGCAGATATTATGAAAAAGAAGCTTCTAATGACCTAAAAAAGAAAAGATATACGACAAATATTTACTCATAAAACCTATAAAACGAATGAAAAGGTATTTCAAAATGATCTTCGCAGCAGCGTTGATTGGTTTCTCAACATCAGCTAATGCCATTGACCGTCACAGTCTTGCACAGTATGCAGCATCGCTAAAAGGACTGAAAAAGGAACAGCTTAAGGCTGCTTTGTATGATATTATGAAGCAGAAAACAGTGCTCGTTTATGGTGGTAAACCGAAAGGAACATGGTATGGATTCTGGTATTCTGACCGTGATACGGCGACAAATGAGTGTTATAACCGCTACAGTGATAAGAAGTTCTACTTTGGAAATAAGAACGATGGAAAAGCTATAGCGGGTATGAACATTGAACATTCTTTTCCTAAAAGCTGGTGGGGTGGTACTCATAATGACGCCTGGTGCGACCTATACAACCTCTATCCATCCGATTCTAAGGCCAATAGTGAAAAGAGTAACTTTGTTATGGGCGTCGTAGTCAACGTGAAAAGTCAGTCAGGTGCAGGCTATGACAAAGTAGGAACAGGCTATGCTGATGGTCAGCTCGTCAAGATGTGGGAGCCAGGAGACCGCTTTAAAGGTGAGTTCTCACGTAGTTATATGTACATGGCAACCACTTATCAAGACCTGAGTTTCGGCTCTGAAGGAGCAAAACAGTTGCAAACAGGAGCCTATCCAACGCTCAAGAAGTGGGCATCCGACCTCTTCCGCCAATGGAGTAAGCGTGATCGTGTAGATAATCAGGAGATCAATCGTAACAATGCCATTGCTAAACTCCAGCACAATCGTAATCTTTTCATTGATTATCCCAACCTTGCAGAGTACGTATGGGGTGACAGTATGGACGTTGCCTTCGACCCAGATATGTCAATAACAACCGCTTCTGACGATAGTCGTTATACTGGTGTTATTGTTCCAGAAGACCCTATTACACCAGAAGACCCTAAGGTTACTCCACAGAACGTTACCTTTGTGAAGACTACAACAGCCCCTGTAACTGACAAACGATACCTCCTTGTTGCCAGTGTTGATGGCAAATTCTTTGCAGGAAAGACGGTTCAGGGGACAAAGAAGTATGACTACTTACATTGCTCTGCAGTGACCGATAATACAGGGAAGATCACCGTTTCTGATGATAATCTGTACTTTACATTCGAGCAGGAAGCAGGTGGATATTACATCAAAGACGGTAAAGGACGTTATTTTTACCAAGATGGTGCGTATTCAAACTTCAATGTTGTCAAGTCAAAAGATAAGGCAACGGTATGGAAAATAACCCCAAATGCTAACGGAACATTCTTGATTACAAGCCCAGATGGTCATGTTGTACAATATTCTAAGAAGTATAAATCCTATGGAGCATACAAGAATGCGAACGCAAACGATGTCTATCCAATGCTCTATATGGAAGATCCTACGCTGGGAATTATGACCATAGAGACAGTAACAGACGATGGTGGAGCTGTCTATAACCTACAAGGTGTTCGCATGCCAGACGGAGTTAAACTCCAACCGGGTATCTATGTACGCAGTGGAAAGAAGTTCTTTGTGAGATAATCAATAGCCATCAGTGAACTAATAGCTAATGAAGGCTTTATAATTCCTTGATAAAATAGGAATTATAAAGCCTTCTTTTTTATAGCTGTTGATGATGTTCCGCAAATGTGTTGAGGGTAAACACATGTGGAGCTGACGGCTAGCACGTATGGAGCTGACGCCTAGCACAACGTGTGTTGGTGCTTAGCACAACATGTGCGGACGCCTAGCACAAACTCTTTTTACTGTCGATTGAATAGTTGATAGTCAATAAAGTGCAGTCTAAATTTGCCCATATACCTTTTTTTTAGTACTTTTGCACGTTTAAGAATAGATACATAACGAATTTAAAATAGCAAATGTCATCAGTTCAGATAAAGAGAGTAGAGACCAAGAAAGACCTTAAGGCTTTCATAGAATTTCATTATGATCTCTACGAAGGCAATCCTTATGATGTGCCAAATCTCTACAGTGACGAATGGAATACACTCTCGAAAGACAAGAATGCAGCCTTCGACTTTTGTGAAGCAGAGTACTTTCTTGCCTTGAAAGATGGTAAGGTGGTGGGTCGTGTGGCTGCCATTATCAATCATAGAGCCAACGAAAAGTGGCAAAAGAAAGACGTTCGTTTCGGTTGGATAGACTTCATTGACGATATAAAAGTGTCAAGTGCCTTGCTTACTGCTGTAAAACAGTACGGCAAAGAGAAAGGAATGGAAGATATTGTTGGCCCATTAGGTTTCACGGATATGGACCCAGAAGGTATGCTAACATGGGGTTTTGATAAACTCGGGACGATGGCTACCAGTTACAACTACGAGTATTATCCAAAGCATATGGAGCAACTTGGAGGATGGGAGAAAGACAATGACTATGTGGAGTATTATCTTGTGGTACCAGAGAAGATACCAGAGAAGTATACGAAGATAGCCGAAATGGTTGAGAGTCGATACAATCTTCATGCACGGAAGTTGACCAAAGAAGATATCTTTGACGAAGGATACGGCAAGAAACTCTTTGAAGTGGTGAATAAAACCTATTCCCATTTGTATGGATTCTCCGACTTGAGCGACCGTCAGATAGACCAGTATATCAAGATGTACTTCCCATTTGCCGACTTAGATCTTGTCACTGTCATCGAAGATGGCAATAAGAATAACGAGATAGTGGGCATCGCTATCACCATACCTTCATTGAGTCGGGCACTGCAGAAGTGCCGCCGTGGTAGGTTATTCCCGTTTGGTTGGTGGCATATTTTACGTGCAATAAAGTTCCATAAGACAGAGGCTGTAGACCTTCTGCTTATAGGTGTGTTGCCGGAATACCGCTCAAAGGGAGCAAATGCATTGATCTTTACGGATCTTATCCCACGTTATGTCAAGTATGGTTTCAAGTGGGGAGAGACACAAGTGGAGATGGAAACGAACGAAAGTGTACAGAGTCAGTGGGGTCCTTTAGACCCAATTAACCACAAGCGGAGACGCTGCTACAGAAAAAAGATTGACCTATAACGCTGGATGATGTGGGGACAGACGCCCTCGTCTGTCCGTAAACTCTTTATTAATAGTGGGCAGACGAGGGCGTCTGTCGCTACTGATAAGTTAATATGGACGAAACAATTAAACCCGTAGAATATACAGATGATAACATCCGACACCTATCGGATATGGAGCATGTGCGTACCCGTCCGGGTATGTACATTGGTCGTTTAGGTGATGGAAAACTGCCAGAGGATGGTATTTATGTACTCTTGAAGGAGGTTATCGACAACTCTATCGATGAGTTTAAGATGAATGCTGGCGACCGAATAGAGATAGATGTAGAAGATAATCTGCGTGTTAGTGTGCGCGACTATGGGCGTGGTATTCCGCAAGGAAAGCTTGTTGAGGCTGTATCAGTACTGAATACGGGTGGTAAGTATGACTCAAAAGCATTTAAAAAGAGTGTCGGTCTGAACGGAGTCGGTGTGAAAGCAGTCAACGCTCTTAGCTCACATTTCGAGGTAAAGAGCTTTCGTGACGGAAAAGTACGGGCTTTGTCATTCGAGAAAGGAAATCTTCAGAGTGACAAAACATCGAAGTCAACAGACGAAAACGGTACGTATATTTACTTTGAACCAGACAACACGCTCTTCAAGAACTACTCTTTCCATGATGATATCGTGGAGGAAATGCTCCGTAATTATACCTATCTGAACACAGGACTTACCATAATGTACAATGGAAGGCGCATTCTTAGCCGCCATGGATTGAAGGATTTGCTGACAGATAACATGACTGTAGATCCTCTTTACCCTATTGTACATATGAAAGGGGAAGATATTGAGATTGCTTTCACCCATACAAACCAGTATGGAGAGGAGTATTATTCGTTCGTAAATGGGCAACATACAACACAAGGAGGTACACATCAGACTGCTTTTAAGGAACATATAGCCAAAACTATTAAGGAATTCTTTGGAAAATATGAGTATGGTGACATCCGAAATGGTATCGTTGCAGCCATAGCTGTTAATGTTGAGGAACCTGTTTTTGAGTCTCAGACGAAGATAAAGCTTGGTTCTACACAGATGTCTCCTGATGGTGAGACCATTAATAAGTATGTTGGAGACTTCATAAAGACGAATATAGACAACTATCTCCACATTCATAAGGAGGATTTTACGGATATATTAGAGAATAAAATCAAGGAGACTGAACGCGAAAGGAAGGCTATGGCGGGTGTAA
>FLSK01014799.1_pt1 | contig 11779 bp, 18 predicted proteins | sample 1550541 | NCBI WGS metagenome assembly FLSK01 (sample SAMEA4031773, study PRJEB14383) | metagenome | biome: human; feature: oral; material: saliva | place: Philippines | collected 2014
TTATTTAAACATAGATTACTTAAAAGGGGAGTTAAATCTGGTGGTAATGCTAATAAGGTAGTTAAGCATATTGGCAAGATTAAAACTGTTAATACAACAGCCGCATCAATGCAAAGCAAGGAATTAGCTAAAAAACTTAAATCTAACATCAGGAAGACCAAGACTACGAAACGAATATAAAATCATATATTATAAAGGTGAAGTATTATGATATTCGTTAGTATGAGGAGGATATAATGCAGTTAACAGAAGCATTAACTAGTAAGACCGTTCGACGTAATATCGAAGAGTCAGGGGAAATATATGATAGAGAGTACTCAATACGTACTCCAGAGGTTAAAACATTCTCGACATCAATAAAACCAGAGAATGTCATCCCACCTATTGATGATTGGCAACCATCAGAGGAAGATAAAATATTGAAGACAATTAGAGGTAAACAGATTATTGCTCCATTGTCTCAGATGCTAACTAACAATCAAGAAGAAAGTCTTATCTTTAACTCATTTGTATTGAGTATTAAGAAATGCTATTCTTCTGAAGAACGTGTAGATCACTTTACACATTATCTAAATTACTTTGAAAAATTCTATGACACAGATCATGAGTTGATCGCTATCTATGCAAGAATTAAGTTCTTGATTGATACTGATGAATCTGATGTATATGATCTAGATGCTTTCATGGCAGATATTAAACGAGATATCTTGTTTAGTACATTTGCTAGAAAAGTAAAAGCATTGAATGAAGATAACTTTATCATTCATATTAAACGTAATAAGAAGAATGGTAACGTACTTCAATATGCTAATAAACATCTTCAAGCATTAATGGAAGTAAGTATGTTTCAATTGATATTGATTCCATTATTGATCCATTATGCTTACATTAAAAAGGTACAAAATATAGACGAGTATTTGATGAAGTTCTATGATATCCTTATTGTAGATATGCATCCGGATATGGATCTATATACTAAGTTATCTGAAACAACAGCTAGTCGTATTTTACAAGATATGAATAAGAATATTGGTGCATGGGATCGACAATTCATTCGTTCTCGTAACAAATTCTCTCATAGCTTTGATACGATTATTAGTATTATTATCCAAGTTATTCCAAAGGCTGTTTATAATGGTACATTATTGAATCTAATCTATGTATCTATTAAAAACAATATCAAGAATAAGGTTGTTAATGCTAAATATGAATTCGCATTCAATCAATTATCATCTGATCGTAATGAAGGTGATGATGATGATAATTCAGAATTCGATAAATTTGAAAGTCATCTCTCTAAGAAGAATGAAGCCTTATTGATTCATAACCAAGTAAACTTCAAGAATACTATAAAGCAAATTGAAGAACGATTTGGTCCATTCTCTAAAGAAGAGATTGATTATTATAAGATAGAGTTATCTAAAGGACGTAAGTCTCCAATTGTACCACATCAAAAGATGCTAGTGTGCTATCTATTCTATAAGTGGTTTGGAGATCCATCTTCTTTAGGATCTATTGATTTAACTAACTATATCAAACTTATCATTGCAGCTAAACGTATATTAGCATCTAATGGTTTATATACAATGGAAGCAATCTTATCTGGTAAGTTTGTTAAAGTAATCAAACGGGTTAATATGAATAAGAAAGAGTTATTGAAGATTACCTCTTCTAATACATATGAATCTGTTGCATCCATTTATCGGAATGAGAAGATTACCAATCTACTCATTTCTATGCTTGCTACTATAGTATCATCTAAGTTCCAAATTATTGATTTCGATAATAAGGAGAATACTGGTAAAGCATTCATCCCACAACAGGAGTTACTTAATGAGGAATTCTTGATCTATGCTAGCTTGATTAATAATGGATAATAATTAGGGTAAGAGAGTTTAGTCTCTCTTACCCATATATTTTATTTCAGGGAGGTTTGAATGGTTAATTTTAATGAAATAATTGATAGTATTAGACCATTACTATTTGGTAAAGTATCTATTCATGAATTTACAAGAGAACTAAATATCTTTTGTAAAATCGATCAAGATGATACTAAGATAGTTGATAAGCTAATGGTAGATAAAAATAATGGTCGTGTTAATTTAGCATATATTAACAGTAAGAAGCCAGAAGATGAAAAACGATCTATTATGTTATGCAAAGCTAACCATATTAAGATGGTTAAGCTACTCAATAAGTTTGAAGAGCATAATAAAACCTATGGGTATGATCCAACTATTAAGATTTCAAGTAGATTTATTAATAAAGGAGAAGACTAATGCTTAGGCTAGGTGAAGTTTCTGAAGCAGTGCACAATTTACTATTTGGTGATATAACTATTGAGGAGACTAAAAATACATTCACAGTAGAATGTATCCATAAAGATGACTATTACCATATTACAGGTAGATTTGTAATTGAGAAAAAAGATAATAAAATAATCTTTGCTTTCATTAATATGCAAGACTTCATTGAGAATGATAGAATCTATCCAATCAAAGAAGTTACTAAACTTGGTAGAGTTAATGATGAAGCAATAGATGATGTATTAAAATCATTTGAAGATTGTCAGCTTAATTTTGGTTATAGTTCATTTATTAAACTTAAAGGACTGAAAGAGAATGGAAACTAATATATCTAAATATATCTTAGAGACATATAAGCAATATATATTTGGTAAAGTTAATATTGAGATAATAAATAGAGGTAAACATGCTTATGTTGAATGCAGACAATGTAAAGATGGTATCACTTATGAGTCTGGTATGGTATTCGATATAGCTGGAGCTAAACCAATATTAAAGAAATTATCATTCGAGATACATAACTATGGATTAGATGATGATGTTTTATTTATCATGGAGTCTAATACTAATACGTATATGCATGAAACTTTAATGATAATTTTAGATACTGTATTAACTAAGTCTCTTAAAGTAGATGGGATTATCTATTCTAAATACGGATCAACAAAAGAATAATACCTAATTCTAATATGTAAGGAGATTTACTATGTTACTAAAGGGATATTATACCTTAATTAGCAATAAGCTAAGAAAGGATAAGACCGTATTTAAATCAGATTATACTGGATATAGATTCTATGTAAATAGAGATAACTTTTATGTAGCTGATACTGGAGATATCAAATATGCATTAGATGAAACTGATAATGTAATGATACTTGCTCCAGAAGGATATATAAATGTAAATAAACCAGATCCTAAAGCAAAAGAAGCATTCACTGATATGCTTGATTTTATGGATACAAGAGAATATACTGAAAAGCCACTAGGAGTTTAATGCTCCTAGTGGTATATTTTTATTTGGAGGAAAACAAAATGAAATCAAAAGTTATTCAAGAATTCAAAGCAGAAATCAATGGTATTGAGTTTACTAATCAAGATCTCTATTGGGAAATAGATTACATCATAGGTGAAATTGAAAATGCTCTAGATATAGAGCTTCCTACAGAGTTTATTAAAGATTTTGCTGATGCTTATACTGAATTATATAATAGTGTAGATACAGAATATCTTTATGACTTTAAATCTGAAATGATTAGTTCATGGGATATGGATATTAAAGACGTTAGAGATCTAAGATTTAATCTTGCGTATGGATATAGAACTGATAAACTTGATGCAATTAATGAGAAGATTGCTGACTGGGATAATACTTACGGTAAGAAATAATACAATAGTCCATAGGAGTTAATCTCCTATGGACATTCTTAACTTTTTTATTTATATATTATAATGATATTATGATATATTCTTATAGTTTTGATTTTAGTAAAGGAGGAAATATATCATGGCAAGAAAAACAGTATTGCAACACTTAGACGGATATGAAGAGATAGATCTTAAAAATTATCTCTTTTGTATCCGTCATGGTTTAAGAGGATCATCTAGGCTGTATAAGCTTAAGAAAAGGTATATGGTAGGTAGAGATGCTCGTAATATATTAGTTTTTGAAGAGCGTGCCGGTAAGCCTTTTGATAAGATTACTTTACGTGATCTTCTTCATTCTGATCAGCGTGCTATGTATACTGCAATATGCGATAATATCTATTTTATATACTTTAATATAGATCTTATCAAAGATATAGTATCTAACTCTGAACTAACTATAGCTGATATTTCAAGTAGATATTATATCCCATGTAATAAGGCTCAAGGGTTGAGTGTATTTGACTTTGATGAATATAGCTATATTGCTAAATTCGAGGAGGAGAAATGATAGTTAAAACCAAACTTAGACATATCCCTGAGAAGGGATTACGAAATGTAATGTTTATTAGCGATCACGGTATCAAGAGAAACGTCGAACTCGATGGTATTAATAAAATACCTGGCAGTAAAAGATTATCAATTTATAATGACTATGATATCGTAAAACGCCTTGTTGAAACTTTTAAAGTTAATGATTTTAGAGATATAACTATTAATCATTTAGCGGAAAATAACCATTTCGATAAGCGGTTAATGAATAATATTTTCTTACGCTATTATAACCCAAAATTGATAAAAGATCTTATAGGTATAAAAATTGGTGAGTATAAGCCTGAAGGTATTAGTAATAGCTATATTAAAAAGGTACAGTATGCACTTAAGAACTATTCGGATTCTATGTATCTAAAGAAGTATAGTACTTCGTCTAACTGTATTTCATTAGTTAAAACTATTAATGAGAGAAACGCAAATCCAGTTAGAACTGCAAAGGCTATTAGAAAAATTCTAATAGATATCAATGAAGGTAAATTTACGTATGATACATTATCTAAAGCATTAGATAATAAAAATAAGCATATCCGTTCATTATATAATAAAATAATGGAGAATATGCATTTTTACTTAAACGTAAAGAAATATATTAAAGACTTTAATATGTATGGGTATTTTATTCATAATGGTATACGGTATAAAAATGTATGCGATCTTGATATTCCAATATATCGCCCATTGATAGGACTATTAAAGCCAAATAAATCTGGTTATATTTTAAACGAAGAACTTGAATTAGTAAAAGCAGACAAGGAGTAATATCATGAACAAATCTGAATTAGTACAAGAAGTAAAAAGTTTCTGGAAAAAATGTGGCGGAGATCTAAGTGCTACTTATGAAAAATTTAGCAATGATTTTTCTCCATCTGATATATATGATATCATATTGGATAAATTTGAAGCACCTAAAGAAGATGACATCGAACTATGTGATGTTAAGAAAGGAGTAATTCGTCGTTCTATTACTATTAAGGACAAACCTAAAGCTGAGAAGAAAAAAGAAGATAAAGATAGTAATAGACTTAACCCATTCACTTCCGATGATAAAGAAGAGACATTTGAACCATACGCTTCTCTTAAATATCGTGCAGAAGATAACTATACAAATGCTACAGTTGAAGTAGATACTAATAATGGTAAAGTAGTTGAAAATACTAATAAAAGAATCACAGAAGCTGATATTGATGTATATGAAAATGGTAAAGATAAATCAAGTTTAAATTATGAATCTATTGGCTTTGCTATTGGATTTAGAAAGGCTAATGCTAAAGAGCTTTTAGAAATGGTTAATGGTAATGGATTACGTTTAATCCCTGCTTTACAGTGGTTATATAAACAGACTAATGAAGAAGGTTTACGTAAACGTATCCAAGAGCTTACACTAAATGTGCTTTTTAATTAATGGTTTAACAAGGAGGTAATATATTATGGTATTAGATCTAATTGATTCCTTATCTAAAGAAGATTGGGATGGTATTTGTAACGTAATTGAAACTACTGGTAAAGCTGCTGCTTCAGTATTTGCAGCATATGGTACAGTTGTAGCAGCCGAGGCTTTATTAGAAAAGGCTAAACAACCTAAAGAGTTAAATTTAGATGTCAATGAACTATTAAGATCAAAAATAGCAGAAGCTACATCTTGCCATGATGAGTTGGTGGAAGCAATTGCCCAAGGTAAAGTAAAGATTTAGTTAATGCTATTAATAATAAATAGTCTATAGGAGGAAAAGATTATGAATTTTGCAGAATTTGCAAGTAAAGCTGGTAAAGCAGCGTTTGAAATGAGTAAAGAAACTGGTACATCTATTGCAACTATCTTAGGCGGTGCAGCGGTATTAACTGCAGCAGTATTTACCGGTGTTGCTCAAGTTATTGAAGCAAAAAATAAATACAAGAAAGACGAAGATAAATAATGGATATCGGCAGCAAATTGAAATCGCTAATTCCTAATAGCCAGTTTGCTGCTGGTAAAAAGGAATTGGTCTTACGATGCCCATACTGTGGGCATACATCTTCAGCTGGGAAGAAACACATGTATATAGGCTTATCTCCGGATAAGCCTTACATGTTTAACTGCTTTAAATGTGAAGCAGGAGGATTAGTCAATAGAACTTTCCTTAATCTTCTAAATATTAAAGATGAGGAACTTATTCAAGCTATTGATATCCATAATAAAGAGATGCGAATAAGTAGAGGCAATTCTTATGCTTCTAATCGTATTCGAGAACCTCAAATAGCATATGATGCATTTGAGGTAAACTATGATATTTATCCCGATAAGGTTAATTATATTAATGGTCGTCTTGGTACTAATTTATCAGTATCTGAAATGATGAATATGAAGATTATCTTCGATTTCTCTTTTTTTAAACGCCAGATCATGAGGTATCTGGGAGCTACAGAATCTGATTTTGAAAGAATTCAAAGGGACTATGTAGGATTCCTCTCGGTTAATAATACATCGCTATCTATGCGTTGTATTAGACAAACCGATATTAAATATCGGTACTTGATCTGTAAGTTAGATGATAGAGATATTTATAATAAAGCTTTCTGTATACCATCTTGTATTCCATATACATCTGATAGAATCATGGTACATATAGCAGAAGGTCAATTTGATATCATATCTATATACAATAATATTACCAATAGATCTACTGGGATATACTTTGCAGCAGCTGGTAATAAATACTCAGCTATCTTAAAGTATATCCTCTCTAAAGGTATAATGTATATGGATATTCATCTATACTTTGATAATGATTCTGCTGGCGAGATAGCTAAGAGACAAATAGAATATTTCATAAAGAATAATATAGCATTCTTTAGAGGATCTAGAGTCTTTGCTCATGTAAATAAAGCAGATAAAGATTATGGTGTATCTATAGATAAGATACAAGACTTCTGTATTCAAATAATATAGTGGTATGGGCTTAAAAGTCCATACCGCTTTATTTTTTTGTCTTAAACATCACATTAATAAAGGAGGTCGACTATGGGTAAATTCCTTGACACTACATATACAGCCACGATAAACTCTATATTAGAGTCTCAAGTTCAACGGCTTGATAATACATTCTATACTTTTACAGATAAAGCTCCTACAACTTGTACTTATTACAATATCAATACTAGTAAGAGTACATTAGATGAGTCTACAAGCTTAGCTTATAGTTATACTGATGGAGATTCTCCATTAAGATATAATAGAATTAAAGACACAGTTATCTTTGGTCTTGATAGAATTCAAGTCCAAATGGATGCTGGTGATTTTGGTCTTGAATCTGATACAATTGAAGGCGATGCATATATTGTACCTAACGCATTTAAACCGTATCCTCAAGACTATTTTATTATTAATCATACTAATGAAGAATACCTCTTCAAAGTTACAAGTGTATCTTTAGATACATTACCTACTGGGGCTAATATGTATAAGATCTCTTATCGTCTAAGTTCCCATGATGGTGATAATACAGATATCGATTCTTTAGTTGTAGAATCTTATACTATGGATACCACTAATATCGGTACAAATCTATCTCTAGTAATCAAAGACGATGACTACGCTTATATTAGTAGACTAGAAAATATCTGTCAGGATATGATTGCTTACTATAGAAGTCTCTTCTATAGTAATAAAACTCAGACTTTTATTTTTTCTTATGATGACCATAATTTCTATGATAGCTATATGATTGAATTCATTAAACGTCATGATATTATGAATTCTGGCGAGTTAGATTATCTACACGTAGCTCACCAACTAACTCCTAGAGCTACATTTGCATTAGATTATTCTAAATCTTTCTTCCATTCATTGGAAAGAAAAGATATTGGTACTATATGTAATCCATCTTGTTATGGTATGATGGTAGAAGATAAAACTTCTTTACTATACTATAGCTTAGAGAAGTACTACTATATCTTCCATGAATATAAGATGGGTGACTATTGGCAAGTACCTTCATATGATGATGATACAGTTATGCGTATCAGAGATAATGAACGGTATGAGACTGATGATCTAAACTACTTCAAGAATATTGTCATTGATTACTTTAATGATAATACTGATAAGATGAATAGATATGAAGAATTCTTGATTAAGACTCTAGAAGACTTTAACTATACTATCCCTCAACATGATATATTTTACTACGTTCCTGTGATTATTTATATCCTAGAACGTCAAGTTCAAGCAATATTAAAAAATGTATCACGTTAACATATCAATAATCTTAATGGAGGTACTGCAATGAACAGTGAACTCGATCAATATTTTAAAGAGCAAATTGATGAGAAAGATGCATTTGACGTAATGGTCGATGAAAACGCTTTCTTAGATTCTTTAATTGCTAAAAGAGATATCATTGACGCCATTGAAAATGGTGAAGATGATGACGAAATTATGGATGATGAAGATATTGCATTATCTACATTATCCGATGATGATTTAGATGATCTAGCAGATGATAATGATGATTACATCGACTCTGCTATAGATTAATATTTTAAGGAGGATTTTATAATGGCAGATGATAAAACTATCCATCAAGAGCTTGATGATGCAGCTTCTACTGTAGAAGACGTTGTTGCTGACTCCACTGCTACTGATAACGATATGGATAATACTATCGATAACGTCGTTGATGCTATGGATGAAATCGAATTAGATGATGACGATGACAACACTGACATCGATTCCGTAGCTGAGTTAGAAGATGAAGAAATTGATATTGAAGCTGATGATGAAGATGACGCAGCTGAAATTGAATTGCTTTCTGATATCGATCGCACTCATGAAAATGACAGCAAAGATCTTGCTGAAGAAATCGAAGATAACGTTGAGCTTAAAGAAGCTTATGATCTTATCGATGATGAATTAATCGTTTCTATTCAGGAGGCATATGATGAGCACTTTGAAGACTAAACTTGTTAATGTTGAATGCCGTCGTCCAATTCGTTTACGTAACAAATTTGTACGTGGTATCTATCGTGAATTATTGACTGTAGAAGAAATTGCTGATTGCATTTCCCAACAAGCTACAGTACGTGAAATCCTTCCTACTGGTGATACAGTAGTATTAGACTTCACTAACTATAATACAGAAGTTCTTCCTTCTATTTCTGAAGAAGAAGCAGAAGCTGCACGTAAAGAAGCTGAAGCAAAAGCTAAAGCAGCTCGCAAAGAAGCTGAAGCGAAGGCTAAAGAAGAAGCTTTACGTAAAGCTGAAGAAGAAGCTGCTAAGAAAGCTGCTGAAGATAAAGCTAAAGAAGAAGCTAAAGCTGCTCCTGTAAAAGAAGAAGAAATCGTTGAAAACGCTGAAGAAAAAGTTTCTGAAGCTAAAAAAGCAACAAAAGAAAAAAAATAAGACATATATAGCTCCCATAGGATCTTTGAATCCTATGGGAGATATTTATCATACTTTTCTTTTTTTACCATAGATTCGTATATGAATGAATCTATGTAGGTATTGAGCATAATTACCAAGTAAGAATATGCTTATTAGTTTAGCAAGATTACCTAATACCATTACTGTAGTTGCAGTATTGATATTCTGAGTAATATTCATTGTTGTCCAATAAGACCATCTTACCATAAAGTGTGGATCTATAACAGATCCAATAATAATTACCATCGTAAGTAATAATACTAAATAGTATATGACTAACGTTGGTCGGAATTGTGATTCCAATTTCTTAATTTCTTTGATTGTGAATAGCATGATATAACCTCCTTACTATAAATCTTATATCACTATATCACGTTTATAATATATTATTCTAGAGGTATTTATGAAGATCTATTATCAAATGTCTACAAGAAATGCTAGCTTCATAAAGATGCATCAGTATTTAAAAGCCATTGGGATAAAGAATAATAAATTCATGCTGGCACTTCTAGATCCAGATCTTGCTGGTATAGATCCGCATGATCCTAACTTAAGTGCATACTACAAAGGTAAAGTATTAGCCGAGTGTATGGTAAACTTTTGGTATTTTGCTCGTGAAGTAGTACGTGTACCAGACCAAGGTGGTAGTGGTAAAGGTATTCCATTAGAGCTACACCGTGGTAATATGGCATTATTCTTCTGCTCTATTTATAATATGAATATATTCTTAGAGCTCCCTCGTCAGCATGGTAAAACACTATCAGCAGACGTTAGATATTTACACTTATTTAACTTTGGTACATCTAACTCCACTATTGCATTCATGCATAAGGCATTAGATGGGTCTAAAGATAACTTACAAACTCTTAAAAACTTACGTGAGTGTTTACCTCCATATTTACGTATGGATCAAACATTCTCTCGTGATGGTAAGAATGCTAAAGTATCTGATACAGTTTTGAGACTTGAGCATGCTGTTAATAGAAATAAGATTATCACTGTAGCATCTGCTCGTAATAAGACAGCTGCACAAAATACTCTTCGTGGTAAATCTATTCCGTTACTCTGGGGAGACGAATGGGGATTTGCACCATATAATGAAATCATCTATCTTAATACAGTTCCTGCATTCAAGAGAGCTGCCGATAATGCTAGAGCAAATGGTGCACCATATGGTATCCTATTCACTACAACACCAGGGTTCTTAACTTCCTCTGAAGGTATCTTTGCATACCAAATGAAAGAAGATGCAGTTCCATTCTCTGAATTCTGGTATGATAAGTCATATCAACAGATTATGGATATAATGAATTCTAATACCAAGTCTACTTTCGTATATATCAAGTTTAGTTATGCTCAACTTGGTAAGTCTGAAGACTGGTTTAGAGAAATCTGTAGAACTATGAATAACCGTTGGGAAGACATCCGTCGTGAAGTACTTCTTGAATGGTCTCAAGGTTCTGACAATTCACCATTTACTTTAGATGAATTAGAAACGGTATCTCGTTTAACTAAAGATCCTGATAATATCATTGAAGTATTAGGTGGTAAATTCCAAGTCAAACTATTTGGTAAGATTGACTATGGTAGAAATGGTAAACCTATAGATCCTCCAATAATGGGGGTTGACGTATCTGGTGGTTATAGACGAGATAGTTCTGCTATCACTATTATTGATAGTAAGACTACTAAAGTTATCGGTACGTTTAAATGTAACTATATTAGTCAAATTGAGTTAGCTAAGATTATAGTTGAATTGACACAAAAGTATATGCCTAATGTAGTAATCAACGTCGAACGAAATGGTGTAAGAACGCACTGCATAGATAGAAATGTCTATGTATCAACAGGGTTAATTGCTTTGACGTATGGGAGTAAAAGTTATCTCCCACGTTTAGCAGCGAAAGCTTCTTAATAAGAAGACACGTTCAACGATCATCTCCTGACGGGAGAGTAGAACCGCAAGCGATTGGCGGAAGAAAAATTCTGGTCTCAGCAAGTAATGTTGGAGAATGACAAATGATCTAATCACGTCCTGTAATGGGAGTGGATGCGAAAAACGCACGGGTATAGAGTAGCGTCTATATCTAAATA
>FLSK01094304.1_pt1 | contig 11777 bp, 12 predicted proteins | sample 1550541 | NCBI WGS metagenome assembly FLSK01 (sample SAMEA4031773, study PRJEB14383) | metagenome | biome: human; feature: oral; material: saliva | place: Philippines | collected 2014
ACAGGATTGATTTAACCGAGCCAATAGCTTGGAACGCACCAGAAGGCGTGCAAGTTCAACGCGGTAAATTGTGGTACGTGTTTTTTGTCATTGTGTTGATAGGATTAATGGCTTTGGCAATTTTGGTGTTTAAGAACTGGACTTTCGCTGTTTTGTTGCCAATTATGGCTGTAGCCTTGTTTGTATTATCAAACAAAACCCCACAAGTAATAAACTACGCGATTAGCCCCAAAGGTATTTACATCGCCGACGTTTTACACGATTTTAGCGAATTTCGCGCATTTGGATTAATTCACGAAAACAACCAACATTCGATTCTATTATTACCCGTAAAACGATTCTCACCAGGTTTAACTATTTATTTTTCCGAAGCAGAAGGCGAGAGAATTGTCGATATGCTCGGAGCGCGCCTACCAATGCAAGAAATTAAGCCAGACGCCTTAGAGAAGTTTATTCAGCTGATAAAGCTATAGCTTGATTGACTATATTTTATGTGGTAGAATACAAAAGTTCAGTGCTTTATAGCAATGAAGGTACCTTATATTTTTATTATAGCCTTTTCAAAAGGCTGTATGCACCCGTAGCTCAGCTGGATAGAGCGCTGGCTTGCGGAGCCAGAGGTCGTAAGTTCGAATCTTGCCGGGTGTACCACATTAGCTTTATGGAGAGGTGCAGGAGTGGTTGAACTGGCCGCTCTCGAAAAGCGGTATGGGGCAACTCATCGAGGGTTCGAATCCCTCTCTCTCCGCCATAGATATTATGAAGATCACCATTATAACAATCGGAAAAAAGCACGAAGCCTGGGTTCAGCCAGGCATTTTTCGTTTTTTAGAGCGTCTACGAGCACCATTTGCTGCGGAAATGATTATTCTACCGCATTCAAGCTTTGAAGGCGACAGAGCGCGCCAGGAAGAGTCTGAGCGTATTTCTTCACGCCTTAATTCAAACGACTTCGTTATTTTGCTTGATGAGCGCGGAAAAAACTTATCATCGCCAGAATTATCTGACCTAATAACCAAACATATCGACAAGCACATTGTCTTCATCATCGGTGGTGCTTATGGAGTTACCAGCGATTTGCGTCAAAAATCCAACATCGTTTGGTCGTTATCAAACTTAGTGTTTCCGCACCAATTAGTTCGTCTTATTTTAGCTGAGCAATTGTATCGCGCCCAAGAAATCAATCGCGGCAGTCATTATCATCACTCATAACTTCGGGCGCCCGTGCCTGGCAATAACCGCAATTTCCACGTGTTTAGCGCCATTTTTTTTCAAACATTCCGCCGCCGCCAACACAGTTGAGCCAGTCGTAAATATATCATCAATAATGATATATCGCTTATTTTTATCAATTTTACCCGCAATTTCAAAAAACTCCTTTGCTTGACGTTTTCTCTGGGCGGAAGACTTCGTAAAGTGCTGGGTAACGTTATTTCTGCGCCGAAGCAGGTAACAACACTCTATTTTTCTACGTCGAGATAGTTTAATAGCAATTTTTCGGATATGATCAAATCCACGACGCCGAATATTCTTAGAAATTGTAGGAATTGGTACGATTACTGTATCTGACGGCAATTCAGGCAGAGCTTCGTCTAAGAACTCGCTTAGTAAATCAGCCGCTGCCTGAACGCGGTTAAACTTATAATCATCAATAATCTTTGCGACAACACCTGTACGTCGTGAAAAACACCAGATCATATCACAGGGGAGATTATGTTTTTTACATAAGTTGCCATTCTCCAATAAATCACCACATAGAACACATATATCGTACTTCCGACTTGTGATGTATTTTTTACAATCTAAGCATAAAATACCACCCGTTTTACCGCACTTATAACAGTGGTGAGGAGCGATGATTGATAATAGCGTGTCAAACATTGTAATTTTTACGTTTTAAGCCTTTCTCTGTTGATTATAACGCACATTACAGTTATACTAATAAAGACTTTGTCAATGAGCCTATTATAAAAGTGGAGGAAATTATGGCCCGAAAGCAAGATGATACATTACTAACAGAACAGGAATTGGCTGCGGCGTTTATTGACGATGATAACGACGATCTGCTACCTGGTTTTGACGACGACAACAGTAGAAGCAACAGTACACCAACAACACGATCTGACGACAATTGGGAAGATGAAGCTGATGACGCAATGGGTCAATTGGCTGTTGACGTTTTTGAGACAGAAAATAACCTAGTTATCAAAGCTCGTACTGCCGGCGTAGATCGAAACGACCTAGACGTAAGCATTTCTGACGGTATCTTAACAATTAGCGGCACACTGTCTAGCGGTGACGAAGCAGATGTTCGCCAATGGCACATCCAAGAATGCTACTGGGGCGAATTCAGTCGTACATTAGCATTGCCAACCGCTGTAAACGAAGAGGGCGTTAAGGCAGAATTAAAAGACGGCGTTTTGACAATTACTTTTGAAAAGATAAAGCAAGAAAAAGCAAAGAAGATTCAAGTTCTATAAAAACCATTTCACAGAAAATACCGTCACAAGTTGGCGGTATTTTTTTAGCCATAAAAAAAGAACCTCATCAGCGAGGCTCTTTTTTATTAATAGGAAAGATTATGATCCTGATGTAATCTTACCAATAACCATATTGACGATTGCATACGCCAAAATTGCAACCACCAAACCGACAATTGCGTACAAAACTGTGTTCTTAGCTGCAGTAACCTTGTTACTATCACCAGCTGAAGTAGTGTATCGGATACCACCCCAAATAAGCATAATAACACTTAATGCACCAACAGCAAACAAGAATATGTTTACAAACTGCTTAACTAAAGATTCAGGATCTGTAGATACCTGATCAACTCCCGTTCCTTGCGCGCTCTTAACGCCGCCACCTAGGGTAAAATCACCTTCAGCGCTTGCAGCTGGAGCTACGGCTAAAGCAACAGTTGGTACTACCAGTAGTCCCGCCAAGATTAATTTTAATTTATTCATTGTTATTTTCTCCTTGTTTAATGATATTACTATTATACATTTTTATCTGTTATTTGTAAAACTAATTATGGATTTATTATAGTCGATTTATAACCATATTGACGATCGCGTATGCCATAATAGCCACAATTAGTCCAACTACTGAATAGGTGAGCGTACTCTGAGCAGATTTTGTCTTTGAGGCATCGCCAGCCGAAGTAATATAGCGAAATCCACTAAAAATAATCATAATAACAGATAAAATACCCACAGCCCAAAGTAAAATATTAACTACTGTTTTTATTAGACCGCTATCACCGTCAATACTTTTACCTTTCATTTCCGATGTTGTAGCCGTATCAATTCCTTTAGATACCTGAGCAGAAACACTGCCCGACAGGGAAGCGGTAGATAAAACCGATGCTCCAAACACCGCACAGGTCATAATTGCTATTGATATTATTGATTTTTTCATATTTTCTCCTAATTAAACCTATTAAATACAAAATTAACAATTGCTGATGCGAATAACGATACAGCCAAACCGACTACCGCATATAAAACAGTATTTCTGGCTTTTGCGGCTTTCTGAGCGTCACCGCTGGAAAGTGCAAACAAAATACCACCAATAACTATCATAATAATCGAAATAGCACCAACAGCCGTAAGTAGAACTTCAACGATAGTTTTTATAATACCGTTCACTTGAGTTTCGCCACTGCCCTTATTTTTACAATAGACAGAGTTTTCATTTCCATTTGAGCAAATATCAATACCGTTAGCTGCAGATACCGCCGGAGTAAACACTCCAAGAAGCCCAATCATTAGTATTCCAGCCGTCAGGATTTTTGTAAAAATCTTCATCTTAAACCTTTCCTATAATATAACCTGTTATAGCAATCGCACTAGCAATAATAACCAAACCAATAACTGAATATAAAATAGCATTCTTTGCGCTAGCAGTCTTAGTGGGATCGCCAGAAGACAGGGAATAGTTTATTCCAGCAATAATCACCACAATAACAGCTATAACACCAGCCACCCAGAGTGCCAAATTAACGAACTTCATAATATCTACATCGTTATTCTGTGGCACACCAAGATCATCTGCCTTTCCTAATAATCCAGCAAAAAATTCCATATATCTCATTTTACACCCCTATCTTTGATGATATAAAGTTAACCAACGCGACAGAAGCTAGGGCAATAACCAGACCGATCGCGGCACTCATAATAGTTTTTCGTCCATGAGCAGCCTTATCTGGAGCACCGTTACTGGTCATCATCAAGAATCCACCGTACATAATATATCCAACGGTCGTGTAACCAATAAGCTGCAGCAAATCATCAACGATATTAAGCACGATTTTCCAGATAAAATTTGCCTGTGAATCAGCGTCTGAACCAGGATCTTTAATAGAACAGTCGTCTTTCGTTAATCCGTCATACCACGGCTTCAATGTTAAAATTCTGCCTTTTTTATCACATTTATTACTTTCTGCAAAAGAAGTATTCGGGAAAGTCATACTCACCCCAAGCGACCCTATAATCATTAAAGATATTGCTACTATAATCTTCTTCATTAATCGAAAACTCCTCCTGGAATAATAAAGTTAGTAATTGCTACCATAAACGCAAACATTATTATCCCAATGACAGTATTCGTCCAGACTTCACGTGCTTTTTTTATCTTATCTGGACTACCTTCAGAAGTGGTATATAAGAATGCTCCGTATATAACAGCACCAACCGCCGCGACCAAAACTCCAGCGGTTAAGATTTTAATAACTTGCTTTATTATGTTGATAATTGCCGTGCTACCCGTGCCATCACAAGAAATAACAGAGGTTTCCGCGCCACCGCAACTGCCGGTAGCTAAAGCTACTTTGGGTATAAAAACGCTCCCTGCGATTACTGTTGCGATAAATATACTGATTACAATATTTCTTTTTGTCATAAAATTTTCTCTTATACCTAAATTGTAAAATAGTCAAGCGAAAAAAGCAAACATTTTCCTTGAAAAGACAGAAGTAATCTGATAATATAAGGGGTATTGATATGCGCTCGTAGTGAAGTTGGCCTATCACGCCTCCCTGTCACGGAGGAGATCGCCGGTTCGAATCCGGTCGAGCGCGCCACAGATATTTTCACCCTGATAGGGTGTTTTTTTATGGAAAATATACCATTTTTATTGCATTTTTGTACAATTTGTGTTATTATATAGCCAATTGGACTGGAAAGTCTAAGAAGTTTTTACAATAAAATATCTGACAATGTCAGAGGAAGGATCCCAAGCGTTATGGTTCGAAATCGTGAACAATTTAACCCAAGCGATTCAAAAACAAGTCTTTCAACTACAACTAAAGAAAAGTTCTTAAAAGGCATCGCTACAGCGGCAGCACTGTTAGCTTCAGTAGCTCCGTTGTCAGCCTGTGGTGAAAGCTACAGTGAGCCAACTCCAGATACAACATCTACCTCGCAGGAAACTCAAGATCCTACACCTTCAGTAGAAGAGACAAGTTCTCCATCACCAGAGGCTAGAGAAATCCCAGAAATTGAGGGGCTGGATAATCTTCTAAGCTCTTTGGATAATGCAAAAGACACGAATGATAAGAGAGCAGCCTTCATTAATTATACAAACGAGCATGTTAACAGCGAATCTGCAAAATTAGATATTGATGAGTTTGGTCAGATAATCACAACAAAAGAAGAACTCCCTGGAGTCATGAAAAATATCGGAGAGCACAGCGCCTACAGTATTAACTTGATGGCCAAATCCTACTTTAAATTAGTCGACGAAGGCAGGGTGGAAGAGGCAGACGAGATGCGCGATGCCTACCTAAGCAGTATGGCTATAGGAAATGCTCAAGACGTGATATATTGGTTATTTGAGGGGTATAAAGACCCTGAGACAAAAGGTCGTCAATATGACGCTTTCGACCTATTTCCACTAGATGGACAGCCAAATAAAATATTTGAGTCTACAGGAAAAGACGGTCTTTCTCCAAAGCTAGTCCGAAACAACGCTAATAACGCAGATCCTTGTTCCGATGAAGGAGATCTTACACGATGCAACGGTCTAAATTACGGTGGTTATATTCCTAAATATCAAGCAGCTTATCTAACAGGAGATGGGGTTAAAGAAATAATGACCATTGTTAACACCGACAGGGTAAGTGCCGAAGGTCTAAACTTTGACCCGTCAAAGAAGCAATCCCTTGATGCGGTATCAGACCGCACAGTAAAGATTCGAGTAGCTCCTGCGATAATTGATTACCGACACCTCGGTTATTATGACGGACAAGGAAGTTCGCTGCCATTCACTATAAACGGTGAAGACGTACCAGCATACGAAATCCCTGAGATACAGAATGCTTGGGACAATATTAAAAAAGACTAAACTCCAGACTTAGCAACTATTGCATAAACACCTTCATATGTGATTAAATGAAGGTGTTTATGTTTATGAGTGGGTTTGGTCGTAGAAACGTCTTTAAGAGTATAGTTTTATATTTGTGCGTGAGCGCCTTATTTATATTACCAATTTCTACGCTATTAACCTCTTTACCTGCATTTGCCGCTGGGTACTTTGACAGTCTCAGTACTCAAGAAAAATATAAGTTCTATGTTTATGCGCGCGCATTAGATACATGTTTTGTCCGTGCGGGAAGTAAGGCGCCCAACAGCAACGTAGAGGAGCTGAAAAAGGGAAAAATATTTAATAACGTTGGCGACGGAGCTTACGTAGGAACTTTTCCAGGCTTTACAGGATACAATAACTCGGGAGGATATTTTGATTGCAACTCAGCTGAACTTATGAGTACAGCTGTTAGTCAATTCAACATACAGCCACAAGGAAGATCCTCCGCTGTAGAGGTATTGCTTTGCAAAATAGGATACAGAAGAGGCACTAACTACACTCTGTCCGAAGACGAATGCATAAATGGAAGTGGTGCATTTGGTAAAAAAAAGAAGTCTGCAGGAGGAAAAGATGATAGACAAGACAACGTTAACATATATTCAAAAGGGAAGATATTTGAAGTACTAACAAATTTATCAGGTTATAAAAATGGTATAGAAAACTCCGATCCTAGTATAAAATATCTTGTCTCAAGGTCCATGATAAGAGGATGCATAAAAGACGACAATCCTCAACCTCGACGAAACAGCTCAAAAGATTGGGAAATACAAGATGTAGATAGTAATGGAAACTTAACTAACTCATATTACCTACCTGGCGACGGACAGGGTTATAATGTGGGCGGATCAAATAACCGTGAATGGCCACAGAATCATTATGACGCAAAAATTTCTGAATGGCAGTGCATGAATATATACCGGCGCCTAGTGGAGTCAGCGCCAAAGTATCAAGAAGCCCTAAGGCAGTCAGCCACAGACACCGCGTGTGTAGGGCTGGCAAACGAAAAGCTAAGCGCTTGTAAAGACGGTGTAAATCATAATGGTAATTCTGCATACTGTGAAAAACAATACAAGGAGAAACCCGACGAGATAAACGCCTGTAAGCAAGGTCAGTCTGCCGAAATAAAGACCTCATCGGAAGGTGATGGCGGCGGAGAAGAAGAGGAAAAAAATTCATGTGGCATCGATGGAATGGGATGGCTCATTTGTCCTTTAATGACTTTTATGGGGGGAATTGCTGATGCTTCTTACTCTGTAATATCACAGTTTCTTAATATTAGACCTGCTATCTTCGATGATGGATCCGATGCGGCAGGAGCAGAACAGGCATGGAACTTCTTTCGTGATATAGCAAACGTCATATTTGTATTACTATTTTTATGGGTAATTTTCTCACAAGTCAGTAGTATCGGCATAAGTAACTACGGCATTAAAAAAGTCTTACCAAAATTAATAGTGGGAGCTGTATTAGTAAACCTATCGTTTTATATATGTCAATTAGCCGTCGACTTATCCAACATCCTTGGCTTTACACTAAAAGAAGCTCTTGAAGGAGCGGTGTCTGGAGTTGGTGGATCATCTTCAAATTCAGCAATAGCGAGCGGTCTCGGCGCAGCAGTTGCTGGCATTCTAGTTCTTACAGGAACAGTGCTATTTGCAGCGCTTGCAGTCAGTATACCAACACTACTATCTCTGATGTTAGTGCTGCTTGTTGTGCTTGTCATACTAATAGTTAGACAAGCAGCTATAGTTCTCCTAATATCAATTGCGCCCCTAGCATTCGCAGCTTGGCTCCTGCCAAACACCGAAAGTTTATTCAAAAAATGGGTATCAATGTTTAGGGGGTTATTAATGGTTTTTCCTATAATATCCCTTTTGTATGGATCTGGTAAATTAGCAGGGGCAATATTAATGACAACAGCCACAAGTGACCCGAATGATACTGCGATAACTATGCAGTTCGCAGGCTTGGCAGCGTCTATTTTGCCATTAGGTGCTACGCCTTTCGTGCTACAGAGCTCCTTAAATTCGTTGGGCAACATTGGCGCAAAGATAGGCAGAATGGGTGCTAATGCGCATAGTCGATTCGCTGGAAACGCAAAGGGTGCAGCAAAAAGACGTGTTGACAATTCTGTTATTGGCGATACAAAAAGAAAATACTCAGACTTCATGAATAGAAAACGCGCAAGCAGGCGAACGGGTAAATTTGCGACGTGGAGGGATAATAGTCCACTCGGTCAATTCATGGGCTGGGATAAAGGTGGAGCGCGCGCCCGCGCAACTGTAGCTAAGGCGTTCGAAAGCGACGTTGAAAATGCATCCACAATGCTACAGGGTATGACATCAGGCAAGATAGCCGATATAGCCAACGGCACAACTGTAGAATCAAAGGCTATGCGCGCGGCGGCTATTGACCATACTATGGCTAATGGTAGTTTTAAGGAACGTATGGATGTATTGAGTAGTCTAAAAGGTACAGACACCTCTATAAAACAACGGGCAATTAAAGCTGCATACGCAAAGAAGGATAATAATATCATAGGAAATGGATTAGGAGATGCTATCCTCGAAGATAAAGTTGAAAATATGCAAGACCTATCTAATATGGCAGTAAATAATGCCGCATCTGGAAATCTACAGGCGGAACACTTGGTGCAGAATGGCGCAGCAACCAAATGGTTATCCGATGCTATTACTAATAGTGGAAGTCAGCAAGCTAAGGATGCATTTATAAAAGCAGGAGAAGTTGCCATATCAAATCCAAATACTGCGAAAAATATAAATCAAGCAATATCCGAAGCGTTAAGTGCTCACGGAGTGGTTGCCCATAATACGCCACAGAATACATCTTTCTCTAATTCTCAACAGAACAGCCAAAGTAGCAATTCTCAACAATCACCACAAAATAACCAACAGAATAATAGTAGTTCTGGGGAGAAAATAATTATCGCTACATCTCAAGAAGATGTAAGAAAGGCATTGGAGGATTCTAGACGACGAGGCAACTAGACGCATGTTTCATACGCTCTCTTGACTTTTTCCATCAAAAATGCTAATATAAACCCAGATGGAGTGGTTAATTTCCCGTAAGCAGCTTATTAATAAGTGGCTGCAGTGGTTTGTATTGCTGATAGCAGGGATGCTGGTGGGCATTTTTCTTAATGCCTTAACACACTCAACCTCTGTTTACGCTGTAGACGCAGAATGGAGCGGCCATAATTTAACCTATAATAAAGAAAAATATACAAAGGTAAGTGATGATAAAAAGATCAAACAATTTAACCTACCTGATAATTCGCTTGTTTATGTTAATGAAGATAAGAATAAAAAAGAAACCAAGGTTATTTATTTCCCATCAAGCGAAATATCTTCGCTAAGTTCGGCAACTTACGCAGTTTATTCATTTACGCCACCAAACACCTACGAACAAACCAGCAACTCAACTATTTCAATTGAATCTCCCTCAGAAAATTCAACAGGTACTTCTTGTGACGTGCAGGGAATAGGTTGGATTATCTGTCCACTCTCCAACTGGCTGGCTGATGGCATAGATTATATGTACAGTGCGCTTCAGGAGTTCTTAAAAACTAAGCCGTTAGAAACAACCAACCAAAACAGTGGAATTTATCTGGCGTGGGTCATTATGCGCAACATTAGCAACGTGGCGTTTATTGTGGCGTTTTTGGTGATTATCTACTCACAATTAACCTCTGCAGGAATTAGCAATTACGGTATCAAAAAGATGCTCCCTAGATTAGTAATTGCGGCGGTGTTGGTCAACTTATCATTTACGATTTGTGCTATATTACTGGATTTATCAAACGTAACTGGTTACGCTTTCCAAGACGCTTTCATGGGGATTAAAAATACCATATCCACCGTAGGAGAAAATACGGGCGTAGGTTGGACATGGTCAGAAGTTATTGTGATGATATTATCCAACGGAGCTTTAGCTGGCGGGGTGGTCGCAACAGTAGCCATGGGGGCAGAGTTGCTACCATTGGCACTATCAGCATTAGTGGGAATAGGTCTAGTGCTTCTCTTAGTGCTTCTAATTATGGCAGCACGTCAAGCTTTAATTGTAATCTTAATTATCATTTCACCTTTAGCCTTCGTTTGCTATTTACTTCCTGGCACAGAAAAATGGTTTAAGAAATGGCGAGATTTATTTTTAACAATGCTAGTATTTTTCCCGGCATTCGCTGTAATATTCGGTGGGGCTCAACTGGCGGGAATAATAATTATCCAAAACGCCACTGGAGCAAATGGTGGAATAATGCAAATCTTAGGAATGGTAGTTCAAGTTATACCATTAGCCTTAACTCCTATAATTCTGAAACTTAGCGGCGGAGTATTAGGCAAATTCGCTGGGTTTGTTAATGACAAGAACAAAGGCTGGTATGACAAATCCAAGAACTGGTCTAAAGATCGCCGTGAGACCATTAAAAACAAGAAGTTGGCCAACCCCAATATGGCGCGATTCAACCCAAATCGTTTACGCCGCCGAATGGATCATAACAGTAGATTGCGTAAAAAAGATCTGGAAACTTCACAGAAAGATGCCGAGAATTCATTTAGAAATACAGCCAGGTATAAGAAATCAGACTTGTATGCCAGACAGGCTTCCAGACGATCAGATTTCTTATCTGCACAAGACGATAATCGCTACCTCGAATCTACACTGGGTCACGCACCAGATGATATATACGATAAAAGATCTCTATACGATCGTACTCTGAGAAATGTGTCGGCTACATATGCAACTCGACAAGATTTGAAAGCTCATCAGCAGCAAACTGCATTTATAAATGATATTAAAGATCTGGAAACCGAAATTGCAACAGCGGGTCTGATTAAGAACAACGCTCAACGCCAACAGCACAGTGAATTTGCAGAGCAATTGAAAAACAGCAAGGAACTTCAAGAGAAGGCTGGTGGCAACGTATTCAAAGATGCAAATGGCAATTTGATTGGTGCAAATGCAGCCTTAGCTTCAGCCATAGCAACCAGCCGTAGCGAGTACGCCAAGTCTGTTGATGAAGCTCATCAGATTATGAAGAATTATAAGCTGAGCGCTGAGCAAAGACAAAAGATATCTTTAGGCAATTCCGTGACGCTTTCAAATGGAACAGTACTGGATAGTAATAACATATTTATACGTGAAGCCGCAATTGAAGAGCAGATTAAATACGGAACTGTTACAGAAGTGGCTCAGCTTGTTAGCGAATTACCGCCAGAATTCTATTCTTCCGTGTCGGCAGCATTAGCGTCATCCGGCGTGAAAAACAAAGCTTCATTTATGGGCGGTAAATTAATTGACGATATTGTTAAGGGTGATATTAATAGCCGTCAAGATTTGCTCAATTATTGTGCTGACTGGCTACAGGGTGGTAAATATAAACCAGAAACTTTAGC
>FLSK01004147.1_pt1 | contig 11763 bp, 10 predicted proteins | sample 1550541 | NCBI WGS metagenome assembly FLSK01 (sample SAMEA4031773, study PRJEB14383) | metagenome | biome: human; feature: oral; material: saliva | place: Philippines | collected 2014
CTCATTGTCTTTGCTGAAGACATCCCTGCAGTGCTTTCTTCTCGCCCTAACCCCGATGGTGGTATCGCTTATCAGACTCGTTTCTTTGGCGATATTGTGGGCGAATTGGGTGGTAGCTACCAAGAGAAGAATGCCAACACAGTACTCACTGCCGTCATGCAACTATATAATAAAGGTGTCATCAAGAACGCTGAAAGTATTGCCAAAGGCTTTGCTAATGTTTGCGAACTGACGGGCTTAATGGGTAGGTGGCAGAAACTACAGGCTAATCCATTAGTGATTTGCGATACAGGACACAACGTTGGTGGATGGACCTATCTCTCTCAACAAATCAAACGTCAACAATGTGCGCAGAAACGTATTGTCTTTGGTATGGTGGATGATAAAGACCTACATGCTGTCATGTCTATGCTCCCCGATGATGCCATTTTCTATTGGACACAACCGAGTACGCATCGTGCCTTCCCTGCAGAGAAGGTTGCTGCAACAGCCAACGACTACGACCTACACGGAAAGGTCTTCCCAACCGTCCTCGAAGCCTACCAAGCTGCCCTTCAAGATGCTGACGAACAAGATTTTATCTTCGTTGGCGGCTCCAGCTATGTGGTTGCCGACTTGCTGACAAGCCTACAAAAGAAATAGCAAAAGACCCTTCTTTATTAACCCCATATTACTAAATAAAGTTTGATTTTAGTTTGCTGTCACTTTTAACACTTTACCTTAGATGCTTATAATCAACGCATTATAAGTATACAAGAAGTGACAGAAGTGACAGCAAAGTTGATTTTCATAATATCACGACCTCTCATTAGATGTTGGCAGTACTATGTCTTGTGAAATTTTAATTCCTCTTTCATTGCGAATTGCTTTCCATAACTTTGCAAAAGTTACCGACTAAAATATGTTAACGCACAACATTTAATTTACCTCCAAACAGTCAAAAAAGTAGGGGGTATTGTTGCAAAAGACAGATAATTTCCATAACTTTGCAAAAGTTACCGACTAAAATATGTTAATATGACCATTCAAGAACAGATAAAACAACGGATAGACGAAGCTGAACCAGGAACGGTTTTCTTTGTCAATGACTTTGCTGAGTTTGATAATGAATATGTCAGTAAGTTATTATCGACGATGAAAGGTTTTGGTGTTCTTGAACGCCTCGCAAAAGGCATATACTATAAGCCGATAGTAACTAACTATGGCAATGTATATCCTTCGGCAGAGAAGATTGTAAAACTGATCGCAGAACATGAAAATGCGGAGATTCTACCAACAGGAGAATATGCTTTGAACGCCCTTGGTTTGTCAACACAGGTTCCGATGAAGGCAATCTATCTAACAACAGGATCGCCGAGGACTATAACTATAGGGAACAAGAAAATAAGACTGAAGCACAGAACTCCCAGCACATATTCGTATCACAGCAAGTTAATGCCATTACTTGTTTTAGCACTCAAGGCAAAGGGGCAATCAAACATAACTTCTGCTGATACAAATAGAATTGAGAAGTTAATCTCTGACTCAACCGAAAAGCAACAGATAAAAACGGATTTGGCAACAGCGCCAGTTTGGGTTCGCAAGTATATAAAACCAATAATAGAAAAGTATGAGCATTTGGCAAGATAAGACAATCGAAGAGCGTATCGCAATCGTACAGAATACAGCATTGAGAACAAATATAGAGGACTTGGCTATAGAGAAGGACTGGTGGGTAACGATTACCCTCAAAGCACTTTTCTCTACGTCATTTTCGGAGTTCCTGCTTTTCAAAGGCGGAACAAGTCTTTCTAAAGGTAAATGGGAGAACATTGATTTAAGAAGGTTCAGTGAGGATATAGACATATCTCTTAGCAGAAGTTGGTTTACTGAAACGGAAGAAAAACAGAAGCTATATCCTTTTGCCAAGTGCGAGAATAATAATCAACTGAAAAGCTTGCGGAAGGCATCGAGGGAGGTTATTTTCGAGCGACTTTCTCCTGAGTTAAATGAGCAACTTGCAAAATTGGGAGCTAAAGATTTCTACGTCGAGAATGTAAAGAGTATCATACAAGACGGTGTTGAGATTCCTATTGATACAGACCGTGACCCAGTAGTGCTGAATGTTGTCTATCCCAGCATCTTAGATGAAACAAATGAATACATTCAGCCAAAGGTCAAAATCGAAATCAGCTGTATGTCTATGGATGAACCTTTTGAAAACCGAGCATTAACTTCACTGATTTATGATACTTTTAACGAAGTGGATAATGCTACCCAATGCTTTGTTCCTACGGTACTTCCTATCCGGACTTTTTTGGAAAAGGCATTATTGCTTAATGAGGAATATCAGAAGAAGTCGCCCAGAAGCGAAAGAATGAGCCGTCACCTTTATGACTTGGAGAGATTGATGGACACCTATTCAGAAACAGCTATCAACGACTCAGAACTTTATAAAAGTATCATAGAGCATCGCAAGAAATTCTATCATATCAGTTCTGTGGATTATGACTCTGATAAGCGAGAGAATATTAAGATCTGGCCTACTGGAGAGATAGAAAATTTGTTCCGAGATGATTACAAAGCAATGATAGAGTCATTTATTTATAACGAGAATCCATTGACTTTTGACCAACTGCGGGAAAGAATTCTATTGTTAGAGGATAAATTTCGAGAAAACACATAGTACCGAAGCAAGATTATTTGGTTCAATGAAGGTGGAATTAGGTGGAGGCTACCTGGTGGTACTTATGAGATGCGCATCTCTCAATAATAACTATCTTGAAAAAAAGCAAAATGCTACATAAACTTTTTATAGAAAAACACTTTATAATAAATTTTGTTTATCTTTGCATTTGAACTTCCATAAATCAAAAATATTATTTATATAAAAGTACTAATATGAAACAAATCTACATCTTATTAATAGCCCTACTCATGGGCTTATCAGCTAATGCCGAGAAATCTGGTACTTGTGGACCTCATCTAAGATGGCAACTTACTGATAATGGTGTTTTGACCATTTCAGGAAAAGGGAAAATGTATGATTATTCAGACTACAAAAGAGCACCATGGGGAGACTCCCGTGAGAAAGTTAGACTAATTAGAATAGGTGATGGTATTACCACAATTGGCGGCGGTGCTTTCAAAGATTGTAGCTCTCTAGCCTCTGTAACCATTCCAAATAGTGTTACAAAAATTGAAGACGAAGCTTTCATCAGATGTAGTACGCTAACCCCTGTAACCATTCCAAATAGTGTTACGACAATTGGAAGGTTTGCTTTCAGAGATTGTAGCAATCTAACTGCTGTAACCATTCCAAATAGTGTTACAGAAATTGGCCGCAGTGCTTTCTAACGATTGTATTTATAACCATAGAACAACCAAAACTAATCAGAAATATCCGAGTGTAAATCTTTAATTACCAGCATATTCTAAAATTTAACACTTTTCGGTTGCCATTTGTCGCTTCCCAAATTTCCACATATTTTTGAGACGTATTTCTGACGTGGAGAATTTGCGGGGCTTGTTTTTTGTCACACCGTGCAGACAGTTGACAAGGGTTTACAACCGTTTACGACAAGCGACAATAACCGCCCCGATATGCGGAAACAGTCACACTGTGTAGAAAAGCGACAATGGTTGACTTCCGTTCACATCCGTTTACCATTTCAGAGATATAGGATTGAAGAAATGAACCATTAAACGATAAAACGGTATGAAAGCAACCAGAAAATGCAGTTTTTGCGGCAAGTCCTTTGTAACCCGAAGCGGTATGCAAAGATATTGCAGTGAGGCTTGTCAGGCAGAAGCCAAACGAGCCAGAGTGATGCAGAAGAACAACCTCTTCAAAGTCGCCCAACCCTTGATGGAGATACAGCATCAGGAGTATCTCACCTTTTCCAAAGCAGCCATCCTCATGGGCTGTTCCCGACAGTACATTTACAAACTTGTAGCCATCGGCAAGCTGAAAGCCTCACGCATCAGCAACCGCATGGCATTCATCCGCAGAGCCGACATCGAGCAGATGTTGGAGGGCAATCCCTATCACCGCATCCTGCCCGGCAACACCTCCACACCAAGGAAATCATCTTCATCTTCCTTACCTGCCAAAAGAGAAAAAAGGGAAAAGGAAAGCGAAGAAGTGTTGGACTTCTATTCGGGCGAGGAGGTGATGTCCCTTTTTAAGGTAAAGCAGTCATGGCTTTACACTTCCGCCAAGCGTAACCATATCCCCATCTGCCGTATCGCAGGAAAGAACTATTACAGCAAGAAGCATATTGACGAGTTTTTCGGTGTGGCAGTTGATATTAGCGAAATTACCGACTGGCTACTGACCGAGGAGGTGGAGGAACTGTTCGGCATGAAGCCGACCGCACTCCGTGCCTACACCTATCGCCATAAGATACCCACTAAAAGAGAGTACGGGCGTACCTATTACTCCAAATCACATTTGAACGAACTCCGCAGAACTGACCTTGTGAACGATGAACGCTACTATACCGTTGAGCAGGTGCAGCAAATCTATGGTCTTTCGTCAGCCAACATCTGCCATATCGTCAAGGTGAAGCACATCGAAAAGATAAAGGTGGGTGTGAAAAACCTGCTTTTGCGCTCAGATGTGGAGCGTGTCATGGCTGAAAGGAACAAATAACCGTGAAAAATCGGGATTATCGAAAATTATTTCAAAATGATGTATCGTGGAGGTATTCACGGATATTTCACGTTGTTCCTTTGCCATCGGAAACATGGATACAACTCCAAAATGTATACAACCAATTAAAACATAATTATTATGAGTAAATGCAAAACAGTTACCTTGCGTAAGCGCAAGATTAAGAACGGGACACAGTATTCACTATGCCTTGACTACTATCCCGGCTACCGTGACAATGTCACCATGAGAGTGATTACACGTGAAGCCTTAGGAATTTACATCTTCGCCAAACCTGCAAACCAGCAGGAACGGGACTTCAACGCACGCATGATGAAGAAAGCGGTCATCCTGCGCAACCAGCGCTACGAAGCCATTTTCAATGAAAACAACGGCTTTTTTGACAAGACCAAGATGAAGGGCGATTTCCTTGCCTATTTCAAAGGACTGGCTGACCGCAAGAATATCAAGTGGCAGCACGTATACAAGCATTTCCAGCGGTTCGTGAACGGCAAATGCACCTTTGAGGAGGTGGATGTGGATTTGTGCCGCAAGTTCATGGAATACCTGCTTGATGCACCCCAATCCATCCACACCAACCAAAAGCTGCACATCAACTCCGCAGCAGGCTATTGGTCAACTTTCCGTGCCGTGCTGCACACCGCTTACCGTGACAGGAAGATAAAGGAGAACCCAAACGGCTTCTTAGACCGCATCGAGTGCATTCCCACCATCAGGGAGCATTTGAGCCAAGAGGAACTGATACGGCTTGCCGAAACACCCTGTGAGGAGGAGGTCTTGAAAAAAGCTTTTCTTTTCGCCTGTCTTACGGGACTGAGAAAGAGCGACATCAGACAGCTCACGTGGCAGCAGATACAACCATACACCAACGGCAGGATGTTCGTTACCACCCGTATGCAGAAAACCAAAGAAATAGTGCATAACCCCATCAGTGATGAAGCCTATGGACTGCTGGGAGAACGGGGCGAGGGACTTATCTTTGAGGATTTCAAGGACAAGATGCTGCAAGGACCACTCCAACGGTGGCTCACGGCAGCAGGGATAACCAAGAAAATCACCTTTCACTGTACCCGCCACAGCTTCGGAAGCCTGCACGTGGAAATGGGAACGGACATGGCTGTCATCCAAGCCTATCTCGGACATAAGAACATTACCACCACACAAATCTATTCCAAGATAGCAGCGCAGCAGATGTGTCAGGTGGTGGACAAGATAACCTTGAAGCGCAAGGAGGCATAAATGTCTCACATTGACAGGTATTCAGAGGGGCGGTTATGGCTACAAGGCTATAATCGCCCCTCTATGTTTTTGGCTTGATGCCACCATTTATAAGCCCCTCAGAGTATGAAACAGAGTATGATATGATGACATTTCGTGAAATACATTGAAAAAGACCGTTCTAACCGCAAATAACGGGCAGTAATTGGGAAAAATAGCATTAACTTTGCACAAAATAATACAGGAACATTCAATCTCTCAACGAAATATGGAATCATCAATCAAGGACAAATACATCATCTTGGGCTTTGTCGGCTTCGCCATCGTCCTAATATCTTCCATTGCCACGCTGGTAATAGCGGACAGCTTCAACCAAGACAACTTTGTCAGGTGGATAGTATTCGTATGCTGTAACCTGTTGGGATGGTTGCTCTATCTCTCCTTTCAGACACTTATCTTTGATACATACGAAATCTACAAAATCAAGTTCGGCAAGAAAGAAACGATTGCCGAAGCCATAGAGGTGCAGGAAGAACTGTCACAAAATACACTTGAAGAAGCCACATCTGTGCCTGGACCTACATCAGTCCCTGAGCCTGTACCCGAATCATCCCCGACAAAAGAAGAGACACTTATCCAAACACAACCGATAGAGCTTACTATCGCCCCGGATCTTCACGAAAAGAACCGTGCCAATTACGCAAGCAGAGAGCAACGGGAAAAGGAAGAGCGCATCCGCATGGTCATGGAGTATTGCCATTATTACCTGCCTCGCATTGCCGACCAAGAAACCGTGAACCACATCTGTACTGAGGTGGACAAATGGATGAATCTTAACACTTATACCCCGAAGCCCATACAAAGACCGTTTACCAAAGACATCAACAACATTCCACTCCGTCACTTCGTATGGAATATCTCTGAGCGTTTCCTGTACAAGAGATACTACAATGGGGATAACCGTGCCAAGTTCATCAAAGCCCTTTTCCCGAAATCGTTTGCTGATACAGACTTATCAACCATCAAGAATTTCAAGGTAGAGCCGTTAAAGACGGAAATTCCCATTGATGAACCCGAAAACGGCAAACTTGATTTCCACTATCCCGAGGATTATGTGCGGAATTAGGATAATCACGACACCAACGACAACCATCCGGTAACTCATAACCGCCTGTTTTACATCGTTTCCCGAGTAATTTTACCCGTCATTTATGGCTGGGCTTAATTATTCGGGAATTATTTTGCAATGACGTGTCGTGGAGATATTCACGGATATATCATTTCAGTCCTTTGCGCCAAGTCTTACAAAAGAGACGAGTACGCGAATGGAAAAATCAATTCTTACCTTCAACGACCTCCCCGAGGTTGTCGCTCAGCTTCGAGACGAAGTGATGAGCCTGAAAAGCCTGCTCGCCGAGCAGCGCAGTGTGAACAATGCCAAAACGGTGGACACCCACGTGCCCATGTCTGTGGACGAGGCAGCAGAGTATTTAGGTATCCCTAAGGGTACGCTCTACATGAAACTGTCAGAAGGGACAATCCCTGCCACCAAGCCCGGCAAACGCTATTGCCTTTACCGTGACGAACTGGACAAGTGGCTGGAAACCGCCCGAAAGAATCCCATACCGTTGTCAGACGAGGAACTGAACAAGTCCTTATCCTCTTCCCACCGTCGCAAGCCCAACCCACGTAACTGGTGAATGATATGGAAGAGGATAAGAACTATATCAACCTGATACGTGGCGACCTCACAAAAGCATCCCAAGCGCATAACGGTATGCCCGACAGTGTAGGCATGATGAATATCAAGACGGCAAACCAAACCATTCTTGAAGCATCGTTATTGCCTACGCCCCGTGCGCTGTGGGACAGCTTTTGGTACGAGGGGGAACTCTCCTGCTTGTTTGCCGATTCCAACGTGGGCAAGTCCATCCTTGCCGTGCAGATAGCCGACCGCATCGCCCGAACCGACAATGTGCTGTATCTGGACTTTGAACTGTCCGAAAAGCAGTTCCAGCTCCGCTATACCAACGAGCATGGAGAGCTCTACACCTTTCCCGACAAACTCTATCGGGTGTCTATTGACTGCAACCAGCTTTTGGATGCCAACTTTGAGGAAGCTATCATAGGCGGCATTGAACAGATGGCTGTGCAGACCGACTGCAAGATTTTCATCATTGACAATCTTACCTACCTGTGTTGCGCCATGGAGAAAGGCGATGCCGCAGGACGGCTGATGATTCAGCTGAACAATCTCAAAAAGAGATATGCGCTCTCTATCCTTGTCCTAGCACATACGCCCAAACGCTCTTTGGATTGTCCCATCACATCCAACGACCTTGCCGGAAGCAAACGGCTCTACAATTTCTTTGACAGCGTGTTCACCATTGGAAAAAGTGCCCAAGACGGAGGGCTTCGCTATGTGAAGCAGCTTAAAGTGCGCTATGGCACGTTCTCTCATGATGCGGATAATGTAATCGTTTACGAGATTGACAAGGTGGATGCTTTCTTGCAGTTCGTGTTCAGGGGCTATTCCACGGAAAAGGAACACTTGAAAAAATTGGGCGACAATGAATCAAGCCAAAGGGATTGCCAAATTCTGCAACTCTCCCAATCGGGCAAGTCCGTCAGGGAGATAGCCTCACAGGTGAATTGTGGCAAGTCCACCGTAAACCGTATCATCCAGCGCAGCAAAGAGAGTAAAAACGCAGGTGTCCCAAGTGTCCCACTGTCCCAACCCTTAGAGTGTGGGACAATGGGACAGGATGGGACAGCCGACAATCAACCATCAAAAACGGACTAAGCTATGGGCAATTATTCATTACAGAAGTATAAAGGAACGGCAACACGGCATACCTGCCCCAAATGCGGAGACAGGCATTCTTTCGTCTATTACGTGGACGAAAATAATGTGCCGTTGCATCCATCGGTCGGCAGATGTAACCACGAAAGCGGTTGTGGGTATCACTACACTCCGAAAGAGTATTTTCAAGAGCATCCTGAACACAGAACTACCAATGATTTCTCTTTTGACAGGCAAAGAGCAGAGCAGAAGAAAGTGAAGCAGCAAAGTAAGCCGACAGCCATCGGCTATATTCCCCCTCACTATGTGGAGAAGTCGCAAAGCGAGCGTAGCAATTTCTTCCGTTTCCTCTTCACACTCCTTACTTCCTACTATGGCGACAAGGCGAAAGAGGTGTTGAAGCGGTTGTTGGAGGAATACCGTTTGGGGGCTACCCGTGACGGCTCTGTTATCTTTTGGCAGATAGACAGGACGGGCAAGGTACGCACGGGAAAGGTGATGCAGTACAATCCCGAAGACGGACACCGTATCAAGGGAGGACAGACATCGGCAGTGAACTGGATACACAGCATATTGAAAAAGCAGCGTGTGTTGGCAGAGGATTGGCAACTATCCCAATGCCTTTTCGGGGAACACTTGTTGAAAACGCATCCCGACAAGGTGGTGGTCTTGGTGGAATCCGAGAAGAGTGCCGTTATCGGTTCTGCTATCTTCCCCGATTATGTATGGCTGGCTACGGGTGGTAAGAGTCAGATGAGAGAAGAGAAACTCCGTGTACTGTCAGGGCGAACCGTGCTTCTCTTTCCCGATGCCGATGCTTATGCCGAGTGGAAACAGCGAGCCGAGAGCATGTACTTTTGTAAGGTGGTGGTTTCGGACATCATCGAAAGGAATGCCACCCCGAAACAAAAAGAAGCCCATATCGACATAGCCGATTGGATTATCTTTCAGATACGGGAGGGCAAGGTGATGAGTACAGCCAACCACTTGGTCGAGGCTGAGAGAATCCTCCAGCGGATGATAGAGAAGAATCCCGTCCTGCAAAAACTGATAGACGATTTAGACCTTGTGCTGGTCGGTGCATCTCCAATCGGCAACGATGATGAAAAACCTCCCTGACGGAGGAGAGCGGAAGCCGTAGGCTGGAGTTTGCAGACAATGGCTTGCCATTGATATAGCCCACTATAACTACACGCTCCGCTTACGTAGTTGTGGGCTCTCCCGAGGGGATTAGGGTTTTACCCTAATGACCCACTCAGGGCGTTTCTCCCCTGAGAACCCAGAGCAAAGAGTGACCCTCTCTTTGCAATCTCCGCTTATGGGTTGCACCCCTAAGAACCCCATGCGTTTACGGACAGCGGAAAAGCAAACAATAAAGTACAAACCAAAAAACAAGTATCTATGGCAACAAAATCAAGCATACATATCAAGCCCTGCAACATCGCATCGAGCGAGGCTCACAACAGGAGGACTGCCGAATACATGCGCCACATCGGAGAGTCCAGAATCTATGTCGTTCCTGAACTATCCACCGATAACGAACAGTGGATAAATCCCGACTTCGGCAGTCCGGATTTGCGGATGCATTATGACAATATCAGACAGATGGTAAAGGAAAAGACCGGACGTGCCATGCAGGAAAAGGAGCGTGAACGCAAAGGCAAGAACGGTAAAATAGTCAAGATTGCGGGATGCTCCCCCATACGTGAAGGAGTGCTGCTTGTCAGGTCGGACACCACACTGGCAGACGTGCGTAAATTCGGTGAGGAGTGTCAAAGACGCTGGGGAATCACACCGCTGCAAATCTTCCTGCACAAGGATGAAGGGCATTGGCTGAACGGTCAGCCGGAAGCGGAAGACAGGGAAAGCTTCAAAGTCGGGGACAGATGGTTCAAGCCGAACTATCATGCCCATATCGTTTTCGACTGGATGAACCACGAAACAGGAAAGAGCCGAAAGCTCAATGACGATGACATGATGCAGATGCAGACCCTTGCATCCGACATCCTGCTGATGGAACGCGGGCAGTCAAAGGCTGTCACTGGTAAGGAGCATCTGGAACGGAACGACTTTATCATTGAGAAGCAGAAAGCTGAACTGCAACGCATGGATGCAGCCAAACGGCACAAAGAAGAACAGATAAATCTTGCCGAGCAGGAACTGAAACAGGTGAAATCAGAAATACGCACTGACAAGTTAAAGAAGACAGCCACCACGGCAGCGACAGCCATAACTAGTGGAGTTGCTTCTCTTTTCGGGAGTGGAAAACTGAAAGAACTGGAACGTGCCAACGAAAAACTGCAAGACGAGGTTTCAAAACGGAACACCAATATTGAAAAATTGCAGAGCCAAGTACAGCAGATGCAGAAACAGCATGATACGCAAATCCACAATCTCAGAGAAATGCACAGGCAGGAACTTGACATGAAAGAAAAAGAACTGTCACGGCTCGCCAGAATCATAGACAAGGCTTTCAGGTGGTTTCCGATGTTCAGGGAAATGCTGCGCATGGAAAAGTTTTGTGCCATGCTGGGATTCTCTAAAGAAATGACTGAAAGTCTTATAGTCAAAAAAGAAGCCCTGAAATGTAGCGGTAAAATCTATTCCGAGCAACACAGGCGGAACTTTGATATAAAGGATGATATTTTAAGGGTGGAAAATGACCCTGACGATGAAAGCAGGCTGAACCTGACAATAAACAGGAAGCCGATTGCCGACTGGTTCAGGGAGCAATGGCACAGGCTTAGATATGGAGCAAGAGTGCCGCAACAGGAAGAAAGAAAAAGTAGAGGATTCAAATTATAATAGAAGCAATTTGATTAGTAATCTAAAAGCACTCCGATAACGATTAGAGTGCTTTTAGATTGTTTATCATTAATTATCAAAGCAAGTGCAGTTTAAGATTTTACTGAAGTTTGCATTAATAAAGAATATACTACAGCTGATATATGCGCAACATATTGTGACGCTTGTGATTCATTTCCCTTGAAATCCTTAACAAATACCGCTAAGGTATAACTGATATTATTAGGCAGACATATATAGGCAACATCATTGTGAGCTGCAAGAACACCATTTTCATTAACAT
>FLSK01025550.1_pt1 | contig 11739 bp, 9 predicted proteins | sample 1550541 | NCBI WGS metagenome assembly FLSK01 (sample SAMEA4031773, study PRJEB14383) | metagenome | biome: human; feature: oral; material: saliva | place: Philippines | collected 2014
AAACGCACGAAGCAATAGCCTCAGAAAGAAGACCTGACATGGCACAGCCTACAGAGACTTCCGGCGCTGCATCGGAAGCCACCCCCGCAGAGGGTGAACTGAAGCGAGGCCTCTCCGCCCGCCACATGCAGATGATCGCAATCGGCGGCGCAATCGGCACCGGCCTCTTCGTCGCCTCCGGTAAGACCATCTCCACCGCAGGCCCCGGCGGCGCAATCCTCGCCTACGCCCTCATCGGCGTCATGGTGCTCTTCCTCATGCAGTCCCTCGGCGAGATGGCTGCGCACCTGCCCGTCCCCGGCGCATTCCAGACCTACGCGGCACGCTACGTGTCCCCGTCCTTCGGCTTCGCCATGGGCTGGAACTACTGGTTCAACTGGGCGATTACCGTCGCCGCCGAGCTCGTCGCCGTCGGCGAGGTGATGAGGTACTGGTTCCCGGACATCCCATCCTGGGTGTGGGCGGCAGGATTCCTCGTGCTGCTGACCGGCATCAACGCCCTCTCGGCACGCTCCTACGGTGAAAGCGAGTTCTGGCTCGCAACCATCAAGGTCGTTACCGTGGTCGTCTTCCTCATCGCTGGTATCGCCATGATTTTCGGCATCCTGGGCGGTAGCTCCCCGGGCGTCTCCAACTGGACCGTCGGTGAGGCACCCTTCGTCGGCGGCGCACCCGCCGTGCTCGCTATCTTCATGGTGGCTGGCTTCTCCTTCCAGGGCACCGAAATGATTGGTGTGGCTGCCGGCGAATCTGAGAACCCCCGCCGCGACGTGCCCCGCGCGCTGACCAGCGTGTTCTGGCGCATCATGCTCTTCTACATCGGTGCGATGGTCGTTATTGGCTTCCTGATTCCTTACTCCGACCCTAACCTGCTCACCGCAGCGGACGGCAACATCAACATCTCCCCGTTCACCCTCATCTTCGAGCGTGCGGGCATCGCCTTCGCGGCAGCCATCATGAACGCCGTGATCCTTTCTGCAGTGCTCTCTGCAGGTAACTCGGGCCTGTACGTTTCGGCTCGTATGCTCTTCGCGCTCGCCCAGGAGGGTAAGGCACCGAAGATGTTCACCCACATCAACTCCGGCGGCGTGCCCATGAACGCGCTGCTGGCTACCGCAGCTATCGGCGCGGTCGGCTTCATTGCCGCACTGCTCTCCCCGGATGGTGCGTACCTGTGGCTGGTGAACGTGTCCGGTCTGGCTGGCTTCATCACCTGGGTGGGTATCGCCGTGGCGCACTACCGTTTCCGCCGCGCATACCTGAAGCAGGGTAACAGCCTGAAGGACCTGCCCTACGTGGCGCCGTTCTTCCCTGCAGGCCCGATTATCGCCTTCCTCATGTGCCTGGTTGTTATTGGTGGCCAGAACTACGAGGCGTTCCTGAGCGGTGACTGGGCTGGTGTGCTCAGCTCCTACATTGGTCTGCCCGTGATTATCGCGGTCTGGCTGGTGCACCGCGTGGTCACTCGTGACCGCCTGATTCCGCTGGAACAGATTGACGTGAGCGGCATCGAGGTTAAGGCTTCGAAGTAACGCGAATAAGCAGAACTATTGGCTGAAATAGCTGATATGTGAAGAGCCGCCGGTTCCCCTTGAATGGGGGAGCCGGCGGCTCTTCGCTATCCGCGGTTTATTCCGGACGGGCGGGCTAGGTTGTGCGCCCCGCAGCTCTTAGGAGCGGCGGCGCGAGCGCAGAACGCTCAAACCCAGACCCGCACAGATAGCGGCAACACCAAGAACAACGATCACGCCAACACTGGATGCGCCGGTGTTCGCCAGGGTAGCCTTCTTGGGGCTGTCCTTTGCCGGGGTGTCCTGTGCCGAGCGGGCGGCGGTTACCGGAGCCTCCTGAGGGGGCTTGCTCTGAGCTGGCTTGCTCTTGGGATGCGCCACGGTTGCGTCCTCCAGCTTGTCCGCGTTGGGAGTCTTATCGGCAACCGGTGCCTGATCTGCCGCGGGAACCTTGTCAGCAGGTGCCTTATCTGCAGGCATCGGAGCTTCAGGCAGTGCCGGGACGGTCGGCGCATCGGTGGGGTTCACGCCCACGGTTGCTTCCGGCAGAGCGGGAACCGTCGGGGCATCAGTGGGATTCACGCCTACGGTTGCCTCAGGCAGGGGCGCCACGGTCGGCGCGTCGGTGGGGTTCACACCCACGGTTGCTTCGGGTAACGGTGCCACGGTGGGTGCGTCAGTGGGGTTCACTCCAACGGTTGCTTCCGGCAGGGGCGCTACGGTCGGTGCGTCGGTCGGGTTTACGCCAATGGTTGCTTCGGGCAGGGGTGCCACGGTGGGCGCATCGGTCGGGTTCACTCCGACGGTTGCCTCGGGCAGGGGAGCCACAGTCGGTGCGTCGGTCGGGTTTACGCCCACGGTTGCCTCGGGCAGGGGCGCTACGGTGGGTGCATCGGTCGGGTTTACGCCCACGGTTGCCTCGGGCAGAGGAGCCACCGTCGGAGCATAGGTCGGAACCGCCGACACCACGGGCTCCTGCGCGAAAAGCTCAAGAGGCTTCTGGGCATCAAACGAACCGTACTCGGCACCCTCAACGCCAGCAGCCATGGTGCCCGCAATGTACTTGTGGGAGGTATTCAGTGTCGCCGCAACATCCGCCGGAACCTTCACCTCCGTCTCAAAGACACCGTTGTGAATCTGCGAAGCAGGTACGGTCACCTCAGCCACGAAACGCATACCCTGCTGGGGAAAACGGCCGGGAACCCACACGTTTGTATCAGACACCACCACGCGCACACCGTGCGGGGTCGCCTCACCCGTGTAGCCGGTACCGCGCACCTTCAACACGGTCTCACCCTTGGTGTTCAGACGCGGGGAGTCCACGTGCAGAACTGGCGCGGCGCTATCCTTCACAACGTTCATGCGCAGAACCTGACCGCCACCGTAACCATCAACGATGATATTAGCGACGAAGCTGTAGTTCTTCGCCGGGTCAATCAGGCTACCGGGAACGTAATGGGTCGCAGTTGCCGCGCCGTCCTTGAACGGGCCCTCAACGCGCACCGTCTGAATCGGGTTCAGAAACGGGAAACCCCTATGGTTTGCCTCATGCAAAGCCGGGGCGAAAGCGGTAGTTTTCGCGGGCAGTTTCGATGCCTTGAACGTAATCTTGTTCAGACGCAGGGCGGTCTTCAGCTCACGGGTGTTGGTCTCAACCTTGTAGTTGTAGACCGTAATAACCGGTGGGTTATCCGGATTCGGGGTATTAGCCGCTGCAACAGAAGGCAGAGCGCACAGGCTCAACGACGCAGCAAGAAGAACAGAAGCGCCGGCGCTACCGTAGCGGCGGGAACGAGAAGAGTTAGCCATCATGAAGTTCCTTCTACATGGGTGATTGAGTGATCCGCACTCTTCCTGTATCGCGCCAAGTCGAGTGCGTATACGGTACCGCGACATCGCGGTTAATTACACCGTAACACGCGCCTAAACGCATGAACCGGACATAAGATAACTCGCCGAAATATTACGTAAAACCAATGCCTACAGGGCGCACAATAGGGCGGATGAATAAGACATACACGCACAGCGCCGGCTGGAGGATACGGAAATGCTAGGGTAGAAAGATGCCCACGCAGAAGAACCCGCAGAACCGAGTAGAAGTAGCCCCGCCCGCCCCGCCCGCCGAACCCAGTGCTACTGAGCACAGCGCCATCGACAGCACGCACCGCGTCGTGAACGTGTGCGCTGTAGCAATCCGCAACCGGGACGGGCTCGTACTCACCGTGCGCAAGCAGGGCAGCGACGGGTTCATGATGCCCGGCGGCAAACCCGAACCGGGGGAGACGCCGCTACAGACCGCCTGCCGCGAAGTGAACGAAGAAATCGGGCTCACCCCAGACCCCACCCGGATGCACCACCGCGGACTCCTGGAAGCGGCGGCACTGAACGAGGCAGGCTTTACGGTACGCGCCGAAACCTACGAATACGCACCCACCGACGAGCAACACGAGCTATTGGCTTCGCTGGTGCCGCAGGCAGAAATCGCTGAGCTGCGCTGGGTTGACCCCGCCATGAGCAGCCCCTTCGATTCTGCATCGCAGGCACCACTGAATACCGAGCAGATTTTCCCGCTGTTGGCACGCACCCCGCTACCGTAACCACCGCCTCTGACGCCCCCCTGAACCGGCGGGCGGCACACATGAGGTACACAGGTGCATCCGGTACCCTCAACACAGCAACATCTATCACGGGTAGAACGCATAGAGGCGCTCCACCCCGGAAACCCCCATACACCCCAAGGAGAATCATGAAGAAGACCGACTACAACCTCGCCGTCTACTGCGGGGCACGCTCCGGCAACGACCCGCTCTTCACCACCCGCGCCCAGGAACTCGGCACCCTCTGCGCCCAGAACAATATTGGCGTGGTGTACGGCGGCGGCCGCACCGGCCTCATGGGCACCGTCGCGGGCGCAACCCTGGACGCCGGCGGCGTGGTCTACGGCGTGGTCACCCACAAGCTGGTCGGCCTGGAGGGCGTGTACCCCGGCCAGACCACCCTCGACATTGTGGACACCATGCACCAGCGCAAAATCGCCATGATTGAGAAGGCTGACGCGTTCGTCGCAATGCCCGGCGGCCCCGGCACCCTCGAAGAGTTCTTCGAGGTGTTCAGCTGGCAGTTCCTCGATATTCACTCCAAGCCGGTCGCGCTGCTGAACGTCAACGGCTACTGGGATAAGCTCATCGACGCCATGCACTACATGGCGTCCACCGGGCTGCTCAACGAACGCTACCTGGACGAGCTCATCATCGCCACCACCCCCGAAGAGCTGCTGGAGGCGCTCGCCAAGGACCTGGAACGCCGCGCCGCCGAAAAGAACACCGCCGAAAAGAACACTGCTGAATAAAACTAACGCAGAAAACGAGATTGACTATGACCACCGCCCCTACGCAGGCACGCACCCTGCTGCTGACCTACTTCGGCCCGTTCCCCGGCGTGCCCGTGAACCCCACCGTAGCGCTCGCCGAAGGTGCTCAGCGTCTGCTGACTCAGATGCGCCCGGATTTGAATGTCATCACCCGCGAGTTGCCCGTCAGCTACGACGGCTCCAGCACTGCCCTGCGCGCCGCTCTGCAGGAGGTGCAGCCCGATGCGCTCATCAGCCTGGGCGTGGCGGTTGGCCGCGACGTGGTCAGCCTCGAACAGGTCGCTATCAACCTGGACTCCGCCGGTATTGAAGATAACGACGGCGACCAGCGCTGCGACGAGTCGATCGCCCCTGGCGGTCAGGAGGCGTACTTCTCCTCCCTGCCGGTGCGCGCCAGCTTTGAGCGTCTGCGTGCGGCGGGGGAGCCGGTCGAGATCTCGTACACCGCCGGAACCTACGTGTGCAACCACGTGTTCTACGAGGGGCAGCGCATCAGCCGTGAACTGGGTCTGAGCATCCCCGCCGGATTCGTGCACGTGCCCGCAACCCGAGCCGACGGTGACGAGGCGACCGAAGGTGTAGAACTGACCGCCCACCGTGACGCCGGTGGCGTGGTACGCGACGAGCAGGGCATCCCGCAGCTGCCCGAATCCACCGTGGTGCGCATTATTGCTGAGGTTGCCTCCGATACCCTGCCCGCCGTGAACTAGCAGCACGGTATAGAGCAAAAACCCGTATAACAAAACCGCCGGATAGCCTCCCAAACGGGAGCCTATCCGGCGGTTTGTGCATCCTATACCCGCAGGTCATAAAACCCTGGGGGCTATGTTTGAGCTACTACTTGGTGCGGTTCTTCAGGTAGTAGTCAATCAGCGAAGCAGTCGAAGAATCCTGACGAGCCAGAACCTCACGGTCACCCTCAATAGCGGGAACCAGGTCCAGCGCCAGCTTCTTACCGAGCTCAACGCCCCACTGGTCGAAGGAGTCAATGCCCCAAACAACACCCTGAACGAAAGTGATGTGCTCGTACAGGGCAATCAGGGAGCCCAGAACGCGCGGGGTCAGGCGCGGCGCCATGATGGAGGTGGAGGGGCGGTTGCCGCTGAAGATACGTGCGTTGACCACGTGCTCCGCGGTGCCCTCTGCGCGAACCTCTTCCTCGGTCTTGCCGAACGCCAGAGCCTGAGACTGTGCGAAGAAGTTAGCCAGGAACAGCTCGTGAACGTCCTGCTCGCCGTCCTTGGTCGGGTGGACCGGGTTGGCGAAGGCCAGGAAGTCCGCGGGAATCAGGCGGGTGCCCTGGTGAATCAGCTGGTAGAAGGCGTGCTGGCCGTTGGTGCCGGGCTCGCCCCAGAACACTTCACCGGTTGCGTAGTTGACGAAGGAACCGTCGGCGCGCACGGACTTGCCGTTGGACTCCATGGTCAGCTGCTGCAGGTATGCGGGGAAGCGGTGCAGGTACTGGTCGTAGGGCAGAACCGCGTGGGTCTCAGCACCGAGGAAGTTCACGTTCCAGATGTTCAGCAGACCCATCAGAACGGGGACGTTCTTCTCGAAGGGAGCGGTGCGGAAGTGCTCATCCATAGCGTGGAAGCCGGCGAGGAAGTCAGCGAAGACCTTCGGGCCCAGCACGATAGCCAGGGAGGTACCGATAGCGGAGTCTACGGAGTAGCGGCCGCCAACCCAGTCCCAGAAGCCGAAAGCGTTCTCGGGGTCAATGCCGAATGCTGCAACCTTGTCGAGCGCGGTGGAGACAGCCACGAAGTGCTTTGCCACGGCCTCGGATGCTTTCTTACCTTCCAGAGCGCCAGCCTCTGCCAGTGCGGACAGCAGCCACTCGCGTGCCACACGCGCGTTGGTCAGGGTCTCGAGGGTGCCGAAAGTCTTGGACGCGACGATGAACAGGGTGGTCTCGGGGTCCAGGTCGGAGACCTTCTCTGCCACGTCGGTCGGGTCAATGTTGGAGATGAAGCGTGCGGTGATGCCTGCGTCTGCGTAGGGCTTGAGAGCCTCGTACACCATGACCGGGCCCAGGTCGGAGCCACCGATACCGATGTTCACAACGGTCTTGATGCGCTTGCCGGTGATGCCGGTCCACTCGCCGTTGCGCACGCGCTCAGCGAACGCGTAGATCTTCTTCAGCACGGCGTGAACGTCTGCGTCTACGTCCTGGCCGTCAACAGTCAGTGCCGGGGTGTAACCCTCAGGGCGGCGCAGCGCGGTGTGCAGTACTGCGCGGTCCTCGGTGACGTTAATGTGCTCGCCGGAGAACATTGCCTCGCGAGCCTGCTCCAGCTTGACCTCTTCAGCGAGCTTGACCAGCAGCTCGACGGTCTCGGGGGTAATCAGGTTCTTGGACAGGTCGACGTGCAGTTCGTCGGCGGTGAAGCTGAGCTTCTGCGCGCGTTCCGGGTCAGCGGCAAACCATTCGCGCAGGTTCGGGGTGAGGGATTTGTGATGAGCGGACAGAGCAGACCACGCGGAGGTGGTCGTGGGGTCAATAGAAGTAGTCATGTTTCCATTCTCTTATTTTCGGGTGCCTATGTCACCTCTTTCGGGGGTGATATGGGACGATACGGCGAAAAAATCGAAACCTGGCACACTGTTGTGGGCCTTGCAACATCAAGATGTAGAGTGAAACCTATGACTTCTTCACCTGAACACACACCCGCTGACGCTCACGCACCGCGCTATCTGCTCATCTCCCGCGAAGGGGAAACCCTCCTCAACGATGACGGAACCCTGCACTACCTGACCGGTAACGATACTGCCGAGCCGCTGACCGAAGAGGCTATCCTTGCGCGCAGTGTGATCCGCCCCGCCGCCTACGGTGCTGACGCCCAGAAGAATAGTGAAGCAGAGGTGCACGTGCTCTACTGTGAGGATGAAACCCTCGCGCAGGTCGCCGCCGACCTGAACGACCCTCGGGTGCGCGCCTCCACCAGTGGTTTCCGCTACTATCCGGTCCACGACGACCCGGAAGGCCGCGCCCACTACGCCACCGCCCTGGCACGCCGCGACTACCTCATCGACATGCGCTACTCCGCATACAGCGGCGAGGAGGCGCCCCTCGGTTCTAAGGGTATCCGCCGCACCGCCTCCGGCGAGATGGTATTCCCCCGCATCGAACCCGCCGTCATGGCGCTGGTGACCAGCCGCGACGGCGAGCGCGTACTGCTGGCGAATAACCGCCAGTGGCACCCCAACCGCTTCGCCCTCATCGCCGGATTCGTTGACCCCGGCGAAAACCTCGAAGAGGCAATCGCCCGCGAAGTCTACGAAGAAACCGGTCTGCACGCCCTCAGCACCGAGTACCGTATGAGCGATGTGTGGCCTTTCCCGCGTTCGCTCATGATCTGCTACCGGGTGCGCGTGGATGAGAATGAACCCATCATCCATCACGATGGTGAGATCCGTGCCGCCCGCTGGTTCACCGCCGCTGAGTTGCGTGAGGCGATTGCTATTTCGGAGGAGCGCGGCAACAGCGACGAGGACGACCCCGCCAAGCTGGAGTTGCCCGGCACGAACGCCGTTGCCCGCCGCATGATTGATGAGTGGCTCGCAGAAAAGCCCTAGTGATACACTGGTAGCTAAGCCCAACGGAGGGGGGTCCGTTTTGGCGTGCCCGGAAACGCTCTCATCGCAGAGCGGGTCCACCGGCATACACTCCAACCGGCAAACACCCCCAGATAACCTATCTGAAGGTACGGCCCCGTGACCCCCGCGCCTCTAGAGCGCACCCGCTGGCAAGACTATCCCCTAGATTTAAGCGAGAAACTTAACGCATGTCTGAAAACACCGCTTCGCGCCCCGACCTTCGCAATGTGGCCATCGTGGCACACGTTGACCACGGCAAGACCACCATCGTCGACGCGATGCTGCAGCAGACCCACGCCTTCTCTGCCCACGCAGATGTTGAAGACCGAGTCATGGACTCCGGCGACCTCGAAAAGGAAAAGGGCATCACCATTCTGGCGAAGAACACCACCGTGTTCTACAACGGCCCTTCCGCCAACGGTGAGACCATCACCATTAACGTTATTGACACCCCCGGCCACGCCGACTTCGGTGGCGAGGTGGAGCGCGGCCTGTCCATGGTTGACGGCGTTGTGCTGCTCGTGGACGCATCCGAAGGCCCGCTGCCCCAGACCCGCTTCGTGCTGCGTAAGGCACTGGCTGCTAAGCTGCCCGTGATCCTCGTGGTCAACAAGGTGGACCGCCCCGACTCCCGCATCGACGAGGTCGTTGGCGAGTCCATGGACCTGCTGCTGGGCCTGGCATCCGACCTGGCGGACGAGGTCCCGGACCTGGACCTGGATGCTGTGCTGAACGTTCCGGTGGTGTACGCATCCGGTAAGGCTGGCGCTGCGTCCCTGAACCAGCCCGCAGACGGCCAGCTGCCCGACAACGACGACCTTGAGCCGCTGTTCAAGACCATCATCGAGCACGTGCCCGCTCCCACCTACGACCCCAACGAGGTTCTGCAGGCACACGTGACCAACCTGGACTCCTCCCCGTTCCTGGGTCGTCTGGCACTGGTCCGTATCTTCAACGGCACCCTGAAGAAGGGCCAGACCGTTGCGTGGGCACGCCACGACGGTGAGATCAAGAATGTCCGTATCTCCGAGCTGCTGGCTACCAAGGCTCTCGAGCGCGTTCCCGCAGAGTCCGCTGGCCCCGGCGAAATCGTCGCAGTGGCTGGTATCGAGGACATCACCATTGGTGAAACCCTGACCGACGCTGAGAACCCCAAGCCCCTGCCGCTGATCAAGGTGGACGACCCCGCGATCTCCATGACCATCGGTATTAACACCTCCCCGCTGGCTGGCCGCGTCAAGGGCGCAAAGGTCACCGCACGTCAGGTGAAGGACCGCCTGGACCGCGAGCTCATCGGTAACGTGTCCATCAAGGTTCTGCCCACCCAGCGTCCGGACGCGTGGGAAGTTCAGGGTCGTGGCGAGCTCGCCCTGGCTATCCTCGTGGAGCAGATGCGCCGCGAAGGCTTCGAGCTGACCGTGGGTAAGCCCCAGGTGGTTACCAAGACCATCGACGGCAAGGTCTACGAGCCCATGGAGCACATGATCATTGACGTGCCCGAGGAGTACCTGGGCGCTGTCACCCAGCTGATGGCTGCACGTAAGGGCCGCATGGAGAACATGGCGAACCACGGTACCGGTTGGGTCCGTATGGAGTTCGCTGTTCCCGCACGTGGTCTGATTGGTTTCCGTACCCAGTTCCTGACTGAGACCCGCGGTGCCGGTATTTCTTCCTCCTACTCGATTGAGCACGAGCCGTGGGCTGGCGACATTGAGTACCGCACCAACGGTTCGCTGATTGCTGACCGTGCCGGCGTGGTGACCCCCTACGCGATGATCAACCTGCAGGAGCGTGGCACCTTCTTCGTGGAGCCCACCTCCGAGGTGTACGAGGGCATGATCGTTGGTATGAACTCCCGTGCAGACGACATGGAAGTTAACATCACCAAGGAAAAGAAGCTGACCAACATGCGTTCTTCGACCGCGGACAACTTCGAAAACCTGACCCCGCCGAAGAAGCTGACCCTGGAAGAGTGCCTGGAGTTCGCTCGTGAAGACGAGTGCGTTGAGGTGACCCCCGAGGCGATTCGTATCCGCAAGGTTATCCTGGATTCCAACGAGCGTGTCCGCGAGTTCCGCCGCCGCGCCCGTGCGAACGACTAATACTGCCGAAGTTACTTCCTAGTGGTTGTAACTGTCGCATAGAGCCGCCGCTACCTTCTGTATGGAAGGTGGCGGCGGTTCTGTTTAACCCTCGAACGCCTTCGGAAAATATCGGCGGGGGAGAGGTATGGGGGCGGAATTGTGCTTCTGCGCGCTGCCTAAAACCGCCTCCGAAAAGCCCGAACACCCCGCGCTGTGCATGCGAGTGTGTAAGATAAAATAATGCGCCTGCACGGTGGTGGCACCCGTCAGCTACTCAACGTCTGCTACTCAACGATGTAAATTGCCGGCGCGCTTTGACCGTCTAAGAAACCCAACCCTGCGTATGAGAGGGAAAGCCTGTGTCTGAAACCGAGAACACTCAGCCTGATTCTGCGACCCCTAGCTATCCCACGCAGGGTGAGCGCATCGCCCCCGGATCGCGCCGTGACCTGCTGCCGAATAACTACGATGCGAAGAAGGCACGCATCCTGTTTGTGCATGCACACCCGGACGACGAAACCTCCTCGACCGGCGCAACCATGGCGTACTATGCGCAGAAGGGCGCGGAGGTGTACCTGCTGACCGCTACCCGCGGTGAACTAGGTGAGGTCATCCCCGAGGAGCTACACCACCTGGAGGTCGGTAAGCCCGGCTGCCGTGATAATGGTGAGGCGCTGGGTGAGTATCGCACCGGTGAGCTTGCCGGCGCTATTAAGGCACTCGGCGTGAAGAAGCAATTCTTCCTGGGTCAGGAACCCGCCGTCGCTGAGGGCGCGCTGCCCCTGTACCGTGACTCCGGCATGGCGTGGGGCCCGGAGGGTAAGCCCGTCGCCAACCCGGTGGCGGCGGAGGATTCGTTGACCGCGCAGCCGCTGGAACCGCAGGCTCAGGCGCTGGTTGCCGCTATCCGCGCCCTCACCCCGGATGTTCTGGTCACCTACGATTCGGACGGCGGCTACGGCCACCCCGACCACGTGCGCGTGTACGAGATCGTGCACCGCGCCCTGCAGATCCTGGAAGACGACGAGGACCGCCCGATTCTCACCTGGGGCATTGAGGGCGAGTTCGATACGGCTGATCAGCGCGTGCAGGCGGCAATCTACGGTGACGGCACCGCCAAGCGCAAGGCGATGGAGGCGCACCGCACCCAGATTACGGTGGTGGACGAGAAGACTTT
>FLSK01376509.1_pt1 | contig 11654 bp, 8 predicted proteins | sample 1550541 | NCBI WGS metagenome assembly FLSK01 (sample SAMEA4031773, study PRJEB14383) | metagenome | biome: human; feature: oral; material: saliva | place: Philippines | collected 2014
CTGCGGACTGCACTGAGAAGAAGCCCATCATCATTGGCGATCTCTTCGAGGATGATTTCGACCTCGGTGCAAGCTCCCGAGAGCAGACCGGGATCGACGCTTTGGCTGCCACATCGTTCTTGCATCGCCTGTATGCGATTAGCCAAGGACTGACTGATGCGACGTTCGATCTGGACCCTCGATTCATCGGTGCGGCGCAACGCATGCGACAGTGCGCCGAATAGATCCTGGCCGTCTTCGACAAGATCAGCGGCAGACGCCGCATCACACGCGCGCAAGAACACCTTTGTGAGAGCTGCTCCAACACCAACTACTGTCATCAATACAGGATCGTCCATACATGCAATGCTACATCAGCCAACTTGACATATGAAAGAAACTCGCGCCTCGCTCGCAGAATAGAGCCTGACAATCGGGGCCGGAAGCTGTCGCTTCCGGCCCCGCAGCGTTTGCTTGTAGCAGTGCGCGCGACGCGCGTCAGTCCTGCTCCTCGCGCTCCTCGACGACGTCTTCGCCAACGACGAGCTTGCCGGACACGCCGGCCCCCAGCTGCTCCATGGCCAGGCGACCCACCATCTGCTGGTTCGTCGTGGGTGCAATCTGCCAAGTAGCATGTCTCAGCTGACGCTCCCGTAACGCTGCCTCCGCCAGTGCTACGACAATTTGCTCATCCGTGTGCTTAGGAAACTTCCTCATGGTCATCCATTCTGCCCGGCCACAAGCAGCTGGGACTACTCAGAACAACCCTCTCAAAACAAACGGTTCGAAAAACCCAGACCCCTCCAAACGACTACGCGGCGCCGCTTTCGGATTCCGAAACCTCATCAACTACACCACCCGAGCGCTCTTCGAAACCGCCGGATTCAGACCCCAACGACACTTCAATTACAAAGAGCCGGTTTTCATGTAGAAGGTCAGCGGTTCGAGCCCGGTAGGGCCCACAATAGGCGAGGGGCCGGAAGCGAAAGCTTCCGGCCCCCGGCGTGTAACTGCTGGCGCTACTCGGTTACCGACTCCTCTTCATGCTGCTCCGGCCTCCGCTTGGTTGCTTCAAGCCTCTCGTACGCAGCTTCAGTGAGTGCGCGATCCGATGGTGAAGCGATATGGCTAGCTAGTGGTGTGGCATTCAATAGAGATGCTCTCTCTGCATCACGTAATTTTTGATGGATAGAAGCAAGATGTGTTCGTGTGCGGAGTGTGTCTCTGTGCTCCTTTCCAAATATGCGGATCTGTTGCTTTAAGACATGTTCGAATAGTGCGCTTGCCTCGCCAATACGCCCTATGCGCTCGAGAAGATAGGCGATGTTGTTAGCAGCCGCAATGCAATGAGGGTGATCTATGTCGAGAATCTTCACCATCTTTTCATACGTCGCAACTAAATTGCTCAGTGACTCTGAAGGAAAGTATACGAAGCGGACCATATCTAGATTATTGAGGGCAGTGAGTGTCTCCGACGAATTTTCGCCAAAGTGCTCCTTACTGATAGTGCAAATTAGCTCATACTGGTCCCTTGTGGCTTGAAAGTCACCGCTGGTGAGGAAACAGTTGGCAAGATAGCTGCGTGTTCTAAGCGTCCTAAAATCGTTCGCGCCGACTGTGTTCGTAAGCTCAACTAATGTTGAAAGAAGTGTATCTATGGCCTTCTCGTAGTTCTCGAGAGTCGTGTAGCTACGCGCTAGACCAGCTCTTAAGGCCAATATGTTGACGTCGGAAGATTCAAGGAGACACTCGAGATTGTGGAGTGCATCTTGATATAGTCGGAGTGCACTCTGTGGGAGTCCGGCGTCGAGATAGCAGTTTGCTAGGTTGCCAATGGTGATGTAATAGTCGCGCGTGTCTATGTATCCTTCTGAAAAGGCGCTCCTAAGGGCGTCCTTGAGCTGAATTGCTTCATGGGGAATATTTAGTTCCAACGCTAGTGGAAATATTGAATGTAGGCAATGTATTGCAGATTGGCAGGCTAAGACTTGAGCTGAGTAGGTTTGTAGGTGTATTGCAGATAGTTGTTCGATTATGCTGCGTGCAATAGTCACTTTTTCGGTGAAATTGGTTTCCTTAAGACAGGACTTCAGTGTTAGGAATAATAGGGTTCCCGCAACTCTGGATGCGACTTTAGATTCTGTTTCGTTCCAGTGGTTGCGTATTGCGGCTCCTTGGAGTGTGTGAAGGTATGTGAAACGCCCGTCGTTTGAGCTGGTGAGGATTGATGTGTCTATCAGGTGTCGGTAAGCGCTAATCTCGTTCGTGCTACCAGTGGGTGTAAGCAATTGTGTGGGCACTCCTGACTTTGAAAGATAGGTCATAGCCATTAGAATGCGCATTCCGTCCTCGTATTGCTCATCGCCTATGGCATCCATCGCGGAGTGTGCAGCTTGTGCTAGGGCCTGTAGTGTGTCCTCCGAATATGTAGTTCCGTCGATGGCTCTCAATGCGTTTGGGGGACTAGTCTGAATACGCTCGTTGAAGACTGATAAATTGTTATTCTCGTGAGTTGTGAGACTCATTCTTCTAGCCGCAAAAGCGGCTTGAGTTACTGCGAGTGGCAAGTCGCCGAGGCGCTCAGCCAGCGCATTTGCGGCATCACGATCAGTGGAGTTGGCGACCGTGAGGAGGTAGTTGATCGACTCGCTGCGATCGAACACCCCGACCTTGATGATGGTCCAGTCTTGATATTCCCAGCCGCTGTTGTTCGTCGTCGTTGCGATTACACGCAGGCCGTTGCCGTTCGGCATAAGTCCTCGAAGATGATTGATGTCCTCGACGTTGTCGAAGATGACGATTCTGTCCGACGCTTCGTTCGAGCGCAGGTAGTTCAGACAGCGTGCGATGATCTGCTCCTGAGTTGGTTGGTCGCTCGTGCCAATTCCGAGTTGCTTGGCGAATTCGACCAGGTCGCTCTGGATTGATTCGCGTGATACCGCGTTTATCCATGCGACGAGGTTCCAGTTTGCGTCTTCGCATTCTTGTGCGAGTGCTGCGGCAAGCTGTGTCTTTCCGCAGCCACGCATGCCCACCAAAACCATGCGTCGTTTTGTTGGATCGATGATCAGTGCATTCAGGTGTTTCTGATCGTCACGCTCGATATAACGATCGCTTGCCACCACGTCCGGCCGACTACCGAAAAAGACGCGACTCGGTTTGTGCTCATGATGTACCACCTCCGCGAGCTTCGATGAGAGTGTATCGAGCTTGTTGTGTGTAACGGCGTGTGCGTCAAGAGAAAGCCGAGAATTCTCTTGGATCTCGTCAATTCCAGACAAAATGCTCTTGAATGCCTCAATCTGAAACCTGGGGGACCATGGGGCGAGAGCACCGTATTGTGCGGCAACGGCATTCATGAGCTCGTCAAAATACGGCTCAGCTGCAGATTCAACGTTCATACGGCGTCGAGCTGCGTGCTCCCATAGCGTCTCTGGAAAGTTCTCGGGGCTGCGGACTGCACTGAGGAGAAGCGCTCCATCATTGGCGATCTCTTTGAGGATGATTTCGACCTCGGTGCAAGCCCCCGAGAGCAGGTTGGGATCGACACCTTGGTCGCTACAACGTTCTCGTATCGCCTTCGTGCGTGTCAACAAGGCCTGACTGACGCGACGTTCAATCTGGCCCTTCGATTCATCGGTGCGGCTCAATGCCCGCGACAGAATTCCGACAAGCTCTTGATTGTCTCCAACAAGATCAGCACCAAGAGAACTATCACATGCACGCAGCAAGACCTTCGTCAGAGCTATGCCAACATTTGCTACCGCGACAACTGTAGGATCAGCCATACACGATACTTTACATGACTGATGTCGTTCGGCGTTGTACACGGTGTAGCGATTGAGCGGAACATGGCCAGATTGTGGGGCCGGAAGCTCTTGCTTCCGGCCCCACACCATGCCTGTCTGCCTGTTTGTCAGCGCGCGCTTGCTGTGCCCGAACGCGCGCCTGAAGAGACCGTCAGAGCGTGAGGTGCTCAGGCCTCGTGAATGCGCTCCTCGACGACGTCCTCGCCGGCGACGAGCTTGCCGGAGGCACCCGCCCCGAGCTGCTCCATGGCCAGGCGGCCCACCAGCTGCTGGTTCGTGGTCGTGCGCTGGGGGCGTGCGCTGGACATAAAGCTGAAGAACCAGCTGACCAGCGTGCCCACCTGCGACTTGAAGCTGACGATGTAGAGCAGGTGCAGGAAGCACCAGGCCACCCACGCGGTGAAGCCCGTCATCTTCGTGTTACCCATCTTCACGACCGCCTTGAAACGCGCGATCGTCGCCATCGAGCCCTTGTCGTTGTAGACGAACTCGGTGGCCTTCGGGGCGCGACCGGCCAGGCGGGCCGCGATCGTGTCGGCGGCAAAGCGCGCGGACTGGATCGCGCCCTGCGCGACGCCCGGCACGCCCGGGAAGGCCATCATGTCACCCAGCACGAAGATCTCGGGGTGACCCGGCAGGGTGAGGTCCTTGTTGACGGTGACGCGGCCTGCGCGGTCGACCTCGGCGCCCGTGGCCTCGCCCAGCGCGCGGCCCAGCGGACTCGCGGACACGCCCGCAGCCCACACCTTGCACACGGACTCGATCCGCTCCTCCTCGCCGGACTTGTACTTCAGTGTCACGCCCTCGGCGTCCACGTCGGTCACGAACGCGTTCATCTTCATCTCGACGCCGAGCTTGGCCAGTGCTTCCTCGGTCTTGTGGCCGAGCTTCTCGCCGAACGGGGGGAGTGGGTGCTCGGCACCGTCCACCAGGATGACGCGCGCCTTCGTCGGATCGATGTTGCGGAACTCGCCCTTCAGCGTGTGAGAGGCAAGCTCGCGGATCTGTCCGGCCATCTCGACGCCCGTTGGACCCGCGCCCACAACAACGAAGGTCAGGAGCTTATCCATCGAGGCCGGGTCTGTTTCGATTTCGGCCAGCTCGAACGCGCCGAAAATGCGGGCGCGCAGCTCGAGCGCGTCGTCGATGGTCTTCATGCCCGGTGCGAACACCGCGAAGTGGTCGTTGCCGAAGTAAGACTGGCCGGCGCCCGCCGCGACGATCAGCGTGTCGTATTCGGTCTGCTCGTACTTGTTGTGGTTGCGCCACTTGACGACGCGCGCTTCGACGTCGATTTCCTCGACGAGAGCCTGCAAGACCGTGACGTTCTTTTGGCGGCGCAGGATTTCGCGCGTGGTGGGGGCGATGTCGCCCTCGGAGAGGATGCCCGTGGCCACCTGGTAGAGCAGGGGCTGGAACAGGTGGTGCGACGTGCGAGCCAGGATGGTGATATCGGCGTCGACCTTCTTCAGTCGACGAGCAGCCGTGAGGCCTGCGAAACCAGAGCCGATGATGACGATGCGATGGCGGGACATAAGATCTCCTTCGATAAAGCAAGGCTAATCTTACCTAAATGTGGCTCATGTAAATTGTGAGGTCGCCCGCACTTGTCTCTAGTGTCTTGACGCCATCAAAATCTCGGCAGCAGCAAGGGGATCGGGCTTGCCCGTGGGCGTCGTCGGCAGCTCGTCCACGACCACAATCCGCCGCACCTTCTCCCAGGGTGCCAGGGTCTCGCTCAGGGCCTCTGACAGTGCTGCGGCGTTCATCGACGAGGCCTGGGCGCGGCCCGCGGGGGAGGGGACGACGAGCGCGGCGACGATTTGCCCCCAGCGCTCGTCCGGCAGCCCTACGACGAGGGCGTCGGACACAGTGTCCAGGGTTCGCAGCGCGCGCTCGACGGTGGGGGGAGCGACGAGTTCCCCAGCCGTGTTGATCATACGGTGGGCTCGTCCCACCAGGTGTAGCCAGCCGTTCTCGTCGCGCGTAGCAAGGTCGCCGGTGCGCAGCCACTCCTCGCCGCGCACGACACCGGGGCCTCGCACCCAGATCTCGCCCATCTCGCCTGCGTCGGCGTCGCGCTCGGGAGTGGCCATCACCCGCAGGTCCACGTAGGGAAAGGGGACACCGAGCGACCCGGCGGGCGCACCGCAGTCGAGCGTCGCGACCGTTCCGGCCCCCGACGTCTCCGTCATGCCCCACACATGAATGGGGGACAGGCCGACCGCTCGCATCGCGTCCGCCAGGTCCGCCGTCATCGCGTCACCGCCGATCAGGGGCCGCACCCACGAGGACAGGTCCCCTCCGCCGCGCTCGAACTCCTCGACGAGGGCGCGCACAATCGCGGGCACAGCAAACATCATCGAGATCCGATAGCGACCGATCGCGTCCAGCACGCCGCGCGCATCAAAGGAACCCGGGAAACCCAACGTCACCAGCGTTCCGCCGCGCGTCCACACGTCCATCGACGTTCCGTTGAAGCCGCCGATGTGACTGACGGGCGCGCACACGCCCACGACCGACGAGGTCGGCGCGTAGTCGAAGCCCTCACGAAAATTCGTCGACCCCCACCACATGACCTCGTGGGTCAGCTCAACGGGACGAGGTGTGCCCGTCGACCCCGACGTGAACAGGACAGCCGCCAGCTCGCTCCCGCAGCGCGCGGGCGCGGTGCGCATCGGCGTCGCGCGATCCACCCAGGCAGCCAGGTCACCAAACGACGTCCGGTGCAAGCCCGCGGAAGCCAGGGCGAGCGCAGTGGGGGAGGAGGCCTCGTCGTGGAAGACCCACGAGGCCCCCACCTGCGCGCACATTGATGCGAGCGCCGAGGCAGGCATGCGCGGGGAGAGCGGAACCGTCACCGCACGCAGCCACGAGGCCGCGACGTGCACGATGTAGTGCCACGGCGAATTTGCACCGATGACGGCCAGGCGCGTGCCCTCGCCGATACCCGCCTCCGCGAAAGTATGGGCCAGGCGAGCCACCGTGTCGGCGGCCTCCCGGACGGTCCACTCCTGGCCCGTCACCGCGTCGACCAGGGAGAGCCGCTCGGGGTGGCGGCGCGCTGAGGCCAGTAGAGCCCGCGCGGGCGAATAGTCGGGGGTCACGAGGCCGCGGCGGCCTTCGCGGCAGCCATGGCCGCGTGACGCTCCGAGCGCTCCTTCAGGCGAGCCAGCACCGACCCGGCCTCCTGCAGCGTCGAGCCGGAGTTCGCGATGTGTTGCAGCTGCTCGGGGATCTCGAAGCCGCGGGCACGCATGCCCTTCGCCCACAGCAGGCCCGCACGGTATGAGGAACGCACAAGGGGGCCGGCCATGACACCCGCGAAGCCCATCTCCTCGGCCTCGGCGGCCATCTCCACGAACTCCTCGGGGTGCACCCAGCGGTCAATCGGGTGGTGTAGAGGCGAGGGACGCAGGTACTGCGTGAGCGTCAGCAGATCGCAGCCCGACTCGTGCAAGTCGCGCATCGCCGCGCTGATCTCCTCGCGCGTCTCGCCCATGCCCAGGATCAGATTCGACTTGGTGACCATGCCGCCGTCGTGGGCGCGCTTGATCATCGCGAGCGAGCGATCATAGTTGAAGGCCGGACGAATCTTCTTGAAGATGCGCGGCACCGTCTCCAGGTTGTGCGCGAAAACCTGCGGGCCAGCCTCCACAACCATGTCGATGGAGTCAGCCTGACCGCGGAAGTCATCGACCAAGAGCTCCACGCCCGTGCCCGGGTTGAGCTCATGGATCAGACGGCAGGTCTCGGCATACAGCCACGCGGCACCGTCGGGCAGGTCATCGCGGGTCACGCCCGTAATCGTCACGTAGCGCAGGTCGAGGTCACGCACGGACTCGGCGATACGACGCGGCTCATCCTTGTCGTACTCGGTGGGACGCCCCGTCGCGATATCGCAGAAGTCGCAACGACGCGTGCACAGGGCACCACCCAGGAGGAACGTCGCCTCGCGGTCCTGCCAGCACTCGTAGATGTTGGGGCACCCGGCCTCGGCGCACACCGTGTGCAGGCCCTTCGCATGCGAGAGCGAACGCATGTCCTGGTAGTTCTCACCGGCCTTCGCGGTCGTGCGAATCCACTCGGGCTTCTTCTCGATCGGCGTCTGCGAATTGCGCACCTCGATGCGCAGCAGCTTGCGGCCCTCGGGATCGGGCAGTGTACTCATAGCGATGACCTCGTCGTGTAGGAAACAGTAGCGGGCGTGGTTGCCAGGCAGGGGGCGATGCGCTCCACCATGCGTGGGATGAGCTGAGTCGCGGCCTCGGCGACGGTCGTGTGGATGCCCTCCCAGGACAGGGAGGTCACGTCCGCGTCGGTCAGGCCGCAGGGGATGATCCCCTCGAAGGCATGGGCCGGGTCGATGTCCACGTTCAGGGCGACACCGTGCAGGGTCGCGCCGCGCGCGACCTTCAGGCCAATCGCGCAGATCTTGCGGTCGCGGCGTCCCTCCTCGGTGAGCCACACGCCCGCGCGTCCTTCGATGCGGTGGACGGGCAGACCCCAGGCCTCACGCACCGTGTCAATGACCGAGGCCTCGACCGCGCGGATCCACTGCACGAGATCCACGGGTTCCTTCAGGCGCACGACGGGGTAGACGACGAGCTGACCCGGCCCGTGCCAGGTCGCCGACCCCGCGCGGTCTGTGCGGATCACGGGAATGGTCGTCGAGGGGATGTCCTGGGGCTTCGTGTGGCGCCCAGCCGTCCACGTGGGTGTGAACTGGGAAACGATCAGCGTGTCCTCGCCGCCTGCGAGGACGTCCTCGTGCAGGGAGCGCTGGAGCGCATCAACCTGCGAATAATCGACCAACCCTTGGTCGAGGAGACTCAAAATCTGCACGGATGTGATCATAGTCGCGGGCAGGGTCCCTTGCTTGTTGGGGGTCCTGTATGCTTATCGCATGCGATTGTCCTCTCATTCTTCCGAACCCGACGCCCCCGGCTCAATCCAGGCCTCGTGGCGAGTCCGCGACCTCATGGCCCTCATGGAGTCCTGGTACCCGCAAGCCACGGCGCAGTCCTGGGATCGCGTCGGCCTGATCGTCGGCGACCCGGATGCCCCCGTACGTTCTCTTCTCCTGGCCCTCGACCCGACCGCCGCCATCGCCGAGCAGACCGTCGCCGGACCGGATAGTCACGGACATCCCTACGACATGGTGATCACGCACCACCCGCTGCTCCTGCGTGGAGCGTCCTTCCTGCCGGTCACCGACCCGAAGGGAGCAGTCGTGACGCGGCTAATCCGTGCGGGTGTCTCCCTCTTTAACGCGCACACGAACGCCGACGTCGCCTGCGAGGGCGTTGCAACGGCACTCGCCGACCTCATTGGCCTGCGCGATACCGTACCGCTCGAACCCTGCGGCGTTGATGCCGAGGGACACGAGATTGGCCTGGGGCGCGTCGGGACCATCGAACCTACGACGCTCGGTGCCTTCGCCGACCACGTCGCCTCCGTGCTCCCCGCCGGCCCCACCGGCCTCCTCGTCGGAGGGGACGAGGCCATGGCAGTGTCCCGGGTCGCCGTCCTGGGTGGCGCGGGGGACAGTGCACTGGACGCCGCGCGCGCCGCCGACGTTGACGTGTACCTTACGGCCGACCTACGTCATCACCCAGCCTCCGAGCACCTCGAGGGCGGACGCCCCGCGCTGCTGTGCGGTTCCCACTGGGCGACAGAAGCCCCGTGGCTACCCGTCCTCGCCCGCCGGATCCGGGCGGCGGCCAGCGCTTCTGAAGTGGAACTTCGCGTCGAAGTCTCTACGATTGTCACCGAGCCATGGACCAGCTACCGAGTCACCCAGGGAGAACTAGCGTGAAAGCGACGCACACCGACCAGCTCGACCTTCTCGAGCTCCAGAAGCTTGACCAGAAGGAATCGGCGCTGCGCCACAAGCGCGACTCCCACCCCGCGCACGCGACTGTGCGCGAGTTCGCGGGCCGCGTCGCCGACCTGCAGCGCGCCGCCATCACTCAGAGCGCCCTCATCGCGGACACCACCCGCGAGGTGACCCGCATCGAGGACGAGATCGCCAAGGTGAGCGAGCGCCGCAAGCGCCAGCAGAGCCGCATCGACAACAACCAGGTGCCCCTGCGCGACATTTCCGCCATGGAACACGAGATCGCCCAGATGGATCGCCGCCTGGCCAAGCTCGAAAACGACCAGGTGGACGCCGAGGAGCGCGTCGAAGCCGCACGCGCCGCGCAGGAGAAGATGAAGGAAGAAGCTCAGGCCATCGCCGCTGACATTGAGCGACTCAAGGCCGAGTTCCAAGCCGACGTCGCCGAGGCCGACGACGAGCTGCGCAGCGTCATCGCCGCGCGCCGCGCGTTGGCTGAGCGTCTCCCGCACGCCCTGCTCGAAGAATACGAGGAGGCGCGCCGCCGCAACGGTGCCCTCGCCGTCATCGAAGTGCGCGACGGCTATGGTATCGGCGTGGCCGCCGACCTCAGCCCGATGGAACTCGAACGCATCCGCCTGACGCCCCACGACGAGCTGTACCTGACCGAGGACACGTCCCAGATCGTCGTGCGCACGGCGGCGAACACGCCGCGCTGAGGCTCAGGCCCGAACCGCGTAGACATCCGCCAGGTAGAAGCCCTGCCTGCTTGTCGTGACCGTCACCCGCACCCGGGTGGCGGTCACGGGCTTATCCAGGGTAATAATGCGACGATAGCCCACGCAATGAACGCGAGCGATCTCCTGCTCAGGGCTGCCCTCCACGCACGAGGTCACCACGGCCTCGTCGATGCGCTGGCCCTGCGCGATGTCCTCCTCGAGTACCACGGCACTCACCGTGTGCGGCGCGTCGAAGCGTAGCGTGACGACGTTGCCCTCGTCCTCGCGGGAGGCGTCGATGCACCGCGCGCGGAAGTCCGCGATCTTTTCGCCGAGGCGCGCAAGGACCTGCACGTCGGCATCTGCGAGAAGGCCGTCGCGGTTCGGGGGAACGTTCAAGAGGAAGGTCGCGTTGCCGCCGACCGAACCCTTCCAGATCGAGAACAACTCATCGACGCTGCGCACCTGGGAGTCTTCGACGTCGTGGTGGAACCAGCCTGTGCGCGTCGAGGTGTTGACCTCCGCGGGGTACCACGCCAGGGGACCGGAGTAGTCCGCCAATGCCTCGCGCGACCCCAGGTCCTCGTCGCCGGAGGCCACCTGTCGGGAGAATTCGCCGTCGTCGGCCTTCTGCGACTTTTCTGCGGTGCGTTCGGCCTCGCGCAGAGAAGCGGGAACGACCGACCATTCGTTGGCTCGAACGGAGCCCGCCTCGTTGCCACACCAGCGCACGTCCGGGCCGCACACGGAGATAACCGCCTCGGGTGCCAGCGCGCGGACCGTGTCGTAGATGCGCTGCCAGTCATAGACCTGCACCTTGCCGTTGGGACCCTCGCCGCACGCGCCGTCCAGCCACACGGAGAAGACGGGTCCGTAGTGGGTGAGCAACTCGATGAGCTGGTTGATGTAAAAGTCGTTGTAGGCCATGCCCTGGCCATACGTCGGCTCGGTCATGTCCCAGGGGGACAGGTACACGCCGAACTTCATGCCGTGACGCGCCGCCGCGTCAGACACCTCGCGCACGAGGTCGCTCTTCCCACCCTTCCACGGGGAGGAGGCCACGGAGTGCCTGGTGTAGGCCGACGGCCACAAGCAGAACCCGTCATGGTGCTTGCACGTGAGGATCACGCCGGTCATACCAGCGCTCACGAGTGCGCGCATCCACTGATCGACATCGACGTTTCCCGGGTTGAACAGTGCGGGATCCTCGTGACCCTCGCCCCACTCACGATCCGTCATCGTGTTCATGCCGAAGTGGATGAACGCGTACATCTCCATCTTCTGCCACTGGAGCTGACGGTGGGTAGG
>FLSK01376839.1_pt1 | contig 11622 bp, 10 predicted proteins | sample 1550541 | NCBI WGS metagenome assembly FLSK01 (sample SAMEA4031773, study PRJEB14383) | metagenome | biome: human; feature: oral; material: saliva | place: Philippines | collected 2014
TAAAACCAAAAGAGGTTGCAACAGAATGTGATTTAATCACATTCTAGTTACAACCTCTTTTCTATTATATTTTTCTTACACTACATACTAAAACTCCATTACACCAGTGGTGGTAATTCTAATTTCTGGAATTACTGTTAGTGCAAGGAAACTCAGATTGATAAATGGATCTAGTCCCTTAGGAACGCCCATACCGTAGGCAATGTCTTTCATCTTAGCTACTTTAGCATCTACTTCTTCGTGAGGTCGATTTGTAATTAACCCCATTACTTCAAGGGCTAATTCTTCTACTACTTTACCTTCACTTGTAATGACATAGCCCCCACCGATTTCACGAATACGTTCAATGGCTACCATCATATCTGCATCATTATCGCCTACAACGATTAAATTATGGGAATCATGTGCAAAGGATGTTGCAATGGCACCATTTTTAAGATTAAAACCTTTTAGAATACCTACACCATTTCTGCCTGATGCTTTATAACGCTCAATACAAGTAATTTTATTGTACTCTGCATTTGGTTTAAATAGACCGTTTTCTACAGGAACGTCCTCAACCGTTTTTTGTGTAACGATTTGGCCTGGCACAATATTAATAATAGCTTGCGGACCTTCTACATTAATGTCCAGTTTCTCTTTTGTGAAAGTCCCTATATTAATAGTGTGTAATAATTCCTTAGGAGCTTCTTTCTCTTCCCTAACAAGAACTCGTTCAATAGGTCTCCCCTTATAGAACACTTCATGTATTGCTACGCTATTAGGATCATCGAGAACTACAAGATTTGCCTTATAGCTTGGGGCAATAGCACCTAAGTCTTTTAAATGATAACAAAGCGCCGTATTGGTAGAAGCCATTTTATAAGCTTTCACAGGGTCTAAACCAAGTTCAATAGATCTGCGAATATTATAACTGATATGACCTTCAGAGCGGATATCCTCAATATGTTTATCATCTGTACAGAAACCATAGTACTCTGTATTAGCATTGTTATGAACAATACCTTGTACGATAGCATCTAAATTATGAGCCGCACTACCTTCGCGAATCCATACGTAGATACCATTTCTAACCTGTTCTTTAGCCTCTTCGTAGGAAATACATTCGTGGTTTGTAGTAATACCTGCTAGACGATAGCTTGCCAATTGCGCTGGTGAAAGCCCAATAATATGACCATCCATAATCATATCTTTAAAGTAATCTAATTTTTTTACCATATATGGATCTCTATCAATAACACCAAAAGAGTCCATAACCTCCCCTAAGCCTAAAATGCGAGGATTACTTTGTAACTTATGTAACATATCGCCATCTAAAATTGCGCCATTGTCTTCACCAGGTACAGCAGGTACGCAGGATGGAGCCATAACATACACATCACCTTGAGCGGAAGCCGTCTCATTGATCATGTATTCAATGCCTGCAATACCTGCTACATTGCCAGCTTCATGAGGATCTACCACAAAGCCTAAGGTACCAACTTGAGATGCTTCAAACACCAATTCCTTTGGATTCACCAACGTAGACTCTAAATGGAGATGGCTATCTATAAAGCCGGGCACAATATATTTACTGCCATAGTCGTATTCAGTTTCACCGCTATAAGTACCTACACCGATAATCGTATCATCGTGAATGGCAATATCGGCCACATCCCACTCTTCGGTAAAGACATTTAAAACAGAGGCCCCTTTTAATACAACAGGAGCTTTCTCAAGGCCTTGAGCCTCTCTAGATACTTTTGTATTGAATGTTATCATATAAGGAACCTCCTACATAAAGATTTCTTTCAAAATAAAAATAAGTGCTAAGAAATACATAACAACAGAAATATCACGATATTTACCAATAAGGACTTTAATTAACACGTAACTAACAAGTCCCCATTCAATACCAACACCAATAGAGTAAGCAAATGGCATCATAATGATTGTCAAAAATGCTGGCAGCCCTTCCGAAATGTCTCCAAAATTAATATCCTTCACGGAGGACATCATAAATAAGCCCACTACAATCAATACGGGAGCTGTAGCAGCCACGGGAATGACCATAAGCAATGGTGCCAAGAATAAAGATGCAATAAATAAAGCGGCAATAGTAAGTGCCGTTAAACCTGTACGACCACCTTCTGCTATGCCTGCTGCAGACTCAACAGCCACAATGTGTGGAGATGTTCCAACTGCACTGCCCACAATCGTACCTATAGCGGCCACTTTCATACAAGAACTTTGAACGGCCATTTGTTGATCTTGTGGTACCTCCGCTTGATTTGTTAAACCAATCAATACACCTACTACGTTAAATAGATTTACAAATAAAAATGTAAATACAACGAATAACATGTCCACCGATAGTATTTCACTCATATCATAGTGAAACCAAATTGGCTCTAAAGATGGTGGCATGGAAAATACTGTAGATGGTAATTTAGTGATACCACAGAAAAAGCCTACTACAGCGGCAATAATAACGGCGAGGAAGATACCGCCTTTAACATTTCGACCTGTAAATACAGCTATTAAAATCACTCCTAAAATAGCTACTAAGCTAGATGGTGATTGTAAATCCCCTATGCTTATAAGCGTTGCAGGATTACTGACAACTAGGCCTGCACTACTTAAGCCGATAAGAGCAATAAATAGACCAATGCCCGCTGTTACGGCTAGTTTAATGGTATGCGGTATAGCATTAAATAAATATTCTTTTAGCGGAGTCACTGCAATGAGCAGAAATACTAACCCCGCTACAAGCTGCGCCGTCAAAGCAAAAGCATAACTATGCCCCATTTGAATTACGATAGTGTACGCAAAGAATGCATTAATACCCATCCCAGATAAACCGGCAAAAGGCATATTACTATAGAGCGCTAATAATAATGTCATGATAATGGCGCTTACAGCAGTTGCCGTAAATACAGCACCTACGTCCATTCCAGCAGCACCCAAAATAGCTGGATTAACGGCTAATACATAGGATACACATAAAAATGTAGTAGCCCCAGCAAATAATTCTCTCGATACAGATGATCCACGTTCAGTAATTTTAAATAACTTGTCTAATGTACTACGTTGCACTTGTGCTGACATAAAAAATCCTCCTCTCATACTTATGTGAATAATCTCTCCTTGCTAATATATTTCTACATAAATGTATAAATCTCCTGTTAATGTACCAAATATTAGACATAAAACAGAATATAGATATAGGTATAGGTAAATATACAAATATAGATTTAGATATAGATTTAGATTTAGATATGGATGTGAATATAGATTGTATGTATAGATTAAAATATTAGTACAAATAAAAAGACCAACTTATGATATACATAAATTGGTCCTTCATTATGATTTAGATTAAAAATTATTTACTAAGTTTCTCCAAAAACGATGTTCCAATACCCCATTGTTTTAAGCCAAAGTTTTCTAATATAGTTTCCCCAATATCAGCAAGGCTTTGTCTATCGCCAAGGTTTATAGGCCCATTCATACGTGAACTATAGCCAAGAATAGGAACTAATTCACGAGTATGATCTGTCCCCTCCCAAGTTGGGTCATTGCCATGGTCAGCGGTAATGAGTAATAAATCGTCATCATTTAAGAGTTCTAGTAAACCACCTAATTGGTAATCAAAGTCCTCAATAGCTCGTTTGTATCCTTCTACATTTCTGCGATGACCATATAAGCTATCAAATTCAACGAGGTTAACCATCATTAATCCTCGTTCAAAGGAAGAACCAAGTAAATACGGAACCATATTCATTCCGTGGGAATTAGTCTTTGTTGGATAGCTTTCATCCCATCCTACATGAGCATAAATATCTCCAATTTTACCGACTGCAACAGTTGGTACACTAGCATCTTGCAACTCTTGTTGTACCATCTTTTTCTCAGGCATGCGACTATAATCATGACGATTAGAAGTACGTACAAAATTGCCAAGTTCTCCTATGAACGGACGTGCAATAATACGGCCTACATAATAATCACCAACGCAAACCTTATCACGAGTAATTTGGCAAATACGATATAGCTCATCTAGAGGAATGATATCTTCATGAGCCGCAATTTGAAACACCGAATCTGCTGAGGTATATACAATAGGCTTGCCTGTTTTAATATGCTCTGCGCCTAGACGCTCAATAATTTCTGTACCAGATGCTACTTCATTACCTAAATAACCATAGCCTGTTTCCTTTGTAAAAGTATCCATCAATTCCTTAGGAAAACCTTCATAAAAGGTTGGGAATGGAACAGTAACGGGATGTCCCATCATTTCCCAATGGCCACTCGTTGTATCCTTACCAGTACTAAGCTCTGCCATGCGGCCAAAAGCACCTGTAATGCTTTCACCAGTATCAGAAATATCAGCAATGCGACCTAAACCGATAGATTTTAAATTAGGACAATGAATTTTACCTGCTGTCGATTCAATATGGCCCAAAGTATTAGAGCCTTCATCACCAAATTTTGCAGCATCTGCGGCATAACCAATACCAACAGAGTCCATAACTAATAGGATAATTCGTTTAAACATATATCCTCCTATTACGTAATATTATTTGAGGTACGGCATTGCAAGCATAAGAGCTGCCAAAGATTTGCTATCCTTAATTTGCTCAGCCTTGATAGCCTCTAATAATTCAGGTAAAGTAAAATACTCAAGCTCAACGTATTCATCTGGATCCCAATTAGTTTCACCCATCGTAAGGTCTTTTGCTAAGTATAAATGTAGCACTTCGTTACAGAAACCAGGACTTGTAGCAATTGTGCCCAACGGAATCCATTGATTGGCACGATAACCTGTTTCCTCTGCTAACTCACGTTTCGCACAGTTAAGAGGCTCTTCATTAGGATCAAGTTTACCTGCTGGAATTTCAAGTAAAGGCTGTTGCAAAGCATAGCGGAACTGACGCTCCATTACTATTTTGTTATCTTCCGTAACAACTACGATCGCTGTAGCTCCAGGATGATGAACCACCTCACGCCACGCTTCATTGCCATTTACATCAGCTATATCATAGGTAACTTTAATTAGTTTACCATCGAATTTCATTTCGCTAGATTTTTGTATTTCTTTGCTAATCGCCATAATAGCCTCCTTATCATATATAACTATTATGATACCACAGAGAAAAGTAAATATATATAATTTATCAAGTATAATCTAGCATTTATCAAGATAATTATAATAAAAAATAGCCTGTTTATCACAGACTATTTTCTAATTAATTTAGGTAATATATGGAAATTAAAAAGTTAGCAGTTTTATACAATTTACTTATTACAATTTTCCAGTAATTGATTCAAATATTTCTGAAGGCCATGTTTTTCTTTGACACGCTTCTTTTATATCATCAAAGCTATTAGACTTATAATTTATAAGTCTCTCTAAGTCAATAATTTTATTATTTATCATTTTTATAATAGTAGAATTTAAAGCTCTAATAAAAAGATTTACACAATGTGCAGCAGAATCATCTAAATCAACATAACTCATACTTCGTTGTATATCACGATGAAATTCTGAGATAACCTCTGATAAACCTCTATGACAATAAACAGTTTTATATTTATCTCCAAATAAACCACTACCAACATATTGTTCAAAATCATCATAGTCTATATAGGACTTATATGAGCTTAAACTACTATACGAGTCAGATTTAAATTCTGCCCAAACCCCTGAACAAGTACTTCTATTTTCAAATTCACTTAAACTTTTATAATCGCTTTTTATCATATCATCATCAAAATCAATTGATAACTTACCAAAATGAGGTGGTATAAGATTTTGTTTATAGTGGGAGTTAATATCTCCTGAATACTGATCAAAAATATTCTCAATTTTTTTTAATAGATTATCAATCATACTATTTTTTGACAAGTCATAAAAAGGGTAAATTTTATCCATTTTATATTGAACAAATAATTCAACTAATATCTTTCTATATTGACTATAAACATATCTATCAAACTCTTCTAGTCCAGCATTTTGTGCTTTACTATGACTGCTATATACATAATCAGAACCATAATAATTTGGTGTAATAGGGTGTTCTAATTTATATTTATCACGTTCATATTTAAACTCAGAAAAGCTTCTATATTTTACTAAGCAATCTAATAAGTCTTTTCTCAAATCTTTAAAAACTTTATCAATATTAGTTATCTTACTATTTTTTAGTAAAAGAATAGCATTTACAGGACATAATAATATTAATTCCTCAATTAAAGCTATATGATCATCTGTTATTAATTTACTTTTATAGGTATATGCCTTACCATCTTCTCCATCATAAAAATATTCTGTACATGACAAACAAGCTCCACAAGCTACGCACTTATCTTTGTCAACACTAACACTTCTCATTATATTCCCTCGTTAAGTCTCATATAAAAATTCTTTGCAAAGCAATAACATTCCTTAAGCTGATTATTTATAATACCTTCATCATCTAATACGGGACTATCAATAATATCTTTTATTGCTTTTGCAATATTAATTGTATTTTTTAGAATTTCTCTATCCTCTTCAGAGTAGTTATATTTATTAAATCCTCGTTCATTAATTAAATCATTTGAATTCTTTATAGCCTTTAGTAAAATAACGTTCAATGCACCTAAAAGATCAGATACTTTATTAACCTCTTGTATAATATGTTCAGTCATTGTGCAAATATTTTCTGCGTTATTAGCATAGGATTCAGCTATCCGTAAATGTTTACCAGCTATCGCCATATTCCGTTTAGAATCATCTACCATCATCCCTGGCAAACCACCTTTTAAAAGACTTACTAAAGCTTCTTTACCTGAAAATGGCTTTATAACGATATTATGATCAATCATAAGATTCCCATATTTTTCTTTAGGAAATGTTATTTCCATTTTAGAGTTTTCGATTAAGTTATCATCTAATTCTATCTTTATAATTTTACTAAATACATCAAGAAAAGGTTTTAATGAATACTGTGTTATAGCAACTTTTCTAGTTAATAATTTAGCTAATGCTTTGTCATGATTTTCTAAAGCATTTTCAATTTTAACTTTACTCATATGCTGCAAACTATACGCCTTTCTTAGACGGTTTACAGCTTTTTCATCCAACTCTATACTTTTATCAATATTTTTACAAGCAACTCCTAATGCAACGGCAACTGCAGGTGCTAAAATAAACAACATAATAGTATCTCCCTAAATTTTTAAAACTTTATTATTATCAAAGAAAAATTCATCAAATATATCTAAGTTTTCAAATAAAATCTCTTTATCAAAATACGTTAAAATCTGATTTAAGCTATTCGTTACACCATTTATATCATTAGACTTTATACTTTGACATAAATTATGATATCCTTTTAATACAAATGAGTTATATGAATGATTTTTCTTTTGAATATACTCATTAATAATGGTTCGATCAGATTGAATTTTATTATTAAAATCTTCAAGAAGCTTATCATATCGTTTCATTTGTTGCTTTGAGAGCTTTAGCTCTGTTTGCCATTCGTTTATCCATGAACTTACCTTAACTTGGATTTCAGATACAATTGAAGTAGTTATAAGTGCTGCCAAAGGCCCACCTACAGCATATGCAATAGAATATATTGGAGCTTTAATTAGATTAAATATTAAGCTATTAATACATTGGTAACCATCAATATCAGCATTTATATATTTAATAATACTAATTGCAGAATTAATGGTTGTTGTAAATGTTTGTAATCTAAAATAATCAGATGCATTATTAACACCTTTGTTCTCTAATACTTTACCGATTTCAACTAGCATTTCATCTATTACAGCAGATCCAATCATGATACCAGTTTCTTTAACAATTTCTTTAGCAGCTTCAGTTTTAGATAACTCACCATTATAACTACGATAAAGTATTTCTACTGAACTTATAGCTGTACTATAAAGCATTAGTTCAGTTACTTCAGATAGTTGATTATCATCTAATTTAACATTATTATTTTTTCTTATTAAAGATTTGCTTTTAGATTTATTATTAATAATCTTATTTATTTGAGATTTTTCAATTAAAATATCTTGTGATTCACTTACCTTTTTACTTATTATCTTTTGTATTGCTGCAGAATTAATATCAATTTCAGCATAAGTTTGATGTAATAACATACTTGTTGCTATAGTAATATCCATTTCTGGATGATCAATATTGTCAACTATATATTGAAAATTTGATTTAGCGCCCTTTGCTTTATTAAGCCGCTCACTAGTAGCGACTAAATTACTATCTCTTACAATAATCTCTTTTAAATCAGATTTATCAAGATAATCACCATATCTAGATAAAATCGAATCAATAGGCACTACATGATCTATATTTATTTTAGTTTTTGAAGAGTACCTATTATTGATATATACGCGTTTTCTAGTATAACCATCAGCAGTGCTTAATTTCCCTGCCAAAACTCTAGCTCTATAACTAAATTTATTTGTATTTCTTTTTCCAATATCATCAACTTCATAACGTAAAAATCGTTTTCCCATATAAAATGTACACCCAAACACACTTTCTAATTCACAATTAATTCATGAATACTACATGAACAAATTATATGATTTAAATGTTTTAATGTCAATGGATGCTTTAAGTTAATGTACTAATTCTTTCTCATACATAAAAAAAGCCGCCCAACGTAAGTTGAGCGGCTTTCACCATTCTATTTAGTATTATATATTGTTTACATAGCACCAGTACTACCGATACCACCTGTACGAATGCCTGTAGCATCGTCATCGTTGGTGATAAGGTATTTAGAGAAAATACCTTGGGCAACGCGTTCCCCTTTTTCAAGGGAAACGGTTTCTTTACCATAGTTATAGAGAGCGATCATGATATGACCTTCGTTATCCTCATTATTATAGTAATCACTGTCGATAATGCCTGTGCTATTTACAAGTGCTAGATGGCGTTTAATGGCCATGCTAGAACGAATGTGAATGGCAAAGTATTCATCGTATGCCATGAAAGCTTTAATACCTGTTGGCACTAATACTACTTGACCTGGTTCTAAAGTAACAGCTTCAGCGCATTCAATATCATAGCCTGCGCTTTCTGTTGTTTTACGTGTCGGTAAATTGATATCTTGTTCTTCAAAAGCAGAAACTACTTCAAAGCCACGAATATCCATGTAACACCTCTTATTTTAAACAATCTTTACGGGACAAGTTGATACGGCCTTGTTTATCGATTTCGATAACTTTTACCATAATCTCATCGCCTACATTTACTACGTCTTCTACATTTTCAACGCGTTCTTTCGCAAGTTTGGAAATGTGTACAAGACCTTCTTTACCTGGTAATACTTCTACAAAAGCACCGAATGCCATCAAACGAGTTACTTTACCAAGGTATACTTCACCTACTTCAACCTCTTTAGTAAGGTTTTCAATGATTTGTTGTGCTTTAGCAGCACCATCTTGATCTACAGAAGCGATGAATACTGTGCCATCATCTTCGATGTCGATTTTTGCACCTGTTTCATCGATGATACCACGAATTACTTTACCGCCAGAACCGATTACGTCACGAATCTTATCTGGATCGATTTTCATTGTAATGATGCGTGGAGCATATTCAGACATGTGTTGACGTGGTTCGGCAATTGTATCAAGCATAATGCCCATAATGTGCATACGGCCTTTGTGAGCTTGTTCTAATGCTTCTTGAAGGATTTCACGGGATAAACCGGAGATTTTGATATCCATTTGAATTGCTGTTACACCTTTTGCAGTACCAGCAACTTTAAAGTCCATATCGCCAAGAGCATCTTCCATGCCTTGAATATCTGTTAAGATTGTGTAGTGTTCACCTTGTGTTACAAGACCCATAGCGATACCAGCTACAGGGGCTTTAATAGGTACACCAGCGTCCATCAAGGACAATGTGGAGCCACATACGGAAGCCATGGAGCTAGAACCATTGGATTCTAATACTTCAGATACTAAACGCAATGCATATGGGAAGTCTGCTTCGCTAGGAATTACAGGAACCAAAGCACGTTCAGCTAAAGCACCATGACCAATTTCACGACGACCAGGACCGCGGGAGGAACGAGTTTCGCCTACGGAGAAGGATGGGAAATTATAGTGGTGAATATAGCGTTTTTCTGTTTCAATACCAATGCCATCAATTGTTTGTGTTTCGGACAATGGAGCTACAGTAGCTACGTTCAATACTTGAGTTTGACCACGTGTAAATAAACCAGAGCCATGTGTACGAGGCAATACACCTGTACGGCAAGAGATTGGACGAACTTCATCAAGTTTACGACCATCTGGACGAATTTTTTCAACAGTAATCATATGACGAACGATTTCTTTAATCATAGCGTCAAATGCTTTATTTACGTCACCCATATTGTCAGGGTAGATTTCTTCAAAGTGTGCTAATACATCTGCACGTACTTCACTTTCTTGAGCATCACGTTGTTGTTTATCTGCACAACGAACTGCTGCGTCAAGTTTATCATGACCATAAGCGCGAACTGCATCAGCGATTTCAGCAGGAACGTCTTTACTTTCAAATACGCGTTTTTCCTTGCCCACTTTTGCTTTCATATCTTCTTGGAAAGCTACGATTTTTTTGATTTCTTCATGAGCTGCCATGATAACTTCAAGAATGATATCTTCTGGAACTTCTTCAGCGCCACCTTCAACCATGAGGATAGCATCTTTAGTACCAGCTACAACAATGTTAAGGTCTGTTTCTTCTAATTGAGCTTTAGTTGGGTTTACAACGAACTCACCATTGATACGACCCATGCGAACGCCTGCAATAGGACCATTCCAAGGTACATCAGAAATAGATAATGCTGCAGAAGCACCAATCATGCCACATACTGCTGGATCACAGTCTTGATCTACGGACATAACTGTTGCTACTACGTGTACTTCATTACGTACACCTTTATCAAATAATGGACGAATAGGACGGTCGATCAAACGGCTATTCAAAATCGCAGATTCAGGTGGACGTGCTTCACGTTTAATAAAGCCACCTGGTAAACGACCAACAGCGTACATTTTTTCTTCATAGTCTACTGTAAGTGGGAAGAAGTCGATATCCTTCGCCTCTTTAGAACCTGTAGCGGTAACGAGTACACGAGTATCGCCATAGCCAACCATTACGGCACCGCCAGCTTGTTTTGCAAGTTCCCCAGTCTCGATCGTAAGCGTACGACCAGCTAGGTCCATTTGGAATTGTTCCATTCCTATTCCTCCTAAAAATCTTCTTATATGTATACCTTCTTATTATATATCATCAGTAAAAAATAAGCTATTTTTTCACTTCATTTATAGCAACTAGCACAATAAAAAGGACAGAGTTGCCGCTCTGTCCTTTTTTCCAGTTTCCACAATAGATTATCGGCATTCGTTTCCCTTTGCCTAATGTTATTATAACACAAGGAAATAAAATAAAAAAGCCGTCCAAAAGGACGGCTAATTTTATTATTTACGAAGACCAAGACGTTCGATAAGGGAACGGTAACGTTCGATATCTTTACGACGAAGGTAGTCAAGCATGTTACGGCGTTGACCAACCAATTTCAACAAACCACGACGGGAATGATGGTCTTTTTTGTGCTCTTTCAA
>FLSK01084001.1_pt1 | contig 11621 bp, 16 predicted proteins | sample 1550541 | NCBI WGS metagenome assembly FLSK01 (sample SAMEA4031773, study PRJEB14383) | metagenome | biome: human; feature: oral; material: saliva | place: Philippines | collected 2014
TAACATCTCAATTAGTGTTTGACTTAGATGACTTTATGATATTGCTAATGCCAGTGCAATAATATAATATAGAAAGAGAGGTAGCACTCTCTTTTCTTTTATTGTGATTTATGCTTGACAAGATGACAAAAGTATGCTATAATAAAGTATAAACTTTTACATATAAGTTAGAGTATAGAATATTTGGGGTGTTAAGACCAAAAAATGCTTTTTAAAAATATTAGGCAATAATTGATACAAAAAGTTGTTTAATACCAATAGAAAAATATGGGTATGTCTTATATATAATATAAGGTGTGTCTAAATGTAAATTAGAATAATGAAGGAGGATTAACTTGAGTAAATTAAATTTTGAAAATATCAACCAAGAGGATATGAAAATACAAAGTAGAATAGTTGTAGTTGATGCCATTTGTGGTAAAGGAAAAACTCAATGGGCATTAGAGAGAATAGTAAAAACAGATGAAAAATTTATATATGTAACTCCATATTTAGAGGAAGTTGATAGAGTTATTACTTGGTGTAAGGAACATCAAGTCCAAATAAATGAACCCAAGTATGTGCAAGATAAAGAAAAGAACAAAGGTAAATTAAAAAGAGAAAAGGAAATAATTACAAAATCAGAACATTTTAAGAAGTTACTGTTGTCAGGTAAGAATATAGTAACTACACATGCACTATTAGATAGAATTACTTTAGAAATGTTAGATATAATAAAAGAACACAATTATACTCTTTATTTAGATGAGGTTCATGAGGTAATTAAATCCTATAGTTTTAGTAAAGATGATTTGAAATTGTTGATGGATGCAAAGTGTATAGAAGTAGACCCTACTACAAAACAAGTACATTGGATAGATACAAGTTATTTGGATTCTAAGAATGTATTTATAGAATTTAAAAATTTATGTGATTTAGGTGCTATGTATTATTATGCAGATAATTTATATATGTGGTGTTTTCCTATATCGTTGTTTGATGTGGTAGACAAAACTATAATTTTAACTTATCTGTTTGAGGGACAATTACAAGCATTTTATTATAATATGTATAATATTAAATATTTATATAGAAGTGTAACCTATGATAAAGAACAAGATTGTTATAAATTAATTCCTTTTACAAAGGAAAATATTATAAAGGATATTAATGAATATGCTCAATATATAGATTTATATGAAGGAAATATGAATTTTATTATAAATGAGAATAGTTTAACTACATCATGGTATAATAAAGCATATATAGAGGATAAAACTAAAAATATGGGTAATTTAAAAAGATTACAAAAACACTTGCTTAATTGGTTTTGTAATATAAGAAAATCAAAAAGTGAGGATAATTTATGGACTACTTTAAAGGAATACAAAAAGGAATTAAAAGGGAAAGGGTATACAACAAGTTTTCTTGAATTAAATTCAAGAGCTACTAATTATTATAATGATAGACATAATTTAGCTTATATGTATAATAGGTATCTAAGACCTTTTGAAAAACAATTCCTACAATTAAAAGGAGTAACAGTTTATGAAGATTTATTTGCTTTATCAGAGTTATTACAGTGGATATTTAGAAGTGCTATTAGAGAAAAGGAAACAATATATCTATATTTACCTGCACTAAGAATGAGAAATTTACTTAAAAATTGGATAGATTTAGCAACTAACTATATACCTGAGTATGATAAAGAAAAAGAAGGAGAATTTATTTATTATAACCATTTATTGAAACTTTAAAGACTGAATTAATCAGTCTTTTCTTTTTCTAAAAAATATTTCTTGACATATTTTAATCTATATGCTATAATAATATTATAAAATAACTTGGAGGTGTTATATGACAAATGAAGATTATTTAGTTGGAATGAATTTATTAAATGTAGCTATACAAACACAAGTGCAATTAGCTACGATTAGAAATATTCTTTGTCCTTGTTACACTCAATTAACAGAGAGTCAACAAATGGAATTTGACAAAGAGATAATGGAATTAAAAGAAAAGTATAGTAAGATATATGAGCAAAAAAGAGAAGAAGAGTATCAAAAATGGAGTGCTTACTATGATAGAAAAATAAAGGAATTGTATGGAGAAGGAGGTAAATATGCTAAATACGAACCCACTAAAGATACGAATAAATAACCTAGATGATATGTTCAAACAAATAGAACTGATAGGAAATGCAGAGTTTAAAAAGTATGCACACTTATTAGATACAAAATATGACAACTTTGTTTGGTGGTATGCAAAAGATACAGAGCATAATACTAGAATAAATAAAAGATTAGGAGATATTTATAGTATACCTAATAAAAATGTAGGTGTATATATCTATGTTTCTACTACAGGAGAAATTATAGTACAAACACTTTATAGAAATGATATGAGAGAAGAAGAGAAAATAAAATATACTCATTTAGGTAAGTTTTTTACAAAAAAACAAATGACCGAATTGAAAAATTATATGATAGAACACTATGATAAAGATGAATTTGGAGATTATCAAATGAAAGAGATAGGGGGTAATTATGAGTGAAAATACTTTAAAACAAATAGGTTGCATATTAGAAAAAGAAACTAATAAGTATTTAAAGGAAGTTTATAATAAAACTAATTGTTTTACAGACTGGTGGGATTATGAAAATTGTGAATTTTCTACTAAAAGAAAACTATTAATAGATGGTAGAATACACACAATAATTTGTGGAATAGAAGATATAGTAATTTATTTTTGTATAAGAAAAAAAGGTAAAATACTAATGTGGGGACAACAAAAAGGTGTAGTTCAACCTGTAATAGCTACCGAAAAGAAATTAACACAAGAACAATTTGATACTCTTAAAAAAGCTATTATTGAAAAAGAGCAAGAACATAAATTGTATATACAAGACTTATTATTTTTATAGGAGGTAAGATATGAAACACGAACTGATACTGGTTAAGAAAAAATTTAACAATATAATAAAGGATATACTTTCTGTTTATGGCTTAGAGAAAGATGGAAAATGGGTATATACACCTACATCTACTAATTCTTATTATGATTTAATAGTTAATAGCAGACTAGGAGCATTTACCTATAGATTACATAATAGTGAGGGTAAAATTTATATTTATGTTACAAAAGAAAATAATATAATTGTAGAAGATAAAATACAAATATCATCTCTACAATTGCCAAAGAAAATAGATACATTGACTAATGAAGAGTTTATTTATTTAAAAGAGTTTGTATTACAAAATTCAAGCATTACTAATATAGAAGACTTTTTAAACAATAAAACCGAATTAGAATTACAAGCTATTTATGGAAGTGAATGTAGTCAATATACTATAAATAATATTCAAATAATAGAACAAGCATTATTGAATAATCAAATAACTATTTATGATATGAAAGATTTTTATGAGAAATGTCATCAAGTTAGAAATTTTGAAAATAAGGAAGTTCAATGGACTTTTAGATTAAAGTTAGATGATGGTAAAGGTAAATTACTTAAAACTACATATATAAATGTAGTTTTCATAGGTAAAACATCAAAGAGAATAGTTGTAGTATGTAAGGATATTGTAACAGAACAAGAATATACTTTAAATATAGGTATACAGAATTTTATTGGAAGTTTAAAGGAACAACTAGCAAGTATTTATGAATTAAAGGAATTATTAAAGGATAGTGATAATTAATGGGAATTATACAATTAATACAAGAATATATACCAAATAAAAATATAAGATATATAATATTATGTATAGTTATAATTTTTATTATAAGATTAATAAATAAAGATAAATAGGAGGTTATATGGAAATCAAAAAATTAAAAAATGGAAAGTATGAAATAACAAGAGAATATTTAGAAGAGTTATTGGAGTCAGATTTCAAATTCAATGCTTTAATCAACAGTGGAGTAGACGCTTGGGAGTTTTATGACAAGGCTATGGAAGACTTTGATTGTAACGAAGTGAAAGAATATATTAATTCAATAAAATAATGGAGGTTGAGATGACAAAAGAAACTGTATTAGAGATAGAATTTCAAGAAATATGGGGTAAATATGCTTGGAGAATAGTTAAGAATACTATACCTTTCAATGTAGAAGAGGTACATAATGATGAGGTAAAATTAGTAAGACACCAAGATAATATTTATATATTTGATGATTTTGAAGGTATATGGGATATGTTAGATGATGAAATGCTAATATATGAGGAAGATAAAGTTAAAATAGAGAATTTTGTTACAGAAATAAATCATAAATATGGTAGACCAAAAAGATGGAGAGCTAATTTATATGAAAATTACTATAGTATTGATTCTCTAGGGTATATAAAGATACATACAGAGGAAAATACTAAGACAGATGATTTATACTATGATTTAGGAAATTATTTTAAATCCTCAGAATTAGCTATGAAATTTAGAGATACTGTATGGGCAGATGCCTTTAATAAAGCAAAAGGATTAAATGAGGACTAAATTTGATTACATTATTAAAGAAAAAGATATATATAGATATAGAACTACCTTATACTATTAAGGTAGATTTTATATTAAAAAGGAAGTGAATAAATGCAAAAACCTAATTTATTAGAGGATAAACCTATACTAAATTCAGATGAGAATACTTGGGGTATTAAATTAAATAAAATAATAGATAAACTTCAATCATTTGTTAATAGTATAGTGGATAATCTTAACAATAAGCTAGATAAAGGAAATGTAACGAATGATTATTCTAGTGCAGAGAAAATAGAAGCAAAAATAAAAGAGAAAGTAAATGCAACTGACTACGATAATTTAAAAATAAAAGTAGATAATCAAAGTTTAGATTATACAACTTTTAAACAAGAATTTAAAGATGGTAATTATATAAAATTTAATACTACTAAAAACTTAGAAGATAAAACTGGTATAGTTAAAGATTTAGTTATAGAAAACATAACTTTAAATAATATTAATGGAGAACCTTATACAAAAGCTAGTAATATATCAGAAAGTGATGTTAAAACTATAGGAGATAGGTTATATGAGCCTAAAATAGAAAAGAAAACAGGATTTAATTTAGATGTAAGTTCCCTTATCACATCTAATTCAGAAACAGTTTTAGCTAGTACAAAATTAGTTAATCAAGTTATTTCTGAGGTAAAACAAGATATGACTACTATGTCATCAAGATTAACTAGAGATTTACAAACAAAGGTTAGTTCTACAGATTTTAATAGTTTAAAATCAAAAGTAGATAGTATAGACACAACAACATTATCTAGTCAATTAAATGCAAAAGCTAATAAAACTGACTTAAATGATGTAATTAAAAATTTAAGATTAGATAATTCAAAATTAAAATATAAACAGTTTAATGGTACTATAGATGAAGATAAAGAGATAGATTTACCTAGTGGAAGTGGAAGTGTAACTGGAAATTCAGAGTTTGATACTTTCCTAAATAGAGAATGGTGGAAAGATAATGAAGAAGCTAGGGGATATGGATTATTAGGTTTTCAATACAAAGAGTTAGTAAATGGTTTTGCAGGGTCAAGAATAGATGGTGTAACAAAACCTTTTGGAATATTAAAGTATAATAATAATATAATTGGAGCAGTAAAATTAACTAAACTTGATTTAGGAAGTATTATAGTAGACTCTTTATCAAATTCACTAAATAATAGTGTATATAGAGTTAGATTTAATGCTTATAATTATGGAAAACAAGTATTAGATAATTTTGATACTAATAAGAGTAAGCTAACACCTAGACCTAAAAAAATATTAGATAGATTATCAGGTTCTGTTATATCTGAGGTGTCAAGAACATTAACTTTAAATTCTGAAAGAATGAAATTTATAGCCAATGAATTTTCTAAGGGTGTACTTATGGATATTTCTGTGTATCAAGATATTATACTTACTGAGAATCCTATACATAGAGTACCTATAAATAGTAATATAGGAGATAGAACTTTAAAATATCTTGCTATATTATTAGGAGTTAGTAGAGTAGATAACATAGAAAGAAATAAAGTGTATGTAACACAAGGTAATTTTGAACTAAATTCTAGTGAAAATACAAGTGTATATTTAAAAGATTTATCACAAGTAGGAATTAACCCTATTAATCCACATATAAATCTTACATTTGAAGCAGTAAATGAGTTTAATGTTGGACAGAATTTACCTAAATATTTTTATTGTTTGATATATAGAACAGAAACGGATTTAGTGTATTTACCTTTGATAAATCATTTTTGTATAAAGAAAACAGATGATACAATATTTTATGCTTACTTAACTAAATTATATAATGGTTCGGCTACTTGGGATTATGACCCTCAAAGAGCAATTATAAATATCACACCAAAAAAACTTATTCAAGATACTTATAAAACTTTTAATGTAACAGATAATAGAGTGGCTTTTTCAGATAATAATTACACAAATAGATACCAAATAGATATGGATAATTTAGTTCTTACGGAGGATGCTAGATTAAATCAAAAAACTGTAGATAGATACTATAATAATAAATATTATGGATATACTTATTGGGATAAACAAAAAGAAGAATTATATGTAATTATGAACCTAAACACATTTAATTGTATGAATAAATTATATTTTTCTACAAAAGAAGATGAGAATATAGGAGATGAAGCTTTACAAACACAATATAGAGAGGAATATTTTAAAAATAAAAATAGTTCTTCTGATGGGGGTATAGACACTTCTTCTTTATATAAAGTTGAAAATGCAGATAAAGATTTATCTTCAACTATATTAGATACTTGGACTAATACTTTAGTAACTCAAAAAGATATTATAGGCAAAGAACAATTTACTAATTTAGATAGTATGGGATATTTACCTAGATACATACAATATCCTAGTATTAATTTTATTGAGTCTGGAGAGTTAGATATCCAAGATTTTGAGATATATTATAAAGAATTATCAAATAAAATAACAACTTTTCTAAATTCATTAGAATCAAATAAATTATATTGTATAGATAGTTATTTTACTATGTGGAATAGAGAAGATTATCCTTCCACATTTGATACAGGAATAGAAACAGGTATAAATTTAAAAGTTATACCTAACTTCTTAGCAAATGTTTATATTAGGGGTTGGAAAGATAAAACAACATTTAGTAAATTACATTCTTTTCCATCTTTATTACATAAATCAAATAATAAAATTTATTTATACCCATTAATTAATGGTTTAGCTATACAAAAATCGGATAGTATATACTCTATAATAAATACATTTATGGGGGATAAAGATATTAAAGCAATACAAATAACTGAAAATATAGATTATAGGTCTTTATCTAAAAATACTAAAGAAGTTATAAAAGATGTAAGTGCAGATAAAATTTATACAGTAGATGAAAAGTATTCTAAATTTACACCTATAGAATATTATTTAGTTAGAATATACAAAGGTACTAGAATAGAAAGAATTTGGGTAGCAACACATAGAGATTTAAAATATGTACTAACTTATAGAAATATTAAAGGTATTGTATTTTACCCTTTAGATAATGCTTTTACAAATATTTTATATAAGGAGTCAAAGAGTAAAACTACATATAAATATTTTGATAATGGTAGAATACAAGTATCTTATTTAGAAGTTCCTGATGTAGAGAGAAGTCTACAAGAAAATAAAGTTCTAACTAAATATATAGATATGAATGGTAGTTATTCGGATTTTAATAAATGTGTTACTGAATGGATAAAATCAACATCAAATCTAGCTAGAACAAGTAATATTGTTTATAAATCTATAGGATATGATGTTGCCACTCCTTCAAGCATAAATTCAGTAACTAACTTTGGAAATATCAAATTGTCTTATATAAATAATTCCTTGATTTTTGGTACAACAGATGACACAACAAAAATACAATATTTACTAAATTTAATTATAAGTTTTTATTTTAATATAGGAACATATCCTAATGAACAATATGGACAATTTAAAGTTAAAATTACTAAGATTTCTAGTAATCAAATAAAGATATCACAATATATTGAAGATATGGGAGCAAGAAAGACTTATTTAATGAATGAAATTAATGTAAATACAACATCTACACAACCTATACAACAAAATATAAGAGGCTTTAAATTTGAATATGTAAATGGGGGCTTAGGTACAAAATTTGATGTATTAAATGAATATTTTAATAATATGCAATTAAATACTATTAGTGGTGAAGTAGGTAGAATATTTGGTAATAGCAAACAAAAACTTACATCAGATTTATTTAATTCAGAAAATACCTTTAAAGATATATCTATAAGACCTGAGAATATAGGACAACATATGTGTGTAAAAGTAACTAAATTAGAGGGTTACAATACAATAGAGGATTTTACTAGAGGCTTAACAGAAGTTACAAGAGTAGATTAAAGGAGTACATAATGGAGTGGGAAGTTACACAACCTACAATATCAATAGAACAATTAGAAGAACAACCTAAAGTTTATGCAATGAATTTATATAGATATACAAGTGGTTATATAGTAGAAGATAAAGGTAAGTTTTATACTTACCTTATTATTCCTAATAATCATAAATTGTATTTAGAAGATATACAAACAATAAATTATAATTATGGTTTAGAATTAGATTATGATTTATTAGATAATGTAGGTAGAAGACATCTAGGTTACAAGTATAATAGTTTAGATTTAGATAAGATGAAAAATGATTTAGACTATTTAAATGAAAGATTATTTATATAAGGAGGTGTATATATACATATGAAATTAGCAATAGGAATTATTGTTATCTTAGCTTTAGTAGGGTTAGCTTACTTTAAAACTCCTTTAAAAGCTAAAGTAGATAATTTGATTTCAAAAATCAAAACATCTAAAAAGAAATAAGTTAGGATTAGAGATGAGATTACTCATCTCTTTTCTTTTTTATAAAAATATTTCTTGACAATCATAATAAGATGTGTTATAATAGATATATAAAACAGATAAAGGAGTTGATATTATGGAAATAAATAAACTAGGTATAGAATATATAAATATTATAGGTTTTTTAGGTAAGTCAGATGTCAAATTAGATTTAACTAATTCAGTTAATATTTATGTGGGAGAAAATGGTTGTGGTAAAACACTTGTTCTTAAAATACTAAATTATATATGTACAGATAGATTAGTTAATTTATGTACTTTAGAATTTAATAGAATAGAATTAAAGATTTATGGAGAAGAAATAATTATAGCACATAAGGAATTAGATAATTGGTTAAAGAATAAACCTAGTAACATACCTATGGTTAGACAAGAATTAAATAAGTATAATTTACAAGATAAGGTAGTATTCATAACTCCTGAAAATACATTTATAGATATAAACTTATGTGTGAATTATACAAAAATAATAGAAAGTCTTAAAGTAGAGTTTATTGATAGTTGTAGTAAATTTTTATCTAATATTCCTATTAAAGAGGATAATAAAATAAATTATGATAATTTATCATCAGGAGAAAAACAAATATTGTATATATTTTCACAATTATATTCAAAAGATATTAATAATATTATGTTATTAATAGATGAACCTGAACAATCTTTGTCTATTTTATGGCAAGAAATACTAATACCAACTATAGTTAAAAGTAATAAATGTGGGTTAATAATGGCTATGACACAATCTCCATTTATATTTAAAAATGAGTATTTTGATAACTGTACAAAGGAGTTGATAAAATAGTATGTCAAGAGAGATTAAAATATTAATGATACAAGATGAATTGCGTTTTTTAGAGATAATTAATCCAACAGAATTAATTATACTACCTGCTACAGAATATAGAGAAGATGAATTACTTATTAGAGATAGTTATACTAGAGAATATAAACTATCTTTAATTAATAATACAGAATATACTTATACAGTTTATTTGAATGATATAATTAATAGTTCTACAATTAAAATTAAAAGTTCAGAAGGAATTTCTAAAATATATGATATGATAAAATATTTTAAATCAAGTGAATATAAGAATAAACTAACATTAACACAACAGACTAGAAGTTTATCTGTATTTATAGATGATTTGAATAAAGAAATAATAATAAAAAGAAAAGATAATTAAATAAGTAAAGGAGAGGATATATAATGAGCAAATATAAAGTAGGTTTTTTAGTAGATAGTAGAGCAAATACTTTTAGTACAAATGCAGAAATTGTAGATTTAGTAGATGATTGGAATTATACAGAAGAGGAAGCGAAAAAAGTAATTAAGAATGAAAAGCTATTAAATGAATTATTTGAGGAATGGTTATGGAATACTATAGACACAAATTTTAGTGTTTTGGAAACAGAGGAAGACATAGAAGATTGGGATTCTATGTGTAATTAAATAACTAATCAATAATATTATATTAGTCATAAAGAGAGAGGGTAGGCTTAATTTCTCTCTTTTTAAATATACATTAAAATAAAATTATCAGTTCATAAGTCCTATAATAAAATAAAAGAGGATTAATACCACATCTGACATAATAAAATTGATTTAAATGGACTATAAGAAATTAATAAAATAATTTGATAAAAAGTAAGAAAAGTATTGACATAAATATATAAATATGCTATAATAAGTTATAATAAAAAAGCAAGGAGGTAATTAAATGACTGACTTTATAAAATTAATAACAGAAAAAATAGGAGATGATTTGTATGCTTGGGATTTAGAATGTTCTGATATGGGATTACTTAAAGATAATTTTAATGATAAAAGACATCTAGGTATAGCTATTGAGGATTATGATTCATATGAACCTATAATTTATTTATATGATAGTATTGTTCCGAGTAAACAGTCCATTTATGATAGACACTCTACTCATAATATAATAAATGAATTAGAATTAAAACAAATAGAGAAATTAGTAAAAAGAACGAATAGTAAGTATAAAAAAGAAGTACAAAAAGGGGATACAGATAGTATTTATTATTATATTAGTGAAACTTTTGAGGTAGTAAAAGCTAAAGGAAATAATGAACAAACTACAAAACTATATGAAGCAGGAAATTATTTTTTAACTAAAGATTTAGCAAATAGTTATAGAGATAAAATTTTAAAAATATTTAAAACTAAGACAAGAATAAAATAGGAGGTATAATAAATGAAAGAAATATTTACATTAACTTTTAAAGAATTAAATATTAGAAAAAATTATTATGTTTGGGAATTAAAATGTAATGATAAAACTATATTAAGTAAATTAAAGACTGGAGAGTATAGAGTACATCTATTTAAAAATGATACAGGATTAGAATATTATTCTGTAGATTATATGCCAAAGGATAAAGATGGGATAATGTTTGATTCAGATACAATAATACATAAAAGAGATATAAATAAATTAACTAATTTAATAAAAGAACTTAATATTTATATAAAAAATAAGCCAAATAATCAAAAAAAGGAGAGTGATAAGAATGACAATAGCAATATTAAACACACCAATATTAACAGGAGAAGGAACTTATAAACTAAGCAACATAACACTAGAACAAGCACAAAAATTAGTAAATGAAAATGATTTTGACAGTTACATAGGACATCAAGCTACATCAGAAATTCTATCAATA
>FLSK01004158.1_pt1 | contig 11549 bp, 10 predicted proteins | sample 1550541 | NCBI WGS metagenome assembly FLSK01 (sample SAMEA4031773, study PRJEB14383) | metagenome | biome: human; feature: oral; material: saliva | place: Philippines | collected 2014
GGCGTCCTCGACCTCACCGACACCAAGGGCCAGCGCACCCTCGTTCCCGCCAACGCCCTCGGCTACGTGCAGATCGCCAGCAAGACAGAGCGTCGCGTCGGCTTCGCGATCCACTGACCCGCACAGACAAACGAGGCCGGGGAACGCACTGCGGAACTGAACCGCTCGCGCTCCCCGGCCTCGTCTACACCCTGCGGCCTCAGGCCTTCAGGTGAATGTCCTTCATGCGTTCACCGTGACGCTTGATCACGTACTCCGTGATCTCATCGACATTGTCCGGCGTCATCGCCAGCTGCGGATAGGTGAACAGCGTGGCCCGCACGAGGCCGAGGGCCTCACCCGCCACGCGGCGACCCCACAGAGACAGGCGATCCGCCAACTGCGGGTCCGCCTCAATCTGCGGTCCCAGGTGCGCGCGCACCCAATGCCCTTGCTCGAATGGCCAGACGTCCTCGATACCCTCAAACAGGCCGTGGACGCGGGCAACACGAATCAGCATGTCACCGAGCATGCCGCGCGTAATAAAGGTCTTCACCGCGCGCTCCGCAAACGTCGTCGGACGGGTGCGCGCATCCAAATCGTCATACGCGCTCGTAAACGCACTAGCGGCCTCCAGCAAATCAAAGTCACGGTGCTCACACCACACCTCCAGCTGCTGATACAGCGCGAAACACTGCGCAGCCATGCGCGCGTGCTCCACGTGTGCCTCAAACGTGGGGGCCTGCTCTCCGTCCTTCGCCAGGCGCGTCATAAACGCGAGCGAAGAATACGCGAGAATACCAAGGACATCAGTGTCGTCGGCAGGGACAGAAACATATTCGTGAGCCATGAGTCCAGCATAGTGCCTGACAAGCGCCCTGGCTCCCACTGTCCACACAATCCACACGTTCTCACCCCCTCTGTGACCAGCACCTCCCCCGCTCGCCCGCTTCACACGATTACACTGAAAAGCGACCACCGGAAGCCCGGTCGCATTCTTTTTGCACATCACACGTTCGCGCGGATGACTTTCCCCGCGCTAGACATTGCGCGATCGGCACCGACCCCAACCCCGGAAAAGCCCGGGAGACAAGGCAGATCGTGACCACCACGAGCACCGAGGCCATCGAGCCCACCCCCGACAACGACGCCACCACGCAGGCTGTGCCCTCTGCGCAGGCCCCCGCCCAGGCCTCGTCCGTCGAATACTCCGCAGGCGTCGTCCGCCTGGGCAACATCAAGCCCGCGGCCCCCGAGGTCGAAGAGGCCACCCCGGACATTACTGACAAGGGCGGCGACAACCTCGACAAGAAGTCTTTCGCAGACTTCGGCGTCACCGACCCGATCGTCGACGCCCTCGAAGACAAGGGCATCACGCACCCCTTCCCGATCCAGGCCCTGACCCTCGGCCCCGCGCTGGACCGCCACGACATCATCGGCCAGGCCAAGACCGGCACCGGCAAAACCCTTGGCTTCGGCATCCCCGTCCTCGAGGACGTCATCGCGCCCGACGAAGAAGGCTACGAGGACCTGCTCAACCCGAACCAACCGCAGGCTCTCATCATCCTGCCGACCCGCGAACTCACCAAGCAGGTTGCCCAGGACCTGCGCGAAGCCGCCAAGTACCTGTCGACCCGCATCGTCGAAATCTACGGCGGCGTCGCCTTCGAACCCCAGATCGAAGCCCTCCAGCGCGGTGCCGACATCGTCGTGGGCACGCCCGGCCGCCTCATCGACCTGCTGCGCAAGGGCCACCTGCACCTGTCCGGCGTCGAAACCGTCGTCCTCGACGAGGCCGATGAAATGCTCGACCTGGGCTTCCTGCCCGACGTCGAAACCCTGCTGGGCCGCGTCCCCGAGAACCGCCACACCATGCTGTTCTCCGCGACTATGCCCGGCCCCGTCGTGGCCCTCGCACGCCGCTTCATGGTCCATCCGACCCACATCCGCGCGCAGGACCCCGACGACCAGAACCAGACCGTCAACACGGTCAAGCAGGTCATCTACCGCGTTCACGCCATGAACAAGGTCGAGGTCATCTCCCGCATCCTCCAGGCCGAAGGCCGCGGCCGCACCGTCATCTTCTGCCGCACCAAGCGCACCGCCGCCCGTCTGGGCGAGGACCTGACCGCCCGCGGCTTCGCGGTTGGCGCGCTGCACGGCGATCTCGGCCAAGGTGCCCGCGAGCAGGCCCTGCGCGCCTTCCGTAACGGCAAGGTCGACGTCCTGGTCGCCACCGACGTCGCCGCGCGAGGCATCGACGTCGACGACGTCACGCACGTCATCAACTACCAGTGCCCCGAAGACGAGAAGATCTACATCCACCGCATCGGCCGCACGGGCCGCGCGGGCAACTCGGGCACGGCCGTCACCTTCGTCGACTGGGACGACACGCCGCGCTGGTCGCTCATCTCCAAGGCCCTGGGCCTGGGCGTGCCGGATCCGCTCGAGACCTACCACACCTCCCCCCACCTGTTCACCGACCTGGACATTCCGGAGGGCACGACCGGTCGCCTGCCACGCGCCAAGCGCACGCGCGCGGGCCTGGACGCCGAGGTCCTCGAAGACCTGGGCGGCTCCGCTCCCCGCTCCGAGGGACGAGGCCGTGGCGGGCGTTCCGGGTCGCGTTCGGGTTCGCGTGGTGGCTCGCGTGGCGGCCGTGGGCGTTCGTCACGTGGTGCTTCGGCTTCTTCCTCGGACACGTCGCGTTCGCGCGGATCACGTCGCGGCTCCCAGGACGGTGATCGCACGCTGAACGCCGGCAAGGGTGGTCGTTCCGACCGCGGCACACGTGGCCGTGGCCGCGGCGAGCACTCACAGCGTTCGGGTTCCGGTGGTGCTGGTGCCGCTGGTTCGGCTGGCTCCGGTTCTGCTGCTGGTTCTGAGCGCGCGCCCCGCACCCGCAAGCGCATCCGCCGCCGCAAGAACGCAGAGTGACGCGGTAGCGGTAGAGCGGTTGCGCACTGCCGATACTCAGGGTTGACGCATAGCCGACCCGTCATTGGGCGCATTGCGCAGCGGATGCACACGCCGATCGTCGTAGCGCTCACGCGGAGATATCACCGCGCTGATACGGCATAAGGAGGGGTCCGAGCCGCAAGGCTTGGGCCCCTCCTCTGTTTGTTTTCCTACGGCGAAGCCCCGCTGCGCCGTTGACGCACGTAGCTCCGGCTCGCGCACACGGGTACGGTGAGCACTGGACGCGGTACGCACTGCACCCGTTCCGTCGCGCTACACCCGTTCCGTCGCACTGCACCCGATCAGAAGGGGTGTAATGCCTACGGATCGGGTGCACCACCCCCACAACAAACACAACTGCGGACAATTGCGCTCCGTTACGCTCCAGGCCTGTTTCACGAAGGCCGTGCAAGAGGCACTACACCCGTTACGTCGCGATGCACCCGATCAGAAGGGGTGCAATGCCTACGGATCGGATGCACCGCCGCCCACAACAAGCACAACCGCGAAAACGTTCCGTCTCGCAAGAGGCCGCGCCGGCTGCCCCTCAGCAACCGGCGCGGCCTTGCTCTCACAATTCAGCTCTCCAGGTCCTGGTAGACCGGCTGCCACATGGCGCGGCGAACGGCCTCGACGACGTCACCCGGATCCATGTCGCACTGGCCATCTGCGATAGCCTGACGGACGACGGCAACCGCGACAGTCGCCGACGACGCACGCAAATGGTCCACCGGCGGCAGGAGGGACGCACCCAGCTCGTGCGATGTCACCTGACTGGCCACGGCCTCGGCGGCGGCCAGAATCATCGCATCGGTCACGCGAGGGGCACCAGACACGATCGTTCCAAGCCCCAGGCCCGGGTACAGCAACGAGTTGTTCCCCTGCCCGATGTGGAAGGTCGTCCCCTCGTAGTCGAAGGGCAGGATCGGAATGCCCGTGGCCACCAGCGCACGCCCCTTAGACCAGGCGATGATGTCCTGCGGCATGGCCTCGATTTTCTCCGTCGGATTCGACAAGGGCAGGACGATGGGGCGCTCGCACCCCTCGCTCAAAGACTCGATGACATCCTGCGTGAAGGCGCCGTGATCCGTCGACGTTCCGATCAGGATCGTCGGGCGGACGCGGCGAACGGTCTCCAGCAGGCCGATCGCACCGTCCTTGCGCTCCCAGTCGGCGACCTCGGAGGCGCTGCGCGCGTAAGCCGCCTGGTAATCGGGCAGCCCCTCCATGTCATCGGTCACCAGTCCGGCGCGGTCGATCAGCCAGATGCGGTCCTTGGCCTGCTCGGGCGTCAGTCCAGCGCGCACCATGCCCGCATGGATCTGATCGGCCATGCCGGTTCCCGCGGTGCCCGCGCCGTAGACAAGGAGGCGCTGGTCCGCGAAGGTCGTGCCGTTGGTCTTCATGCCCGCAATGACAGCGGAGATGACGATCGCTCCGGTGCCCTGCATGTCGTCGTTGAAGATGCGGTACTTATCCCGGTTGTTGACGAGGATGCGGCGCGCGTTCGAAGCGCCGAAGTCTTCGAAATGCAGGAGTGCGCGCGGGTACAGCTCGGATGCGACGCTCAAGTACTCATTGACGAGGGCGTCGTAGCGTTCTCCGCGCACACGACCATGGCGGTTGCCGAGGTAATCGGGGTCGTTGAGCAGCTCCTCATTGTCGGTGCCGACGTCGAGGTTGACCGCGATGACGCGCGAGGGGTCAATACCGGCTGCGGCTGTGTAGACGGCGAGCTTGCCGACGGAGATGTCGGTGCCGTTCACACCCCAGTCGCCGATGCCGAGGATCTGTTCGGCATCGGAGACGACCAGAAGGTCGACGTCATCGGGGCCGAGGCCGAGGCCTTCAAACGTGGGCCGCACATCCTCGACTCGATCGACGGACAGGTAGATGGCGCGCGAGCGGCGGTAGTCTGCGGACCACTTCTTGATGGCCTCGCCGATCGTCGGATCGTAGATGACGGGTAGGAGTTCGGCGATGTGGTCGATGATGACCTTGTAGTACAGCGTCTCGTTGCGGTCGTGCAGCTGTTCGAGGTAGATGTACTTGTCGAGGTCGTCGTCGAGTCGACACACCTGCTTGTAGGCGCGTGCGGCCTGTTGTTCAAGCGTTTCGACAGCTGCGGGAAGACGACCCATCAGCCCGAAGCGCTTGCGCTCATCGAGGGTGAAGGCGGTCCCACGGTTGGTCTGAGGATCGGCAATGATCTGGGGTTTTGCTGGCATCAGCGGCTCCTTTCTGGTAGCTGTTTTCAGCGTAAACCAGTTGCACGCCGCTGTCCCTGTCTATCGTTTGGCATTCTCTCAGCGGGCTCCCAGGAATGCGCGGCCTCATGAAGCTGGCGGGGGTCGCACGGTTCGATTGCATTGGTTCCACTCAGGAATTCGCGTGCTACATGGCCGGGCTTGCTTCCCCCGGCGATCACACCTGCGGCTGGACGACCAGCACGCTGCACAGTCACCTTGCCTGGCGATACTGGTTCCGTTGGGGATGTGGCGCCTCATCGACAACAAGCGTCATCGCGGATCTGGCGGGTAGCCACATCCCCTACCCGCGTTCTACAGGCCCCGATCACGCAGCGATGCACCCGTTACGTCGCGATACACCCGATCCGTCGCGGTGCACCCGATCAGAAGGGGTGCAATGCCTACGGATCGGGTGCACCGCCTCCCACAACAAGCACAAATGCGAGCATTCCCTTCAGACATACCCAACCGACAGCATCGGACGCCGCCACACGGCCTCGACATGCTCACCCCGGCTCCGAACGAGAAACGCTGCACCAGTTAGGGAGTGTTACCCACCTTCGAGCTGGTGTAACACCACTAAGCAACATGCCCAATCGCGGACACTCCCTCCCGACACACCACAACCGGCAGCATCGGACGCAGCCACACGGCCTCGAAATACTCGCACCGATTCCGCGCAAGAGCCGCTGCACCCGTTACGTCGCGCTACACCCGTTACGTCGCGCTACACCCGTTACGTCGCGATGCACCCGATCAGAAGGGGTGTAATGCCTACGGATCGGGTGCACCGCCTCCCACAACAAGCCCAACCGCGGACATTCCCTCCCAACACACCACAACCGGCAGCATCGGACGCCGCCACACGGCCTCGACATGCTCACCCCGACTCCGAACGAGAGGCGCTGCACCAGTTAGGGAGCGTTACACCACCTCCGAGCTGGTGTAATACCCAGCTAAGTGGTGTAACACCACTTAGCAACAAGTATCAGTGCGGCAACATGCCACGACTCTCCAGTCAAATCACGAGGCAACGCAGCTCAGCGGCGTCGGAAGAGATGGTTCACCACCGAGAAACAGGCACCGGCGACGAGGCCGCTAACAGCAGCACCCATCAGCTGCTTGGACACAGCAACACCCGGACCACATGTGCTTGCCAGCGCCTCCGTAGCCTGTGCGGGGATAGCCACGCCATCAGCAGCCTCCTGAGACATACGAGTAGCCACGGACGATGACGCAGGAAGCTCTTCACTTTCCTTGTTCTGCTTGTCAGAAGCAGTAGCAATCTCACGCTCAGAAACGGGCACCTCAGCATTGTGAGAGTCAGCGAGCGAAGACTCTCTAGACATAACACTAAGTTCTTCTTCAGATGAGCGAATGAATTGCACGATCAGCCCCAAGAACAGGCCAACGACGAACATCACGGATAAGCCGACGGCACACGCAATACCCATCTTAAACAGGACGAAGACCTCAAGCTGATCCGATGTACAACACTCCTCACCACAATATACGCCGAGAAGAGACCACGATTTAAGCAATTCTGGCATGACAATGCCCATGACGATGAGGGTACCACCGATAACCTTATTCACTTCCTTTTGCCTACCCTCAAAATCGATCAGCACAGACTGGAATAACGTCCCCAACCAAGAGAGCACCATGACGAAGGACACCTCATGTAAGGACACCAGCGCCCGCTCAGGGGTCCCCCCTCCAATATAAAATCCCTCACCAACACCATTGGGAAGACAAACAACAATTGCATAAATAAACGAAAATGCAGCGATAAGAATCAACCGCACCGTCAGGATTGGTCGACTTTGCTGCCACGATTTTCGTTTCCAAGATATGATCTGCCCTACCCCATTACCCAGAATAAGAAACAATAACGAAGAACAATAGATCAGCCGAACCGGCTGCACATTCTCTTTGTCAACTTGAACCGAGATGATCATCAGCGTCTTCCGGAAGAAAAAGACGATCGCGACCACCAAGAGACCCCAAACCACGCCATATACGACAGCAACACACCTTTGACGCAGCCATCCAAGAATTCGTTTACTCATGCTCACAGTGTACCGCGGCGAGCTTTACACCTAGCCTCGGTCACCGCCCCACGTCTGGCAGATCCGACTCCACCAGAACCGGGTTTAAGCGCACCCATTCCACGGCCAGCTCCGTGATGTCGTCGACTGCCTGGTGCGACATGGAGCGACCCTTCAAGGAGGCGACGGCAGCCTCGGCCCGAGCCACGGAGGCAGGCAGCATCGGCAGGCCTGAACGCACGACACCGAGATACTGATCCAGCAGCTTCCCAAAAGAACGATCCCAGTTGATTCCGCCGTTGTCGTAGACCTCGTGACCGACTCGCCCCGCAATGCGGATAACCTCGCCCTGCAGCGTCTGGCACTGGCCACTGTCGGGTACAAGCAGATCCCACAACTCCCCATACTGACGCAGTGCAGGCAGGGACGGATCCAGCTCCAGCCGCTCCCCCACGACAGGCGCGCGCTGCGCCTGGCGCTGCTCCACCCCAAACAAGGTGCACAGCTCCGACAACGCAGCCGAGGCCTCGTCGACTCGTGACTGCGAAAGGTGGTCCGGGAGACCGTGCGTGATGAACGTGCAGCGCATCCGGTCCATCGACCGCAGTGCGGTCGGCACACGCTCGCCGACGGGCACCCCAACGGACAGGAGCAGCCGAATGACCGCGAGCGCGCGCGGCGTGTCCAGGAAGTTGTGCCAGGCCACCACGTTCTCCACAAGCGTCGCCTTCCCGTAGACCCGCGAGTCGGCGACAACCAGCGGATCCGCGCCCCACGCAATCATCCGCGACACGTCGGCAACGGGAAAACGCTCGACGACGCCGAACAGCGCCGTCTGGTCGGAGGTATCGCGCGCATTGATGTCGCCTCCGCGAGCGATCAGCATCGGAATCTGGTCGAGGCATCGCGAGCTCACGCGCGCGTGGATCGGGGTACGTTCGTACCGATCACGCGAGTTGATGTCCTCGCCCCGCGCGAGCAGGAAGTCCGTGATCTCCTCAGAGGCCGGGAAATGCATGAGCCGCGACTCATAGGCGGAACCCCGCAGGTACGCGCCGACCTCGCAGCGCTCGACCGCGCGCGCCACGGCCTCGACGTCCCCGGATGCGATGATCTGCTCGATGTCCGCGGGCAGGGTCTTGCGCAGGCGCATACCTACTCTCCTCTTTGAGTTCCTGGGGCCAGCCTCACCGCGCGCCTACTCCCCCTCAGACGACCCGACACCGTGCTTCGCGCGCTCCGTGAGCACGCGCTCGACGACGCGCGGCAGGCGGGTGGGGGTGTCGCGGTGGCGGCTCATGGCGAGGAACAGACGGATGCGGCTCAGCGGCGAGACGCGCACGGATTCGGGCCAGCGCGCGGCCACGTACTGCACGGCGTCGGCGACCTCAAGGCGCCGCGTCGAGTTGCCGACGCGCACCCACAGCTCGGCCTCGCCCTTGCCCTTGGGACCCTTGAGGTACACGGGGCGCGTGGACGGCGGGATGGTCACCCGGCATACCTCCTGGCGCTCGTAGCCCTCCTGGGGGTCCGAGGCCTCGGCGAAGTCGAGGAGCGGCAGCGCGGCGGCGTTGGTGCCCAGGCGCTGGCCCCACAGGTCGCGGATCCACAGCTCGAAGCGGTCGGCGTCCGGGGTCTTGAGGGTCGCGTAGTCGGGGCCGAGGCCGATGAGGCGACCGTCGTCGTCCACGCCGATGAGGAGGGTGCCGCCGCCGGAGTTCATGAACGCGGCGACCGTCTTGGCAATGACGGTCTCCATGGCGTCGTCGCGTTTACCGGCGCGCATGTTCCAGCGGGCGCTGGACTTGAATTCGAGGGAGTCGGATTCGCCGCGCTTGGCGACCTCGGCGATGGGTTCGAGGCCGGGGCGCGGGTGCAGGTAGGCGACGATCAGGGACACGATGATGACCACGACGGCGGCCACCGCCGCGGCCACGCCGATCATCGCGGGGCGCCACATGTCGGAGGAGGAAAAGATCCAGCCTGCGACCAGCAGGCCTCCCCACAGGCCCCCGAGGCCGGTGAGGGTCGCCGAGGCCGTGGACATCGTCATGCGCGAGGCCAGGAGGCGACGCACGACCAAGCCGATGAGCCATGCGATGACGAGAAGGAGGACCTGGATGCCGACCCACCGCAGCAGGTCGGGGTTCTGAGGCGTGGCCCTAAACTGCGGCCCTCCAGCGGTCATCTGCGCTCCTCATATACAAAGTCGGCGGCGGGATCGGATGTCACCACCCTATCCCACCGCCGACCACCGATCAGCGCATCACGCCATCAGCGCAAGGACGTGTGTTTCTCGATCGAGCGGGACGCCCACAGCCCCAGAATCAGGGCGAACAGGGGCACGAGGATGTAGGAGCCGATGCCGATGACGTTCGGTTGCCCCTCGGTCCCCATCGTCGCGCGGTACGAGGTCCACATGATCTCGGTGGAGAAGTGTCCGTCGGTCGTGACGGACAGCGGAAGGAAGAACGTGCCAACCGTGGAAAGCGCCTGGTTAACGATGTGCACAAGCACAAAGCCGATGATGGGCGCGCCGAAGCCGAGGTGGTTGAAGCGCCCTTCCGCACCGATGGACATGACAGCGCAGCCCTGCACGATCCACGACATCGACAAAACGATCTGCACCGCAATCATGATGACGACGGTAGATGTGGGCATTCCGGCCACGACGGAACGCGGTCCGGCCGTGTACTCGGCGAGGCCGATGCCGTCGCTCCACGCGGCGGCCGCAGCAACGGCAATGATTCCGCCAACGGCCAGGGCGAGGGCCAGGAGGCACTCGATCACGATGCGACTCACTTTCGCCCAGAAGATGACCGTGCCGGAGATCGGCAGGCTCATCGTGAAGTAGCCGCGCTGCCCGTAGAGGGTCTTCCAGTAGTCGGCCAGGGCCGCGATCGCGCATGCGGCCGGTGTGAGCGCGCACAGGGCGTAGGCGAGCATCGCGGTGGAGCCGCTGATCCCCGGCAGCCCTGCGGCGACGATTCCTGCGGCAACCGCGATAACAGCGATAAACGCCCCGCAGGAACGCGCATCCGCCACGAGGCGCGACCGGATTTCGTATGCAAGAAGTTTGGTGTACATCAGCGGTACTCCTTCCGGAAGATGGCGTCGAGGGAATCGCCATGCGTGGCCCGCAGGTCGTCGGCGTCGCCGCGCAGGAGGACCTGTCCGTCCTTCATGAAGAGCGCGTAGTCGACGAAGTGTTCGATGTCGGAGATGAGGTGGGTGGACATGATGAGCAGCGACGCGGGGTCGAACTCGCGCAGGATGCCCTCGAGGATGACGTCGCGCGTCGCCGGGTCGACGCCGCTGATGGGCTCGTCGAGCAGGTACACGCGGGCGCGCCGGGACATGACGAGGCTGATCTGGAGCTTCTCCCCCATGCCCTTGCTCATCTCGCCGAGGCGGCGGGCGGTGGGCAGCGCGAAGAAGTCGATCATCGAGGCGGCTTTGTCGGCGTCGAAGTCGGCGAAGAACGTGGAGTAGACGCGGATCGCGTCCTCCGCGGTCCAGTCGGTGTTGAGGAAGTCGGCGTCGGGCAGGTAGGAGACGATTGCCTTGGTGGCGACGCCGGGTGCGTGCCCGTCGATGGTCACGGTGCCCTGGTAGTCGGAGAGGACTCCGGCGAGGATCTTGAGCAGCGTGGTTTTACCGCAGCCGTTGGGACCCATGAGGCCGACGATGTGCCCGGCCTCCAGGCTCAGGTTGTAGTCGCGTAGAGCGGGGGTCAAGCGGTAGCTCTTCGTCAGGCCGACGACCTCGACGAGGCCTGGGCCGGTCGTGCTCGCGCCCGTGGGTTGGGTGGTCATGAGAGTTGTCCTCCTGTATTACAGGTCCGCATCCCAGCGTTCATCCACGAGGCCGTGGGCACCTTCGCGGTCAACACCGAGGGCTTGGCAGGCGCGGATGAAGGCGTCTGCCGCGGCGCGGGCGTCCTCCTGGCGGAGGGCATGGAGCGCCGTGTCGTCGGTAGCGACAAATCGTCCGGCCGTCCGCTTGGGGACGGTGAGTCCTTCGTCGTCGAGAGCGGCGAGGGCTCGCTGGACGGTGTTGGGGTTGGTGCCGGCCTCGATGGCGAGGTCGCGGACGGAGGGGATCTTTTGGCCGGGCTTCCACGTGCCGTCGGTGATACGGGCGCGGAAGTTGTCGGCCAGCTGGATCCAGATGGGGCGGGTGTCATCGATGCGCATCGATGTGTCCCTCCTGTCTTGCTGTATTAATACACTAATACAATGACACAGATACCCAACTGTGTCAACCCATTAATACAGTTGGTTCACAGACCGATACAATCACTAGCCCTCAAACA
>FLSK01376531.1_pt1 | contig 11463 bp, 7 predicted proteins | sample 1550541 | NCBI WGS metagenome assembly FLSK01 (sample SAMEA4031773, study PRJEB14383) | metagenome | biome: human; feature: oral; material: saliva | place: Philippines | collected 2014
ATGAGATACGGCTCATACAGAACCCACGCACCCAAGGAGTGCCCACACATGGCCCGTATTGTTGTTGATGTTATGCTCAAGCCCGAAATTCTTGACCCGCAGGGTAAGGCTATTTCTCACGAGCTGCCCCGTATCGGCGTTGATTCCTTCGTTGATGTTCGCCAGGGTAAGCGCTTCGAGCTGACCGTCGAGGGTGAGGCAACCGAGGAGCACCTCGCGGCTGCCCGCAAGGCTGCTGAAGAGTTGCTCTCGAACCCCGTCATCGAAGACGTTGTGAACGTTTCGGTTCTGGAGGACTAATACCTATGGCAGAGTCCCTCGCACCCACTGAAGTCCCCCTGGTTGGCGACTTCTCTAGCTACTCCCCGAACCCCGCTTTCGCTGACGCACGCGTTGGCGTGGTGACTTTCCCCGGCACCCTGGATGACCGTGACGCTGCGCGTGCTGTCCGTCTGGCTGGCGGTACCGTCGTTGAGCTGTGGCACGACGACGCTGATTTGAAGAACGTTGATGCCGTCATTATTCCTGGCGGTTTCTCCTACGGTGACTACCTGCGTGCTGGCGCTATTGCTGCGAAGGCTCCCGTGATGCGTTCGGTGATTGATGCCGCTAACGCTGCTGGTACCTCCGGTTCCGCTCCCCTGCCTGTTCTGGGTATTTGCAATGGTTTCCAGATTCTGACTGAGTCTCACCTGCTGCCCGGTTCGATGATTAAGAACGATCACCGCAAGTTCATTTGCCGTGACCAGGTTCTGCGCATTGAGAATAACTCCACCTCCTGGACGAGCGATTACGCTGCTGGCCAGGAGATTGTTGTCCCCCTGAAGAACCAGGACGGTCAGTATGTTGCTGACCCGAAGACTCTGGAGGCGCTGGAGGCTGAGGGTCGCGTGGTGTTCCGCTACGTTGGTTTCAACCCGAACGGTTCCCGTAATGACATTGCTGGTATCAGCAATGAGCGCGGTAACGTGGTCGGTCTGATGCCGCACCCGGAGCACGCTGTGGAGCCCGGCTTCGGTCCTTCCTCTTCCGGTTTTGGTGAGGTTTCTCTGCGCGGTGGCGCCGATGGTCTCGGCGTGTTCACCTCCGTTCTTGCCAACCTGATTAACGCCCGCTAACGCACGACAAGGATTCTAAGAAGTTATGAGCGAGAAGCAGTTTAACCTCGACACCGTCGAGCACGCGGCGGCAACCCCGGACACCGAACTCCCCTGGGCTGAACTGGGTCTGAAGGAGAACGAGTTCGAGGATATTAAGGAGATTCTTGGTCGCCGTCCTACCGCGGCTGAGCTGGCAATGTACTCGGTCATGTGGTCCGAGCACTGCTCCTACAAGTCTTCTAAGGTTCATCTGAAGCAGTTCGGTGCAAAGGTCACCGATGAGATGAAGAAGGACCTGATGGTCGGTATCGGTGAGAACGCCGGTGTGACCGATATTGGTGACGGCTGGGCTGTTACCTTCAAGATTGAGTCCCACAACCACCCCTCGTACGTGGAGCCCTACCAGGGTGCTGCGACCGGTGTGGGCGGTATTGTGCGTGACATTATTTCCATGGGTGCACGCCCGATTGCTGTGATGGATCCGCTGCGTTTCGGCGCGATTGATCACCCGGACACCGCCCGCGTTATTGGCGGCGTGGTTGCCGGTATTGGTGGTTACGGTAACTCCCTGGGTCTGCCGAACATCGGCGGCGAGGTTGAGTTCGATTCCTGCTACCAGGCAAACCCGCTGGTCAACGCACTGGCTGTGGGCATTATGCGCCACGAGGACATCCGCCTGGCGAACGCATCGGGCGTGGGCAACAAGGTTGTTCTGTTCGGTGCACGCACCGGTGGCGACGGCATCGGCGGTGCGTCGGTGCTGGCGTCCGAGTCTTTCGATGACACCAAGCCCTCGAAGCGTCCTGCCGTTCAGGTGGGCGACCCCTTCGCTGAGAAGGTTCTGATTGAGTGCTGCCTGGAGCTGTTCAAGGGCTCCGTGGTTGAGGGTATTCAGGACCTGGGTGCTGCGGGTATTTCCTGCGCAACCAGCGAGCTGGCTTCTAACGGTGAGGGTGGCATGCACGTCGACCTGACCAAGGTTCTGTTGCGTGACCCCACCCTGACCCCGGGCGAGATTCTGATGTCTGAGTCTCAGGAACGCATGATGGCTGTTGTCTCCCCCGAGAACGTGGAGCGCTTCGAAGCGATCATGAACAAGTGGGGCGTGGAGTACTCCTTCCTCGGTGAGGTCACCAACTCTGGCCGCCTGGTCATCGAGTGGGACGGCGAGGTCATCGTGGATGTTGACCCCCGCACCGTCGCGCACGACGGCCCGACCTACGAGCGTCCTTACGCACGCCCCGAGTGGCAGGATGACGTCCAGGCTAACCACTTCACCGGTTCGGCTGCCGACGATTCCCGCCCGCGCGGCAAGGAGCTGGGCGAGGCAATCAAGGCGTTCATGGCGTCCCCGAACATGTGCTCCAAGTCCTGGATCACCAACCAGTACGACCGCTACGTTCAGGGCAACACCGCCCTGTCCATGCCGGACGACGGCGGCGTGGTGCGCGTGGACGAGAACACCAACCTCGGTGTTGCTCTGGCGACCGACGCCTCCCCGCGTTTCACCTACCTGGATCCGTACGAGGGTGCTCGCGCGTCCTTGGCTGAGGCGTACCGTAACGTTGCGACCGTTGGTGCACGCCCCGTGGCTGTGTCTGACTGCCTGAACTTCGGTTCTCCCGAGGATCCGGACGTCATGTGGCAGTTCGCTGAGGCTGTTCGCGGCCTGGCTGATGGCTGCATGGAGCTGGGTGTTCCGGTGACCGGCGGTAACGTGTCCCTGTACAACCAGACCGGTGGTAAAGCTATTAACCCGACCCCCGTGGTGGCGATGATGGGCGTGATGGATGACGTCACCCGCCGCACCCCTTCGGGTTGGGCTCCTGAGCATGACGGTCAGGCTATCTACCTGCTGGGTACCACTCGCGATGAGCTGGACGGCTCCGAGTGGGCTCGTTTCAAGGGTCACCTGGGCGGTCAGCCGCCGAAGGTTGATCTGGCTCTGGAGCGTCAGCTGGGTGACATGCTGGTGAACATGTCTCGTGACGGCATGATTGATGCCGCGCACGACGTGTCTGCTGGTGGTCTGGCTGCGGCTCTGTCGGAGGCTTGCCTGCGTTTCAACACCGGTGCCCGCATTGGTCTGGGCGAGGTTGCTGAGCGTGACGGTCTGGACCTGTTCACCCTGCTGTTCTCGGAGTCCCTGGGCCGCGTTGTGGTTTCGGTTCCGCGTTCTGAGGAGGTGCGCTTCAAGGATATGTGCACCGCTCGCCAGTTCCCCTTCGCACGTATTGGTGTGGTGGACGCTGAGTCGAACGCTCTGGACTTCCAGGATGAGGTTTCCATTGACCTGGATGAGCTGCGTGCAGCTCACGAGGGTACTCTCGCTTCTTACTTCGGTGAGGTTGCGAAGGGCTAGTTTTCGACTCGTTTGAGACTAACGCCGAAAGGGGCGGATGCTTGTGAAAGCATCCGCCCCTTTTGTTATGCCCGCAGGCTTATGCCCGCGAACTTGTGCACTAGGCGTTTAGACGTTGGGCATTGAGTTGTTGTGCGTTGAGGCGTTCAGGTTTACGCCTCAGCGACCTCGCGGCCCAGCTGCGCGAACAGGGAGGCGTTGATGCGGAAGCCTTCGATGCATTCGTCGATAAGGGCTTCGCGCTGTTCGTCGGTCATGGGTGCGTTGTCGAGCAGTTCGCGGTAGCCGTCCTTGAAAACCTTAGGCTTGGGCAGTTCGGTGAAGCGGTACATGCTCAGTGCTTCGGCGGGGATGCCGTAGTGGCGGCTGACCAGCGCTGCGACTGCCTGGCCACCGGAGAGATCGCCGAGATAGCGCAGGTAGTGGTGTGCGAGGTAGCGTTCGGGGGAGTTGACGGTAGCGCGGATGCGCTCTACGTATTCTGCGGTTGCGGGCAGGGGCGCGTCGATGTCGCCGTCCCGGCCGAGTGCGCGGATGTCTGCGCGGATGTATTCAGCGCGGTCGAGGCCGGGGTGGGTGAAGGGTTCGGTGATGGGGTTGGGTTCTGCACGGTAGTGTGCGGAGACTGCTTCGAGTGCTTCGTAGATGTGCACGTACTGGTTGATGAGGCGCAGGTATGCCTCGGTGTTGAGGGAGCCGCCCATGAGGTCTTCCATGAAGGTGGAGTGTTCGGCGTTGTCGTGGACGTGCTTGGTGCTTTCCTTCAGGCGTGCGGAGAAGCGTTCCTGGGTGGTTTCGGGGGCGGTAATAGTCATGGTGAGTTCCTAAGGTGGCTTGTGGGTGAACAATAAATGTTTTAGTGACACCATGTCACCAAAACCTGTTAATGACATATTGTCACCAAAAACCGGCTTTGGCAATAGTTCTCATAAAAAATTTGTTAAGGTAAACCTTATGAACAAGTCACCCTAGGCATTAAGTTACACAAACATAGGCTAATAGGGCTAGACTTGATACGAACACCACAATCACAAAATCCAAGGAGACACCGAATGTCTATCCCCTCTCTCACCAAGCGCACTTGGGCGTTCTTGGCTTCGGCAACCATCGGCCTCAGCGGCGTCGCCGGCGTACCCGCGGCCTTCGCGGCTGAAACCAACTCCCACGTCAGCGCCAGTGAGGTAACCGCAGCCTCAGAGCAGAGCCTGCAGGACGTCACCGTCAACTGGGGCCTGAAGAAGTCCTTCCGCTCCTACATCAACGGCGCCTTCTCCCAGGGCTCCCAGGAACTGACCGGCGTCACCACCAACGAAGACGGCTCCTACCACTTCACCTCCGCCGAAGGCACCGTAACCAACGGCGAATACTCGGTCACCTTCACCGGCTCCTCGATCCACTACACCGCACACCACGGCCTGCTGGAAGTCATCATCTCCGACCTCTCCGTCACCATTAAGGACGGCGTGGGCACCGTGCGCGCCAACGTTCAGTCGCGCCCCTACAACGGCAACACCACCCCGAACGACCTGGTCGAAACCAAGAACATGACCATCGGTACCTTCAACGCCTCCGGTCTGAAGGTTGAAGGTAACACCATCACCCTGCCCAGCGTTGACGAAGAAAACGGCACCCGCGTCAAGCTCTCCGAAGAGGCAACCGGCGCCTTCGCGGGCTTCTACAAGGCAGGTCAGGAGCTGGATGCGCTCGGCTTCTCCGCAACCATCGTGACCAAGGAAGCACCCGCGCCGAGCCCTGAGCCCAGCACTGAGCCCAGCGCCAAGCCGACTGCAGCGCCGACCGCAGAGCCTTCCTCCGCACCGACCACTGAGGCACCCAAGCCCGCCGACCCCAAGCCCGCAGAGCCCACTTCTGCAGCACCGAGCGCAGAGCCCTCCTCTGCGGCACCCTCCTCCCCCGCCGCAACCACCGAGCCCAAGCGTGAAGAAAAGGTCACCGGTAACGTCGTCGAGTCCGGCACCCTCAGCTGGGATATCCGTGAGTCCTTCCTGAAGTACCTGACCAGCTTCGCTCACGGTTCCGTGAACGTTGACGGTCTGGAGAAGACCGCGGCTGGCGGCCTGAAGTACACTCAGGCATCCGGCGTGTACAACCCCGAAACCAAGACCGGCCAGATCAACTTTGCGGGCACCGCAGAGTTCACCGGCCACAACGGTCAGCTCAAGAGCACCATCAAGAACATGCGCCTGGTCGTCGTCAACGGCAAGGGCACCCTGGTCGCTGATGTTGACGCGCTGACCCGCGACGGCAAGTCCGTTTCTAAGACCGGTCTGGCTATTGCTGAGGTGGACCTCTCCTCCGCGAGCGTGAAGGACGGCGTCTTCTCCGCACAGAACGCGGCAGTCGCACTCACCGATGAAGGCTCCGAGGTGCTCTTCGCGGGCCAGTACCGCGGTGCCGACAACGCCATGGCACCGCTGAGCTTCTCCGTAAAGCTCAGCGAGCAGACCGCGGAGAACACCGTTGAGGTTCCCCGCGTCTCTGAGAGCAAGTCCTCCGATAACAAGGGTTCTGAGAACGGCTCCTCCGATAACAGCTCCTCGAACTCCTCCGATAACTCCGGCGCTAACGGCTCCGGTTCTGGCGGTTCGGCAGGCACCTCCGGCAGCGTCTCTAACGGCGGTTCCTCCTCGAACGGTTCTGTCAGCAATAACCCGGCACAGCCGGTCTGCGTACCCGTCACCCGCACCCGCGAGGTGCAGGAGCAGGGCGCATCCGACGGCACCATTAAGAGCGCAAACCTTGGCTGGGGCGTGCGTGATTCCTTCCGCAACTACGTGCGCGGCGGCATCGCGAACGGTAGCTGGGAGCTGAACGGCACCTCCTACTCTTCGGATGCGTTCAACTGGTCTAACGGCACCGGCACCTTCAAGGGCGGTAAGGGTTCCATCTCTTTCAGCGGTTCGGTTCGTTTCACCGGTCACCACGGCATTCTGGACACCACCATTGCGAACCCGCGCCTTGAGATTAACGGTAATTCCGGTACTCTCTACGCGACCATGAACAGCAATGACTCCTCCGGCAAGGCAACTAACTACGGTGAGGTGGCACTGCTGAAGGTGGATCTGTCCGGTCTGCAGAGCTCCGCTGATGCTGTGAGCGTCAACGGTGCTGCAACCACTCTGACCGCTGAGGGCGCGAAGGCGTTCGCTGGCTTCTACGATGCCGGTAAGGACATGGCTCCGCTGAGCTTCTCCGCGGCGATTAACGGCGCGAAGACCACCACCAAGACCGTGTCCGAGACCGTCTACGAGGGTGAGGGTTGCGACCCGGTCACCGGCAAGCCTCTGGCTTCCACCGGCGCCTCCGGTGTTGAGGGCACCCTGGTTGCAGGTTTCATCGCTGTTGCAGCCGGTGCGGGTACCGTCGTGTACACTCGCCGCCGCAAGAAGGCATAACGGCACCTCACGAGGATGCCCACACTGTCGGCTCGCCCGTGAAACTCAACCATGAGGTTCACCGGTAAGCCGACACGGCCCGTGCGGGGGTGCAGATTTTCACTGCACCCCCGCTTCAGGTACCAGGTTTTACCCCGACGCCTACCCCAGTTTTTCTAACTCCCTTTTTTCTGTGAGACGACGATGTTTTCTTCCCTTTCTTCTTCTGCCCTGAACCGCCGCGATGCAGTGAAGTATGCGGCATTCTCCATCACTTCCGCGTTCCTGCTGAGCTCTTGCGGTGTGGGTACTCAGAACCCGGCCGCTTCTTCAAGTGCTTCGCAGGCTGTGGTGGATGAGCAGAGCACCCGCACCGTTTTGGAGAACCTTGCCGATCAGTTGCGTTCTTCTATTGCCCCTGATCAGAAGGCTCTGCGCGGCCCCAATAGCGCCGCGGATACCCCCGAAATTCAGCCGATGGTCGATACCCCCACTCCGGCTTTCCCGGTGACCTTCAAGGATTTCAACGGCACCGAGGTGACCGTTAAGTCCGCTGACCGTGTGCTGGCACTGGACCTGTACGGCACTCTGGCTCAGCAGATGATTGCGCTGGGTCTGGGCGGTCGCCTGGTCGGTCGTGTCACCTCCTCGACGGAGCAGTCGCTGGCTCATCTGCCGCTGGTGACCCAGAACGGTCATGACCTGAACGCTGAGGCGATTCTGGCGACCTCCCCGGACCTGGTGCTGTGGGATAAGAGCAACGGCCCGATTGAGATTGTGGATCAGCTGCGCGCAGCGGGTGTGACCGTGGTGGTCTTCGATCATGAGCGTCGTATGGATAAGATCATTCCGCAGCTCAAGGCTGTTGCGCAGGCGCTGGGTGTCCCGGAGGCGGGCGAGCAGGTTGCTGCCCGCGTGCAGAAGGACCTGGATTATGCTCTGCAGGTACTCAAGGACGTCGCCCCGAAGGGTGCACAGCAGGTGTCGTTCGCGTTCCTGTACGTGCGCGGTACCGCTGGCGTGTTCTTCGTGCTCGGCAAGGGTTCGGGCGCTGACGATTTGATTCAGGCTATTGGCGGCAAGGATGTGGCGTCTGAGCAGAACGCGACGAATATTATTCCGGCGACCAGTGAGGCGCTGGTGAAGCTGAACCCGGATGTCATTCTGACCATGAGCGGCGGCATTAAATCCACCGGCGGTTTGGATGGTTTCTTGGCTCGCCCGGGTGTGGGTGAGACGACTGCCGGTAAGAATAAGCGCATTATCGATATGGGTGACGGCCAGATTCTGTCCTATGGCCCGAATACTCCGGCGGTGTTGCTCTCGCTGGCTAAGGCTGCGTACTCCACTCCTGCGGGGGCCCAGTAGTGGCTGCCGTGAAGAGTGCGGCGGGTGCACGGGATTATCGTGCGTCGCGTCGGCGTCGTGCCGGTCTGACGTTTACGTTTTTGGCGGTGGCACTGTGCGTTGTGATGGTGCTGTCTGCGGGTTTGGGCCAGTACAATATCCCGACTGATCAGGTGGTTGCTTCTGTGGGCCGCCGCCTGGGTCTTGCGCCGGAGAACCCGGCGATGCAGCTGGCGGATAGCACTCTGTGGAATATCCGTTTCCCGCGTGTGCTGTTGGGCGTGCTGGTGGGTGCCGCTTTGGGTACTTCCGGTGCGGTGATGCAGTCGGTGTTTGGTAACCCGTTGGCTGAGCCGGGCGTGATTGGTGTTTCCTCGGGTGCGGCGGTTGGCGCGTGTTTGTCGATTGTGTTGAACCTGCAGTTCTTCGGTATTTTCACGACTCCTGCATTCGCGTTTGTGGGTGCGTTGGCGGCTACTGCGCTGGTGTATTTCCTGTCGCGTTCTTCGGGTCGTGCGAAGGTCCTGTCGATGATTTTGACGGGTATTGCGGTGACCGCGGTGGCGAATGCGATTATTGCGTTCCTCATGTTTATTGCTGATACGACGAGCCGCGATCAGATTGTGTTCTGGCAGATGGGTTCGCTGAACGGCTCCACATGGAAGGCTGTGGCGAGCGTATGGCCGGTTATTCTGATTGGCTTGGTGGCGTGTTTTGTGATGGCTTCTTCGCTGGATGTTCTGGCGTTGGGTGAGCGTGCGGCGCAGCATTCGGGTGTGAACGTGGAGCGTCTGCGTGCGGTGTCCATTGCGGCGACGGCTTTGTTGACGGGTGCTGCGGTGGCGTATGCGGGCATTATTGCGTTTATTGGCCTGATTATTCCTCACCTGTTGCGCATGATTTTGGGTCCGTCGAATCGTGTGTTGTTGCCGGCTTCGGCATTGGGTGGCGCGCTGTTGATTGCGCTGTCTGATTTGGGTGCGCGTACGCTGGTGCCTTTTGCTGATTTGCCGATTGGTATTTTTACGGCTTTGGTGGGCGGCCCGACGTTCTTCGTGTTGTTGCGTCGTTCCCTGGGTCAGGGCGGAGGTGCTTCGTGAGTCAGTTGTTGAGCCTGTCCGGTGTGTGTTTTAACGCTGGTGGGCGCCAGATTTTGAATGATGTGTCTCTGTCTGTTGCTGCGGGCGAGGTTGTGTCGCTGATTGGTCCTAATGGTGCCGGTAAGTCGACTCTGTTGGGTGTGATTGCTGGTGATATTGCGCCCAGTAGCGGTGAGATTCTGTTGGATGGCACCCCGCTGGATTCGATTCCTGCCCGTCAGATGGCGCGTCAGCGTGCAATGCTGTTGCAGAAGTTGAATGTGGCGTTTTCGTACACGGTGCATGAGGTGGTTCAGATGGGCCGCACCCCGTGGAAGGGTACGGAGCGCGCTGAAGAGGATGACGCCGTGGTCGCTTCGATGATGGAGCGTACGTCGGTGACTCATTTGTCAGATCGCGATATTACGACTCTGTCCGGTGGTGAGAGTGGTCGTGCGCATTTGGCGCGTGTGTTTGCTCAGCAGACTCCGCTGATTCTTTTGGATGAGCCGACTGCGGCGTTGGATATTACGCATCAGGAGCAGACGTTGCGGGTGAGCCGTGAGTTGGCTGCTGAGGGTGCTGCGGTGTTGACAGTGCTTCATGACTTGGATGTGGCGGCTGCGTATTCTGACCGTATGGTGTTGTTGCGTGGTGGTGAGGTGGTTGCTTCGGGCGCCCCTGAGCAGGTGTGTTCGGCGGAGTTGTTGTCTGAGGTGTATCAGCATCCGATTGAGGTGTTGAGGCATCCGGTGACGAATCGTTTGTTGATTCTGCCAGAACGCTGATTCTGCTGGCGCACTGATTTTATAGGGCGTTAGCGAACCATCCCGCAAACACTTTCCACATCAAAATATGCCAGTATTCGTATATATTAAATCTCCGTTCTGGAATGACTGTAACTATCAGCTCATTACAGGGCGGAGATTATCTTTATCCCCTCCTGCACGGATACACTGAAAGGTAGTGTCCGCAATACTGAACTCTATTCAGTTCAGCATTCCATCCATTCGAGAAAGAGACCCCCGCATGGATCCTCAGCAGAAAACGGCAGCGCCTGCCGTTGCCGGCTACATTCCCGAATATTCTGAAACACCGCATAGCGGATCTTTCGATATTGCCCAGCACGGTTTGAGCAGCGATGATGTTGCTCGCCTGACTGCTGAAGGTAGGGTCAATACCCAGAACAATAAGTCTTCTCGCACGCTGTGGAGCATTATGCGTGCGCACCTATTCACGGTCTTCAACTTTGTGTTGGGTGCCTGTGGTGCCGTGGTGATCATGTACCAGCGTTGGGCTGATCTGCTCTTCCTGGGGGCTGTTATCGCTAACGTGGTGATTGGTTTTGTGCAGGAGTACAAGGCAAAGCTTGAGCTGGACCGCATCTCCCTGCTGGACCGCTCCCCCGCTACTGCCGTGCGTGACGGTAAGAGCGTTGAGGTTCCGATGGAGCAGCTGGTTGAGGGTGACGTTGTCATCCTCAAGCGCGGCGATCAGGTTCCCGCGGATGCTGTTGTGCTCACCTCCGATTCTTTGGAGCTGGACGAGTCCCTGCTGACCGGTGAGAACGACCCGATTGCTAAGCGCCCCGGCGATATGGTGCTGTCGGCGTCGAGTGTGCTGGGTGGTACCGGTCGCGTCCTGCTGTCGCATGTGGGTGCGAATTCTCGTGCAAGCAAGATTTCTGATGAGGCGCGTCAGTTCTCGCGTATTCAGTCTGAGCTGCGTGATGCGCTGAACCGTGTGGTCCGCTGGATTACGGTGGGCCTTGCGGTCATTATTCCTGTGGTGTCGTGGGGCCAGATTCAGGCGGCTGGTGGCCTGGAGACCGTGCAGCAGAACCACCTGTGGGAGCAGGTTTCTATTGCTGTGGTGTCCTCGGTTGCTTCGATGATTCCGCAGGGTCTGGCGCTGATGACTACTCTGGCGTTTGCGGCGGCGGCTGTGGCGCTGGGTCGTAAGCACAACATCCTGGTGCAGGAACAGCCTGCGGTTGAGGTTCTGGCTCGTGTGGATGTGGTCTGCTTCGATAAGACCGGCACCCTGACTGAGGGTGGCGTGATTTTTGATTCGGTGCGCCCGCTGGACACCGTTGCTGAGGCTGAGGGCCCGGATGCTGACTCGGCGGAGCACACTTCTTGGCGTGCTTCTCTGCCTGCCGGCTGGAATGAGGCGCTGGC